>Ga0208595_1000390_pt1 | contig 17032 bp, 17 predicted proteins | sample LakMenEpi28Jun11_FD_150742 | JGI IMG/M metagenome (GOLD analysis project Ga0208595, IMG submission 150742) | Freshwater microbial communities from Lake Mendota, WI - 28JUN2011 deep hole epilimnion (SPAdes) | ecosystem: Environmental > Aquatic > Freshwater > Lake > Epilimnion/Euphotic zone ...
ATCACAGCAGCTGGCAATTTCAACACGGATGCTCGCTTCTCGTATCCGGGTAACTGCTTCCCAACCATCAACGTTGGCGCAACTGGTTTCAGCGGTGATCGCGCCTGGTATTCAAACTTCACAGTTCCGACCGCTCAGGGTGTGGGCGTAGATATCTCTGCTCCTGGTGGTGACGACCGCGATCAATCGCAAACACCTCCGAGCACCGAGGGTCAATTGGTTTCAACTTTCAACGATGGCCAATCGAAGCCGGGCAACCCAACCTATGCAATCGAAGAGGGCACCTCGATGGCCGCCCCGATGGTCTCAGGAATAGTTGCACTTCTCTACTCCATAAAACCAACCATCAGCTTCGACGAGGCCTGGGCAATTTTGAGCAAAACCGTCACACCGTTTAAGCCAGGCGGGCAGTGCGCGAGTTCGACCACTGGCTTGTGCGGCATCGGCATAGTGAATGCCGGGGCCGCGGTTGAAATGCTTCTCTCGCAGCGCTAATCAAGGCAAGAAAAAACCGGTTGTCTAAGACAACCGGTTTTTTGTTCGTGCGGGAGAGGGGACTTGAACCCCTACACCTCGCGGCGCTGGAACCTAAATCCAGTGCGTCTGCCAATTTCGCCACTCCCGCAACCTGTCTATCCTAATCGAAAACCACCCCTGTGGAAAAGTCGCTCGAGATATCGGCCTAGGTGCGACCTTCGATAGCAGGAGGCAAACATGACGGTTACCAAAGGCGAGGTGGCTTCTGTTGCTCGCCAACTAGCCACCGGGCTATCTGCAACCGAAGCCATAGATCGGGCAGTCGATGAAGTCAGTCAAAGGCGTGTGCTCGACCGCTCTGCCCGCCAAGAACTGCAGAACACGAGTAGGCAGGCCCTGCTCGGCTACGGTGCGCTGCAACCCTACTTTGACGATCAAACGGTTGAAGAAATCTGGATAAATCGACCCAACGAAGTTTTCGTCTCCCGTGCGGGTCTATCCGAGCGCATCTTTTTGGCACTCACCGCTGAAGATATCGGTGACCTGGTTGAGAGAATGCTGAGACACTCGGGTCGCAGGCTTGATCGATCTTCACCATTCGTAGATGCCGCGCTGGCCGATGGTTCGCGACTTCACGTCATAATTCCTGACATCGCGCGCGAGCACTGGTCTGTGAACATCAGAAGATTTCCAAACCAAATATGGCGACTCTCAAATCTGGTCGACAAAAAGGTAATGACCCTTCAGCAGGCGCGCTTTCTCGCCGGTCAGATAAGGGCTGGCAAGAATCTTCTGGTTTCAGGCGCTACTCAAGCTGGCAAGACGACGCTTCTGTGTGCTCTCATCGCCGAAACCAATCCGTCTAAGCGTTTAGTAACTGTTGAAGAAACCTTCGAGATTCGGGCCGTCAACTTTGACTGGGTTGCCCTGCAAACCCGCCAAGCGAACCTAGAGGGCCGCGGCGAGGTCTCTCTGCGCAGACTAGTGAAGGAAAGCTTACGAATGCGCCCAGAACTTCTGGTAGTCGGTGAGGTTCGCGAGGCCGAAAGCCTCGATCTCTTGATTGCGATGAACTCGGGTCTACCTGGGCTTTGCACTATCCATGCCAATTCTGCAACTGAAGCCGTGCAGAAACTATGCACATTGCCCTTGCTTGCCGGTGCAAACATCTCGGCAGAATTCGTCAAAGCAACCGTGGCAAATTGCATCGATATTGTCGTTCACTGCGAGATGCTCGAAACCGGGCAGCGCCGAGTAAGTCAGATTGCCGAAGTGAATTGGGATGCCGCAACCGCAAACCCTTCGGTTCAACTAATCGACATGGGCAGAAGTGATTAGCAAGTTCACGCGAAAGATTGCCCAGGCCGATTTGGACAATCCAGTGCGTGTTCTTGCACTCAGCGCTCTATTGGTTCTTCTTGTCTTTGCCCTCGTGCAGGATGCCTTTGGCGTTCCTCTTCTAAGCGTTTCAATTTGCATTGCGGCAATTGCACTTGCCTTTGAGGCGCTAGAAATCAGGATTAGAGCTCGAGGCAAGCAGATTCGAGCCGAATGGCCCACGGTAGTTGAATCTCTTGAATCGGCAGCCCAAAGCTCGATGTCGTTGCTGGAATCGCTCAGAGACTTGGCCGATTCGACCCATCTCTTGGTTGCCAAAGACTTCGACTTTGTCTGCCAACTGTGCGATCGGGGTGTGGGTCTAGATGATGCGCTCGCTCAACTCAAGCCCAGGCTAGGGCTGGGCATCTGCGACTCAACCATCGAGACCATGCGGCTGGTTCACGATTCGGGCGGGCAAGGTTTTCAGGCAGCTTTGCGGCAACAGCGCTTGATTATTCGAGAGAGTAACAATGTTGCGCAGCAGATTGAGGTGAAGCAAGGCTGGGTGCTCGGCACCGCCAAGATTTCGGTCGCAGCGCCCTGGGTAATCGTAATCTTGCTCGCTAGTCGCGAAGAGAACGCCGCTGCATACTCGTCAATTCAGGGCTCCCTGCTTCTGCTACTGGGTTTGTTTGCTTCAGTTCTTGCGATTCAACTAATTACAAGAATTGGCAGAGTCGAAAATCAGACGAGGGTTTTCGCTTGACACTATTGCAGAGGCTAATCGCTGCTACCTCAGTTCTCACGGCAGTCACCTTGGTGTTCAGTCTCAGAAATCGCAGTTCAGTGCAAGACAGACTCAGAAAGATGGTTCCCGGCTCCGGTCTTAACGTCGCGCTAAGCACTTCTAAGCGAAGGCTGTTGCGATTACCTAAGGCATCACAACGCCAGATTGAGTCGGAGTTGGCAGACCTAATCGATCTAGCCTGCAGTGCTGTATTGACCGGCCAATCGTTGCATTCTGCAATCGAGCGGGTTGCCAAGCGGGCAAGTGGAATCGTTGCCAGTGAGCTCAGGGTGTTTCTGCGTAATGTCGAGATGGGGCAGAGCCTGTCGCACGAGTTAGACGCGCTTTGCGAACGTCTGCCGACGCCCTCAGTCAGAGAGTTCGTCAGCAAAATCTCGATTGCGATTGCGCGAGGTACCCCATTAGCCGAGTCGCTGGCATCGCTGAGTTCCTCGCTTCGAGAACGCAGGTCGCTCGAGCTTCTTGCCAGAGCCGGAGCAAACGAGACAAAGATGCTCATCCCGCTTGTGGCCTTGGTGCTACCCACGACCGTTCTATTCGCGCTCTATCCAAGTGTTCTGGTGCTAAATGTCGGCTTCAATTGAAAGGAAAGCAATGAAACAAGTTCGTGATGACCGCGGGGATGTACCAGGCTGGGTTCTCATCACACTGATGACTGCCGGGTTAGTTGTTCTGATCTGGTCAATCGCTGCTCCAGCTTTGCGCGGGGTCTTTGAGCAAGCCCTTGCCAAAGTTGCCTCTTTCTAGCTCAAACTGCGGGGCAAATCTGAAGGTCAAAGCTCGAATAGACGACAGGGGTTCGGCAGTAACGGAGTTTTCTCTGCTGGCCCTGCCGCTGTGTTTGATCTCGATTGCAGCAATCAACTATGGGCTGAATGTTTACATTGACACCAGCCTTCGCTCAGCTGCGCTGGCCACGGCTCGTTTTGGCTCGCTCGCCGACACCTCGTTGAGCCAAGGTCAGCAATTTGCCAAGCAGATTTGCGCTGAAGCGCCCTTTGGAGTGAGCGCCGTCTGCCAACTCGACTTTCGCGGAGCCTCGAGGCCGACCGCAATCGCAGAGTTTAGATACCAGCCCCTCTCGCTGTTTTTCTATCAACCTGCTGCGGTGGTGATTCGTGCCTCGGTTGCCCTCGAAATCGACAAGGGATAGCGGCAACGCTCTGCTCGAGTTTGTACTGTTTTTCACTTTGGGTCTCGCGTTAGTTCTTGCCGCATCTGCAGGCTTTGAAAGCAACTTGCGTTCTCGAAGTGCCGCGATGGCGATTGCAAACGAAGCTTTGCGCACCTTGCAGCTAACGGCAGACTCTCGTCTAGCGGCACAGGCTGCCGCGTCTGCCGCAGAAGTTTTCGAGTTGCCTCAAAGCGCTTGGTCGATTTCGATACCGAATTCATGCGGAGCATTCGAAAACGTGAGGGTCTTGGCAAGAGTCAGAGAGGTGACTGAGCATGCGCAAGGTTCTTGCTAGCCAAGACGGGTCGATGCTTCCGATTTTCTTGGTGTTTGTCTTGATCGTTTTCTTCATCACTTCGTCGGCAGCCAACCTAACTGCAATCGCACTTGAGCGGCAGCGATTGCAGTCGCAGGCCGATCAAGCGGCTCTTGTCGGTTACAGAAATGCTGAGCCTGGTCAAACTTCAGAAGTAGAGCGTTGCGTTGATTACGAGCTGCCGTTAAAACTAATCGGACTGCCAACTACACGCGAGATTTGTGTGAGGTCGGCAGCCCGATGAGAGTTGTTGTTACGGAACCTTGACAACCCTGACGTCAGAGGTTGCGATCAAGCCAGAGGTGGTCTTGCTAATCGCCGCAAACTGAATCGAGGTGCCCTTCTTGAGTTTGCTGTAGTTGTAGACCATGCCAAACGAAGCTGCGTCGTCACTGCCGAGGTAAGTCCAGGTCTTGGCCGTTCCCACCTTTACCGCGAAAGACACCGTCGCAGGGTCAGCTGTTGCCAACGTGGCAGTTAGGTTGATCAACTTGGCATCACGGTCAAGTGCCGTGCGAAGAACCGGCTTAACCGCGGCAGCTGGCTGAGGCAGCTGATTGTCTGCTCTCAGGGCTACAGAACCACGCGGGCCAACCTCGACCGTGACAAAGCCTGCGGCATCGCTGGTTATCGCAGCCGCGCCACCCCAAATCGAGGTGAACTGGGTCGACGGTGAACTGGTCTTAACCCGCAGGGTCTTTGCCGTGGTCGCGTTGTTGAAACCAACCAAGTACTCGCGCTTGTCGGCTGCGTCGATTCGACTCGAAACCATAATCGGCCCATCGGCGCCCCTAACAATTTGGGCACCGGTTGCAATCGCCGGATACTTCAAGCGCATAGCGTTCAGTTCTTGGATACGAACCAGAATCGGGTTTGTTGTGTCGGCCAGACCGTTCTTGGTGCCGATTGGTCCGCCAGTGACTCGAGCCTCACGCTGCCACTCGACATTCTGAGTGCTGAACATGTTCTGTCTTGCAGCTTTGTCGCCACCGGATCCGATCATTCCGATCTCGTCACCGTAGTAAACGGTTGGGGTGCCACGGTTTAAGAACATCAAATCGTGTGCGAAGAGGGTGCTGGCAAGCAAGGTGTCAGTCTTGGCGCCATTCTTGAGCAAGAGGTTTGCAACTCGACCCATGTCGTGGTTGCCGAGGAAGGTAACCAGGTTGTAGGCGTTTCTAGACGCAGTTGTGTACTTGTCGTCTTGTCTCAAGACGAAGTTGAGGTTGCCGGCATCGCCGTCGCCACCCGCATACTGAATTGCGTCAGCCTGAAAACCGAAGTCGAGAACCGAGGGCAATCCGCGGTTTCTCATGAAGGCCGAGAGCACATCCTGGCTGCTGTCAAATACTTCGCCAAAAGCAAAGAGGTTTGGCTTCTTGACCTTGGTTGCAGCCAAAACCTTGGGCCACCACTTGCCCAAGAATGCGTCGTCAACGTGCTTCGCGGTGTCAACTCTGAAACCATCGACACCGTATTCATTCACCCAGTATGAGTAGACCTCTGCGAACCCGTCGATAACTTCTTGGTTCGTAGTTTTGATGTCGTCGAGACCGAAGAAGTCACCATTCTGTGCCCAGAACTTGTCGTTCCAGTCGCGAACATCGCCGCGGTTGTTGTAGTTGGTGAGCTTGTTTAGCCAAGCTGGGTTCTTTGCGTTTTGACGACCAGCCGGAATTGACGCCTTGCCGCTTCCGTTGTAGCTGATCACGTCACCGGTGTGGTTCATGACGATGTCGAGAACTACCTTGATGCCTTGCGATTGTGCGCAGTCAACGAATGCCTTGAAGTCGGCGTTGGTTCCCCAGTGCGGATCGATAGTCAAGAAGTCATTGATCCAGTAGCCGTGGTAGGCCGCACTGTTCCCCTGCACCCACTCTTGTTTGAATGGCGGCGTGATCCAGATGGTTGTGAAACCAAGCTTTTTGATTCGTGCAACACCCTCGCCGGTTGTGCAGCCACCGGTAAGACCCTTTAGGTCGCCACCGTGAAAGTATGAGTCACTGGTTGGGTCATAGCCGGTTAGCGAATAGTCGCCGGTTGCTCCACCGCGATCGTTTGTGACGTCACCGTTGGCATAACGGTCGGTCATGACGAAGTAGATGCTGTCTGCTGCCATCGGGCTGCGCACGCTGTCGCGGGCCAACAGGGCTGCCTCGGCAGCGGTCGGCGCTTTCGGTGCTGGTGCTGACCAAGCGAGGTTTGGGGTTGCTACGAGTGAGAGGCCGGCAATCAGGGCAGCGGCGCGAACTAGTGACTTAGACATTCGTCTATTATCGCCGAACAAAAACTACTGTTTTTTATGCTGAACAAACTCTGGGATGAACCTGTGAAGAAGAACAGCACCGGCCAAACCGAGAAAACCGAATCCAATCAAACCGGCTCCAAGGCCAACAGTGGCTGCAAGCGCTGCCAGCGCAGGGGGAGCCGCCGCAACGCCACCGTCGACGAGCAAACGGTAGCCAGCCAAGAACTCGTTTCGTGCATCGGTCGGCGCTAGGTCGGCACCGAGCGTGAGAATAATCCCGCTGCCGAGACCATTCGCCAGCGACATGGCGATTGCGAGAGCAAAGAAGGCGGTCTCGGTGGTTGCGGTGAAGATCAACATGTGGGTGAGGCTCAGCCCAATCAGTGTCGGCACCGCGGCAGCACGCCTGCCGAACTTATCCATGATTTGACCCGAGGTGTAAAACAGAGCGAAGTCGATGATGCCGGCGATGCCAATAATCAGTGCAGTCTTTTCGGCTGGCAAATCTATGTACAGCGCCCAAAGTGGAATGCCGATTTGTCGAGTGGTTCGCAGAATGCCAAGAATTGCCGAACCAACTCCGACGGTCAAAAGTTTTTTCTTTTCGCGTTTGGCGATTACCCAGGTGTAGCTCAATGGGGTTGCAATCGCATTTGAAGTCTTGTCATCTTTGTTGAAGAGCAGCGCGAGTGCGGTGGCCAACCAAAACCCCATGCAGAAAATCAACACGGCAGAAAGGCCAAGAGTTGCAATTACAGCGGCGCTGATCAGCGGCCCGATGAAAGCTCCGGCTCGAAAGGTGCCACCCAGAAACGCGAGTGCTCTGGCTCGATGGCTCAGCGGAACATGCTCGGCCATGTAAGCGTGTCGCGCGAGAGCATAAACCGCTGCCGAAGCACCCACCATCAAGACCGCCGCACCAAGCGCAAAGATGTTGTCGGCGATTGTGGCAATCAAGATTCCGGCCACTGCCGAAAGCGCAGACCACATCATGGCTTTGCGCTCACCAACTGCGTTTACGAACCTCGCGGCTGGAACGTCGGCCAAGAGCGTGCCGAGCATCACGAAACCCGCAATCAGACCGGCGGTGGGCAAATCTGCCCCCAGGCGCTCGGCGCTCGCCGGAATTATCGGGATTAGCGCGTATTCGCCTATAGAAAAGAGGGCAGAGGGCACGAAAACAGATGTAGTCAGCTGACTTATCTTGAATTCGTTGGGTTTAGGCACCGGTCAATTATGACCCCAACCGGCGCCCGTCTGTGCGCAAGTTAAACTAGGGCAAATGGCCGAACTCGATCTCACCTCAGAGCTGCACCAGTTGCGCAGCACGCTTGACGATATTCGGCAGGTAATCGATCTGGCAAAACTTGAGACCGAGATTGCCGCGCTCAAGGAACGCGCTGGCGCTTCAGACCTCTGGGATAACCCTGAGCAAGCTCAGAAGGTAACCAGCGCTCTCAGTCACAAGCAGGCTCTCGTCAACAAAGTTGCCGACTTGACCAGCCGGCTCGACGACATCGACGTGCTAATCGAGATGGCAAACGCCGAACAGGATGCTTCGGTGCAGACCGAGGCCAAGGCCGAATTTGCCAGCTTGCGAGCAATTATGGCCGAGCTCGAAATACAAACTCTGCTCAATGGCGAATTCGATGAACGTGCGGCGGTCATCACGATTCGCTCGGGAGCCGGCGGCGATGACGCAACCGATTTTGCCGAGATGCTGCTGCGCATGTATTTGCGTTATGCCGAGAAGCACAAGTTTCCGGTTCAGGTGCTCGACACTTCTTATGCCGAAGGTGCTGGTATCAAGTCGGCAACATTTGAAGTCGACGCGCCATTCGCATTTGGCACACTCAGTGTTGAAGCCGGAACCCACCGGCTGGTTCGCATGAGCCCCTTCAACGCAGCTGGCAAACGCCAAACATCATTCGCCGCTGTCGAGGTAGTTCCGCTAATCGAGCAGACCGATGTGATTGACGTGCCCGACGCAGACATCCGTGTTGATGTTTTTCGATCATCTGGGCCTGGCGGTCAATCGGTGAACACAACCGACTCGGCCGTGCGCATAACCCACCTGCCAACCGGCACAGTGGTTAGCTGCCAGAACGAGAAGAGCCAGATTCAAAACAAGGCCGCGGCCATGCGCGTTTTGCAGAGTCGCCTGCTCGAGATAAAGCGTCGCGAAGAAGAGGCCAAGAAGAAGTCAATCGCGGGCGATGTTAAGGCCAGCTGGGGTGAGCAGATGCGCTCGTATGTGATGGCCCCGTATCAAATGGTTAAGGATCTTCGAACCGATTATGAAGTGAACAACCCGAGTGCAGTCTTTGACGGCGACCTCGAGGGCTTCATTGCCGCGGGCATCCGCTGGCGCAAACAGGCTCAAAACTAGAACCAAAGCTAAAGATTGGCGGCTAGCCTGCCCGCCCTTTAGGTGCCCGCAATTTAGGCTTATTTCAATGATTCGCATAGAAAACGTCAGCAAAAACTACCGAGGCTCTAACCGCCCGGCGCTTGCTGATGTCTCGATTGAGATCGAGAAGGGCGACTTCGTTTTCTTGGTTGGCGCTTCGGGTTCGGGCAAATCATCACTGCTCCGTCTGATGCTTCGCGAGGATGTTCCGAGCACCGGTTCGGTCTTCGTGCTCGGCGAAAACCTGGTTGGCATTCCGAGCCGCCGCATTCCATTCTTCCGCCGCAAACTCGGCGTGGTCTTTCAAGACTTTAGATTGCTGCCAAACAAGACCGTGGCACAAAACGTGGCTTTCAGCCTCGAGGTGATTGGCAAGTCGGCCGGATTCATTCAAGAGGCAGTGCCCGACGTGTTGCGCATGGTTGGTCTCGAAGAGAAGGCTGGCCGTTTGCCCAGCGAACTCTCTGGCGGTGAGCAGCAGCGCGTTGCTCTGGCTCGAGCAATCGTGAACAAGCCTGCGCTATTGCTGGCCGATGAGCCAACCGGAAATCTTGACCCAAAGACCAGCGACGAAATCATGGCGCTGCTAGATCGAATCAACCAAAACGGAACAACGATTGTTATGGCCACACACGATCGCGGAATCGTTGACCGCCTGCAGAAGCGCGTGGTTGAACTCATTGATGGCCGAATCGTGCGCGACCAAAAGACAGCTGGCTACTGATGCGTGGCGGGTTCGTCTTCAGCGAGGTGCGACAAGGTTTGCGGCGCAACCTATCCATGGTCATTTCGGTCGTGCTGGTCACTTTCTTGTCGCTCACCTTTGTCGGTGCGGCCACGCTCTTGCAAATGCAAATCGGCCAAATGAAAACCTACTGGTATGACAAAGCGCAGGTTGCTGTTTATATGTGCAGTGAGGTTTCGCCCTCAGACGTCTGCGCCCAGGGCGAGGCATCGCCCGACTTAATTGCGGCCGTGCAGAAGCAGTTGGAGTCTTCAACGCTCGCTCCTTACATCGATAAGTTTTACTTCGAAAACCACCAGCAGGCATTCGACAAGTTTCAAGAACAGTTCAAAGGCAACTCGGTTGCCCAGTATGTAACCCCAGAGCAGCTCAACGAGACCTTCTGGGTGAAGCTCAAGAACCCAGATCAAAGCGCAATCATCACCGAGAGTTTCACTGGCTTCGGGGGAGTCGAAGAGGTGCGAGACCAGCGCAGCTACCTCGACCAGATCTTCAGCATTCTGAATGCCGCAAGTATCGCCGCCATAGCAATTGCCTCGCTAATGCTGGCATCGGCAGCCCTGCTGATTTCGACCACGATTCGCCTCTCGGCATTCGCTCGTCGCCGAGAGCTCGGCATCATGCGTCTCGTCGGAGCCAGCAACTTCTATATTCAGTTGCCGTTCATCCTTGAAGGTGTGCTCGCCGCCATAGTCGGCAGCGTTCTCGCCGGCGGGGCAGTGCTGGCTATTGTTCAGTTCTTCGTTCAGGGCTACCTCGCCGTGAACATGCCTTTCACCAACTTCGTCGGTCTAGCCGATGGGCTGCTGGTTGTGCCGATCCTCATCGGCGCTGCGATTGTTCTAGCTGCGCTCGCTAGCGGTTTAGCAATTCGCCGTTATCTGCGAATATAGGTTCTTATGCCTAGAGAACGTGGACAAAAAGTGGTTGCCAGCAACCGCAAAGCGCGCCACGACTATCACATTGAAGATGTCTACGAAGCCGGAATTGTGCTGAGCGGAACCGAAGTGAAGTCGTTGCGTGCCGGTCGCGCGTCTCTAATCGATGGATTCGCCTCAATTGAGGGCGGCCAGGCCTACCTCGAGAACGTGCACATTCCCGAGTACACCCAGGGCACGTGGAACAACCACTCGACTCGTCGTCGTCGCAAGCTCTTGCTCAACCGAGCAGAGATCAGCAAGCTGGCCGGCAAAATCAAAGAGAGCGGCTACACGCTCGTGCCACTTTCGCTCTACTTCAAAGACGGCTACGCGAAGGTCGAAATCGCTCTTGCTCGAGGCAAGAAAGAGTATGACAAGCGTCAGGCCTTAAAAGAGCAGCAGGATAAGCGCGAAGCCGATCGGGCCATGTCTACCAAGGGCAAAGACTGGTAACTAGCCCTCTGGCTAGCTACTTCTTTGAACTCTTACGCTTGTCGCTGGTTGCAATCAGGCTGACCACGGTCGTAACAACCAAGGTCACCAAAATGAATCCGAGTGATAGTTCTGTTGAAATCTCGGGGATTGACTTGATGGCCTCACCGTTGTTCAAGAACGGAAGTTCATTCTTGTGTAGTGCGTGAATCACGAGCTTCACACCGATCCAAGCCAAGATGATGGCCAAACCTACACCCAGGTACTTGAGGCGTTCCATCAGGCCACTTAGCAAGAAGTAGAGCTGTCTCAAGCCCATCAGCGCGAAGGCGTTTGCCATAAATACGATGTATGGCTCGTTGGTCAAACCGTAGACGGCCGGAATCGAATCGAGGGCGAATAGCAAGTCGGTCATACCGATTGCAATCATCACCAGCATCAACGGCGTGATGAAGCGCTTGCCGTTCTGAACGATGGTGAGTTTTGATCCGTGGTATTCGTCAACGGTCGGAAAGTGACGCTTGATGAAAGCGGTAGCTTTTCCGCCGGGAACCTTTTCGTCGTGGCTTCCAGCCTTTAGCGTGTCCCAAATCAAGAGCGCTGCGGTGTAGAGCAAGAAGAGCCCGAAGATGTAGAAGACCCAGCTGAATTGCTCGATTGCCGCGGCACCCGCTGCGATAAAGATTCCGCGCAAAATCAACGCCAAGACGATACCAATTAGCAAAGCCTGGCTTTGAAGTCTTCTTGGAACGGCAAACTTGGTAAAGATGACTAAAAAGACGAAGAGATTATCAACCGAAAGCGACTTCTCGGTTATGAACCCGGCGAGGTATTCGCCACCAAATCTCGCGCCCCAAACTTCGGTGACCAAAAAAGTGAAAAGTAGTGCGAGACCGATATAGATGACGCTCTGAATAGCCGATTCCTTGAATGTGGGCTCGTGAGGTTTGCGTATCTGATAGATCAAATCGCCCAGGATAACCAACGTGATGAGGCCGATTGACAACTGCCAAACCCACGGAGCAACAACCATAACTTCTTCCAAGAAGAGCCTCTTCCCCTGAACCGCCAATGCGGTAAAAACACGATTTTCTAAAGTCTAAGTGCCTGATTTGCCGGCACTGTTTGAGCAGAATTGACGGTCAGGCTTTTCTCAGGTTTCTCCGAGGCTGGCGGTGCGACCCAGCATCCCTGCTCGCAGTGGTTTCACAGCCCTCGGCTCTGGCGAATGTCAGCGCTAGGGCTTACTCTTTAAGAGCCTCGCAAGGGGTTTGATAACTAAACATGGGGATGATCGGTTTCGACATTGCATTAGTGAATGGAAGAAGCGGGTCGAGAATGTAGCGTCAACTCGTTAATGTCCGCTGCAAACTATAGGTGCCAAATCAAACCGCACCGACTTTGCCCTAGCTGCATAAGCTAGCCCAGAGTCCGTCAGCCTAAATCTGATTTCGTTTTAGAGCCTGGCGTCATTTAGAAATCTCGCTGAGTGTTTATGTCGTAGGGACACTCGGGACTTTAACTATGGCTGGGCCTGTCGGATATGTCGCTTCAAGCTAGCGCCGGGGCCGAGTAGAACCTTATTGAAGATACACCCGTAGAAGTGCCATGATCATTGCATTGGACGGGGGTTCAATTCCCCCCATCTCCACCATCTGCAACATCCCATGTTAGAAAGAGCCCACCATTGCTGGTGGGCTTTTTCGTTTTCTGTCTGCCTAGACTTGCTTTGTGTCTAACGAACAACTTCAGTGGTGGGTAAGCAACTTCAACCTGCCGTTTGAAATATTGGGAACCCTAGCCTTTGCGTTCTCTGGACTCATCGAGGCAGCTCGCAAAAAGCTCGACATCGTTGGCATGGCCATGGTGACCGCGGTCGCGGCCTTCGGTGGGGGCACCCTCCGCGACATCCTGCTGAATCGCACCCCTTTATTCTGGATTGCCAACGACTGGTGGATCTGGGCAATTCTCATCATCTGCGGTTTGGCCATGATTTTCTTTAGGGCAAGGCACCTCGAATTCACAGAGCGCGCTATGCAGTGGCCAGACGCAATCGGGCTCGGCGTTTTTGCCAGCGGTGGCACGATGATTGCATTGCAGGCTGGAACCTCGGCAATCGTTGCCGTGATTATGGGTGTCATCACCGCAATTTTCGGCAGCGTGATGCGCGATGTGTTTACCAACCAGGTGCCGCGCGCATTCACCGATCACCAGCCCTACGCCTCGGTTGCCTTTTTGGGTTGCTGGGTGGTTGTCTTCGCACACTGGCTGGCGTTGCCGGCGGCGATTGCCGTTACCGTCGGCGCGGTTGTCACCATTTCGATTCGCCTAGCCGTGATCATCTTCGGCTGGCGAGTGCCGTCTTGGCGGGTTTAGTCTCCAGCTCTAACCTTCGAAGCCGGCGCGGTTTGCAGCTCGTTTGAGCGTGGCGAGCAGGGCAGGCGCGGTTAGCAGAATCAGAACGCAGGTCGTGATTGCGCGACCGGCATCCCAGAGCAAGCCGCCGGTCACGATCTCGTAATTCAAGAAGCGCAGCAGATTTGGCCCCAACCCTGCGCCGGCTTCATAAGACACGGATGAGTCTGTGCCTGCTAAGAACGGCCAGTTCCAAAGAGTCATTAGAGCGCCGTAAACGAAGCTCGCGAGAATTGCATAGGCACAGAGCGTGAGCAATTGGGGCAACTTGTTCTTGAAGCGAGGCAGTGCTCCCGCGCCGATGCCGATGAGGCCGGCGGCCATCATTTGAAACGGCAGCCACGGTCCAACGCCGGCGCCAAGTAGTGCCGAGACCAGAATTGAAGCGCTGCCCAGAATGAAACCGAAACCGCTTCTGAAGACGTAGGCGCCGATGATGATTAGAAAGAACGCGGTCTCGATTCCCGCTGTTCCGGCACCAAGCAAACGCACGACAGCATTGATTGCGGTCATCACTCCGAGAATTGCCAGCTGCCTAGAGCCAATTTCTCCAGTTGCAAATTCGACCAGCGTGATGATGATGATCAAAGGCATAAGCGCCATGAACACGCCTTGAGCCAGAAGGTTTTCGTTTCGGCTATCGGTGGCGATCAACAGTGGCCAGGCAAACATCAGAATTGACGCGAGAGCTGCCAGCGAAATTGAAATCTTCGAGAGTAGCGGTTGTCTAGTCATTCGGCACCACCTGCTGCAGCGCGATAACGCCAGGAAGTTTTGTAATTTGCGCAACCTGGCTGGCTAGCAAGTTGTCTGGGCGGTACTCAAGCGCAACCTCAACCGGCTGGTCGGCAATAACCTTTCCGGCTTCGAGTTGAATCACGCGGTCGGCAGACTGAGCGATGAACTCGACATCGTGCGAAGCGAAAATCACAGACTTGCCGGCGGCCGCTAGATTGCGCAACACCTGTGCAACCTGGCGCTTCGCCGAGTAGTCGAGACCGCGGGTGGGTTCATCCAAGATAACTAGGCTCGCGTTCTTGACCAGTTGCATGGCGAGAACCAGCGAGAGTTGTTGCCCGCTGCTTAAATCTCTCGGATGAATTGACGGATCGATGCGACCGCTGAACTGTTCAAACAGCTGGCTTGTCGACGCTGGTTTGGCCTCGGCAACCTCGTCGGCTTCATCGAGCTCATCGCCCAGATTCGGCAGAAAGAGCAGATCGGCGGCCTGCTGCGGAACCATGGCCACCACCGAAAGGCGCTCGGTTGCGCTGAGCTGAGCCGGGTCTTGGCCGGCAACCGAGATGCTGCCATCACTGCGCTTGCCGGTGCCTTGAAGTGCCCACAATAAGGAGGTCTTGCCCGAACCGTTCTCGCCCATAACCGCGATGACTTCGCCAGCCTTGGCCGAGAGCGATACCTGGTCAACTGCTCGCAGAGAGCCGTAATCAACGGTGACCTGTTCGGCGCTCAGAACCTCAGCACCAAGAGGCAGGTGCGCGATGCGCTTGACGCTATGCGGGGTCGAGCGAGCAAACTCTTCGGCCGCCTGTTCGATGCTGAGCAAAACATTAGGCCAACGCAGCCGGTGCGCCATTTCGATTAGCGGCGGCACGAATTTGAACTTGGCAAGTTGAGCAACCGGTTCTCCCTGTGAAACCGTGCCGTCGTTGTTCACGACAATCACCGAGTCGACCAGGCCAATCAATCGTTCTATTCGATGTTCCGCAACAATCACGGTGATGCCTTGCGTGCGGCTGAGATTCCAAACGAATTCGAGCAGTTCTTTCGCGGCAATAGGATCGAGCGCCGAGGTTGGCTCGTCGAGAATCAAGATTCTCTGCCCGGCGCTGAGTGCAGCAGCGATGGCGACTCGCTGCTGCTGACCGCCAGAGAGCTCGATAAGTTTTCGATTGCGCAGCTCGCTTAGTCCGGTTGCCGCGAGGGCGGCATCGACTCGTCGAATCATTTCATCGCGACCCACCGCAAGTTGCTCTAGTGCAAAGGCCAACTCTTCGAGCACTGTGTCTGCAACGAATGCCCCCTCGGGTTGCTGATTGACATAACCAATTAGGTGAGCGCTCTCGTGCGGCATTGCTCGGCTGAAGTCTTGACCATCTACCATGCGAACGCCACTAGCAGTGCCACCGCTGAAGTGGGGCACCAAGCCGACAAGTGCTTTGAGCAGGGTCGACTTGCCGCTGCCGGTTGCTCCGCAAACCAGAACAAACTGCCCAGCCTCAACTTGAATGCTCGCGCGATTCAGTTTGGTTTCGTCACCGTTCTTATAGGTGAAGGTGAAGTTCTTGAGGCTGATCACGGGATATTCACCACCGTCGAAAAGTGGGCGAAGATCGCAAAGGCACAGAGGCCAAGCACGGCAAAGTCAATCGCAGTGCGCGCAGACCTGGCGATGCTGGTTCTGGCGTTTCGCTTAGAAGTGAGCCGAACGCTGATCAACGATGTGACGAAACCAATGGCCAGCAGGGTCAGTGCGGCCGGTGTCGAGAAGCCACTCAGAAGCACAAAGACTCCCATGGCGATTGCAATTAGTGATTGCAACCCCAGCAATCTCGCGAGCAGCAACTCGCCCCTGCTCTGGGTCGACTTGCGCCCGAAGCCGCGTGCATCCATGCTGGCTGCCAACAAAAGCGATCGGTCGAGCGTGTCTTCTAGCACCGGAATCAGCAGGCCGTTGAGCGTCGACGACTTGCCACCTTTGCCGCGCAGCCCCCGAGCTCGCTTGACGCGAGCAAAGCTCTCAATCAGTTGCGGCGCGAGGTTGATTGCCACCGAAACGCTGGTTGCGATTTCATAGAGTGCGCCCGGGGCCGACTTCAAAAGTTTGCGTGGATTCGCCAGGGTGTTCGCCACGGCAATTGCCAAAATGATTGCGGCTAAACGACTTCCGTCGAGCAGTGCGCCAAACATCGAAAGCGCCGACACGTTGCCAAGCAGGCCAATTGCTCCGAGACCAAAGTCGATTTCGAATCGGGGCAACTCAAACAAAATGTCGTCGGTAGCTTGGCTGAACGAAAACACGATTCGAAACATCACACGGATAACCACGACGGCCAAAGCAAGCAGCAGGTAGAACTTGAGCGACCGAGCCCAGGGAGCGTTTTCACGAAACAGGAGAATCAACGCAACAGATGCCACAGCAACAGTTGCCGTTTGCCAGATGCTAGTTGCAGAACCGGCAATCACGGCAAGAGAAATGGAAAGCACCCACCATGTGGATGGATGCAAACGCGTTGCGATGAAGTTGCGCATTAGCTGCACGATTTAGTAACCGGTAAAACGCGAGGAGCAGTTTGTGCAATTACCTCGCCGGCCTCAACGAAACGCCATCCGTCGGCAGCGCCACAACTCGCAACCCTCATGGCCGCGCCTTGCCCGCTGTATTGCCAGGCGCTGCTGCCGGGTTCGGCCACGAAGTAAACCCAAGAGCCTTGAGCCGCCGTCGGGGTTTTAGTGCACGGTTGGTATTCAACAGTTGGCCAGTTGTCTACCCTGCAGACGAAGCCCGTCGGATACTCGCTGGTTCCTTCAACCTTTACCCCGGCGGCAGCGAAGAGTTCCCATCCTGTTGAATCAAAGTCAGTCGCGCAAAGCTCTGCAACCTCGCGGTTGCTTGAGGTGCCGAAATCAATTACCAGCGAGACGCCGTCACCGTTTTCGCACTGACCCTGGCTCGCGTTCTCAACCTGCGCAGTCTTCTGAGATTCGCCAGGAATGATGCTGATCAGCGAACCGACGGCAACGAG
>Ga0208595_1000392_pt1 | contig 16998 bp, 20 predicted proteins | sample LakMenEpi28Jun11_FD_150742 | JGI IMG/M metagenome (GOLD analysis project Ga0208595, IMG submission 150742) | Freshwater microbial communities from Lake Mendota, WI - 28JUN2011 deep hole epilimnion (SPAdes) | ecosystem: Environmental > Aquatic > Freshwater > Lake > Epilimnion/Euphotic zone ...
GGGGCTATCCCAAGTAGGCCCCCACGCCCAATATGCACCGCTCGGTGAAATGTTAGAAAAAACTAAACCAATCACGATCAGTGCGATTGCACCTTTTTTAAAATTGCTTTTCAATGAATCCCCCAATTCCTATGTCATCACTATACACATAAATCAAACATTCACCCATTCGAAAACTAATTGGCTTTTCCGAGCAAAGTTGCCTAAGATTGAACTTCGGTGTCTTTTACACATAATTCCCTTACTTAAGGTTTGGGTTTTTGCGTGCTGAAGACGCCATAAAAGCTAAGTAGAAGTGAGTGTATGGCCAGCAAAGACGGTGTCATCGAATTAGAAGGCACAATCATTGAGGCGCTACCGAACGCAATGTTTCGTGTAGAGCTGGCCAATGGTCACAAAGTTTTAGCAACGATTTCGGGAAAGATGCGCCAGCACTACATCCGTATTCTCCTAGGAGACCGCGTTCTTGTGGAAGTTAGCACCTACGACCTGTCACGTGGCCGAATCACCTACCGCTACAAATAAACCGGCTAGCAATAGCCCCGAAAAGAAGTAAGAGACATGAAGGTAAACCCTAGCGTCAAGAAGATTTGCGACAAGTGCAAGGTCATTCGCCGCCACGGTCGAGTCATGGTCATCTGCGAAAACCCACGTCACAAGCAGCGCCAGGGCTAATCCCCGTACTTCGAGATAACTGAATAAAAAACAAGGCATCGCAACCGAGTAATCGGTAACCTCCGGAAGAAGGCCGGAGCCAAAGGAAACTTTGGGAGCAATGCTGAAGACCTTCCAAAAACAAGGAGTTCCATATGGCACGTGTTGCCGGAGCAGATATTCCAGACGCGAAACGCGTCGAAATCGCACTAACCTACATCTACGGCATCGGTCGTACTCGCTCGATCAAGATTCTTGAAGAGACCAAAGTAGACAAAGACATCCGCGTGAAGGATCTCACCGACGAGCAGCTAATTGCTATCCGTGACTTCATCGAAGGCGCTTTCAAGGTTGAAGGTGACCTACGCCGCGACGTGGCAGCCGACATTCGCCGCAAGGTTGAAATTGGTTCGTACCAGGGAATTCGTCACCGCAAGGGACTACCTGTGCACGGTCAGCGCACCAAAACCAACGCTCGTACTCGCAAGGGTCCAAAGCGCACCGTAGCCGGCAAGAAGAAGGTGACGCGCTAGTAGCCATTAGGCACTAACGACGTCCATAAGGAATTCAGGAGAAATCATGGCAGCAGCACCGAAAGCAAAGGCTGGCGCAGCGCGCAAGCCACGCAAAAAGGTCAACAAGAACATCACCGTTGGTCAGGCTCACATCAAGTCGACCTTCAACAACACCATCGTCTCGATCACCGACGCCACCGGCGCCGTAATCTCGTGGTCGTCTTCAGGTGACGTTGGCTTCAAGGGTTCACGTAAGTCGACCCCTTACGCAGCGCAGATGGCAGCCGAGGCTGCAGCTCGCAAGGCTCAGGAGCACGGTCTAAAGAAGGTTGACGTTTTCGTTAAGGGCCCAGGCTCTGGTCGCGAAACCGCCATTCGTTCACTTCAGGCAGCAGGGCTAGAGGTTGGTTCGATTTCGGACGTAACCCCGCAGGCACACAACGGTTGCCGCCCACCAAAGCGTCGTCGCGTCTAACGCTCCGACACTTTCCAAAAACCAGCTTTAAAAAACTCCAAAGCCTGTTCAGTGGCCACTGAATGGGAACGCAAATAGACATCAAATAGAGGGTGTCTAGATGAAAGGAAACAAGTAGTGCTATTTAGCCAGCGTCCAGAACTAAAGGAAAACGTCCAGGCACCTAACCGCTCGGTATTTACCCTCGAGCCACTAGAGCCAGGATTCGGTTACACCCTAGGTAACTCCATCCGTCGCACCCTACTATCGTCGATCCCAGGTGCTGCCGTGACTCACGTGCGCATCAACGGTGCTCTGCACGAGTTCAGCGTGCTTGAAGGCGTGAAGGAAGACGTTACCGAGATTCTTCTAAACATCAAGGACCTAGTTGTGTCTTCGACCAACGACGAGCCAGTAGTTGCTCACCTGAAGAAGACCGCTGCCGGTGTTGTTACCGCAGCCGACATCGAGGTTCCTGCCGGTGTAGAGATCCACAACAAAGACCTAGTAATTGCCAACATCTCGGCAAAAGCGAAGTTTGAAGTTGAGCTAACTGTTGAGCGTGGCCGTGGCTATGTTCAGGCGAGCCAGAACCGCAATGGTGCTGAAGAAGCCGGGCTCATCCCAGTTGACTCGATCTACTCTCCAGTTCTGAAGGTTTCTTACCGCGTTGAGGCAACTCGTGCCGGTGAGTTCACCAACTTCGACAAGCTAGTGGTTGAGGTCGAGACCAAGTCTTCGATCGAGCCAAAGGAAGCTTTCGCTTCTGCTGGTAAGACCCTGGTTGAGCTATTCGGTCTGGCCGCAAGCCTAGACGCCGAAGCCGAAGGTATTGAGATGGGTTCGGCAGTAGCTGACTTCGCTCTATCACAGGAGCTTTCAACCCCGATCGAAGAACTAGAGCTAACCGTTCGCAGCTACAACTGCTTGAAGCGCGAAGGCATCAACACCGTAAGCGAACTCACCAACCTAACCGAAGACCAGCTGATGAACATCCGCAACTTCGGTTCGAAGTCGGTCGACGAAGTTCGCGACAAGCTGTACTCGATGGGTCTACGTTTCCGTGACTCGCTTCCAGGCTTCGAAGGTACCTACTTCAGCGCTGGTAGCAACGATGCAGCATTCACCGACATTGACGAGGAAGGCCAGGCGTAAGCCGGCCCGCCTAGAAATCTAATAGGAGAAAGAAATGGCAGCCCCAACAAAAGGCCCAAGACTAGGTGGAGGACCAGCGCACGAGCGTCTGATGCTTCGCAACATGGCAACCTCGCTATTCCTACACGGTCGCATCGAAACCACCGAGACCAAGGCTAAGCGCCTACGTCCGTTGGCTGAGCGTCTAGTTAGCTTCGCAAAGCGCGGCGACCTAGCAGCTCGTCGTCGTGTTATTGCCCAGCTAATGGACAAGACCGCCGTTCACAAGCTATTCACCGAGGTCGCACCATTGGTTGCCGACCGTCCGGGTGGCTACACTCGCATCACCAAGCTGGGCTTCCGTAAGGGCGACAACGCTCCTATGGCAGTTATCGAGCTAGTGCTAGAGCCAGTTTCACCTAAGGCCGTTACCAAGAAGCCAAAGGTAGCAAACGCTGTTAAGGCTGCCGCTGCACCTGCTGTGGTTGCTGAAGAAGCAGCTGTAGAAGAAGTTGTTGAAGATGTTGTTGAAGAAACCGCATCAGACGTAGCTGCTGAAGCAGTAGAAGCAACTGAGGCTCCAGCCGTGGTTGATGAAGCACCTGCTGCAGAAGATGAAGCACCGGCCGCTGAAGTTGAGGCCGAGGCACCAGCTGTTGAGGAAGAAGCACCAGTTGCTGAGGCCGAAGAGGTTGCAGAGCCAACCGAAGACAAGTAATAACTTTTATGAAAGCGCCCGCCAACCCACCGGTTGACGGGCGTTTTCGTTACCGTATCGACTTGGCATACGATGGCACCGACTTTTACGGTTTCTCGAAACAATCGGCTCATCGCACCGTGGCTGGGGAATTACTCAGCGGACTGGTCAAGATTTTTGGCGAAGACGACGAAGACTTCCGCATGCGGGTTGCTGGCAGAACCGATGCCGGCGTGCACGCCCAGGCTCAGGTGGCACACCTCGATCTAACTCCCGACCAGCTGAAGCGAGTTCGTCGTGGTCACGGCGTTGCCGAGAGGCTAAACAAAATCATCGACCCGGATGTTCGAGTAACCGCCTTTGAAGAAGCCGACCCTGGCTTCCACGCGCGCTTCTCGGCACTGTCTCGTCGCTACCGCTACAGCATCGCCGATCGCAGCGTTACCCCGAACCCGATGACCTCACGATACATGCTGGAAATTTTGTGGAACTTAGAAGTTGATCCGATGATCGAGGTTGCCAAGGAGTTCATGGGTCTTCGCGATTTCAGGGCGTTCTGCAAAGAGCGTGACGGCACCACCACCATCCGTGAATTACGCGAAATTTCGGTGAAGCGTCGCCCAAACGGAGTGATTGACATCGAGGTGGAGGCAGACGCTTTTTGCCACAACATGGTTCGTTCCGTGGTTGGTGCGCTGATGTCGGCAGGATCGGGAAGAACCACCGCAAAAGAGGTTCGAAAAGCACTTAAGGGTCAGCGCAACGAGCATGCCTACAAGGTTCAGGCGCCGCAGGGACTCACTTTGATCAAGATCTCGTACCCGGCCAAATCGAAACTTGGGGCCCAAGCTGAACTCACCCAGCGCATGCGAACTCTTGACGACAATTAGAGTTTGACCTGAAGCGTAGAAACAGGCTAAACTTGACCCTTGTTGCTGGTTATCTACCAGCCTGCTAACTTTTCAAACACACGAAGGCAATTCAAAGTGCGTACTTACTCACCAAAGGCTCACGAGCTGAAGAACGACTGGCTAATCATCGACGCCACCGACATCGTTCTAGGCCGTCTAGCATCCACCGCCGCCAAGCTACTTCGCGGCAAGCACAAGCCAACTTTCGCTGCCCACATGGACAACGGCGATTTCGTTATCATCATCAACGCTGAGAAGGTTGCCCTAACCGGTGCCAAGCTTCTTCAGAAGAAGGCTTACCGCCACTCTGGTTACCCAGGTGGTCTAACCGCTACTACTTACGCAGAGCTTTTGGAGAAGAACCCAGAGCGCGCAATCGAAAAGGCTATCGCCGGCATGGTTCCAAAGAACACTCTTGGACGCAACCAGCTAAGCAAGCTAAAGGTTTACAAGGGCGCAGCTCACCCACACGAGGCTCAGCAGCCTAAGCAGTACGTAATCGACCAGGTCGCACAGTAAACAAGGATTATCGAATGACAGACAACGAAACCCTAGACGTAGCAGAAGCAACTGAAGTTACTGCGTACTCATCTGAGACACCTGCCGAGACCAAGGCTGCTCCTGCTGCCAAGGCACGAGGCCCACTAACCGTTCCAGGCGCAGGTCTAGGTCGTCGTAAGCAAGCTATTGCTCGCGTTCGTCTAGTTCCAGGTTCCGGAGCCATCAAGGTGAACGGTCGCGAACTTGCCGACTACTTCCCAAACAAGCTTCACCAGCAGCTAATCACCGACCCGTTCACCATCCTTGAGCTTTCTGGTTCATACGATGTTGTGGCACGTATCACCGGTGGTGGCACCGCAGGCCAGGCTGGCGCACTTCGTCTGGGTATTGCTCGTGCACTTAACGAGATCGACCGCGACAACAACCGCGCAAGCCTCAAGAAGGCCGGCTTCCTAAAGCGCGACCCACGTGTGATCGAGCGCAAGAAGGCCGGTCTCAAGAAGGCTCGTAAGGCTTCGCAGTTCTCGAAGCGTTAATCACTACCTAGCCCCCGTGGCACAGGTAGCCTAACCTTATGGCTCGCTTATTCGGCACCGACGGCGTTCGCGGACTCGCGAATGAACTCATCACTGCGGAATTCTCACTCAAGTTAGCTCAAGCCGCCGCCCTCGTGCTCGGCGAAGAAGCTCGCAAGGCCGGCCGCCGACCCAAAGTTGTTCTAGCCCGCGATCCTCGAATTTCTGGAAAATTTCTGGCGTCTTCAGTTTCTGCCGGCCTCGCATCTTCCGGAGTCGACGTTTACGACGCCGGGGTTATTCCCACCCCTGCGGCAGCTTTCCTCACCGCAGATATTGATGCCGATTTTGGCATAATGATTTCTGCAAGTCACAACCCGGCCCCAGACAATGGCATCAAGATTTTTGCTCGAGGCGGTCACAAACTTGACGACAAAATAGAAGACGCCATCGAAGCGGCTCTAACTCTGGAACCGCTAAGGCCAATCGGAGCAGCGGTTGGGCACGTCTCCCGGTTTGCAGACGCCGAGGACCGCTACCTTCTTCACCTTTTGAAATCACTTCCCAACAAGCTCGACGGGCTTACCGTTGTTGTCGATTGCGCCAACGGAGCCGCCAGCAGTGTCTCCCCAGACGCCTTCCGCAATGCCGGGGCAAAAGTGATTGTCATTGGCGCAGCCCCCGACGGCCTCAACATCAACGAGGGTTGCGGTTCCACTCACCTCAGCGCTCTTCAGGCTGCCGTGCTGGAACACAAGGCCGACGCTGGGGTGGCCCACGACGGCGACGCCGATCGCTGCCTGATGGTTGACCACACCGGAGCGATTGTCGATGGCGATCAGATCATGGCGATTCTGGCCCTCAGCATGAAAGCTCGCGGCGAATTGGCTAGAAACACTCTGGTTGCAACCGTCATGAGCAATCTCGGTTTGAAGATAGCCATGAAGGAAGCCGGCATCACCATGTTGGAAGCACAGGTTGGCGACCGTTACGTGCTCGAAGAGATTCGTGAGAACGGGTACACCCTGGGCGGCGAGCAGAGCGGACACGTTATTCTCAGCCAATTTGCCACAACCGGGGACGGCGTTCTCACCGGTATGCGCGTTTTAGCCGAAGTTGCCAAGTCTGGAAAGACGCTCAAGGAGCTGGCCGGTCAGATCGACATTTATCCGCAGGTTCTGATAAACGTTCAGGGTGTCGACCGCACTCGCGTGGAAGACGAGGTGGTTCAGCAAGCGGTACAGGAAGCACAAGCGGAACTCGGAGAGACCGGTCGCGTGCTTCTTCGAGCCAGCGGAACCGAACCGGTGATTCGCGTGATGGTTGAAGCGGCCGAGATGGGTCAGGCCCAGGGCTGGGCCGACCGAATTGCACGTGTGGTTGAAAAGCGTCTTTCCAACTAGACTCAGAATTAATAACGGGGGAATCATGAAAAACAAAAACCAGAAGTGGATTGCGCAAGCAGTCATTCTTGCTTTCTTCACGATGGGTTTCGTCATGGTGCCGATTGAGGGCCAAGCCGCATCGCGAGCGTGCACTTCAAGCGAAAACAGTTCTATTCAAAACCAGCAAAACCAGGTCAACAATCGTCAGACCCGCGTTGGCACAGAGCAGCAGAAGTACAACAAGGCTCAGGGTAAGTTGAACTCGGCCAATGCCAAAGTGAACGATTTGGCCGCTAAGCGCGATGCTTCGAAGAAGAAAATTGTTGATCTTGGCGTTCTAGCAGCCAAAAACGTGAAGAGCCCTTCTGTTGCCAGGGGTTATTTGGATCGAGCAAAAACCGAGTCAAACAACCTGACTAGTTTGGAATCGCGCCTAAAGTTTGCAACCACTGAGGCTGGAAATGCGAACCGCGAGGCAGCCACCGCATTGTTGAACTTATCGCGAAGTCAAAAAGACCTTGCCGACCAGCAGACCCGCCTGGCAAACCAGCGATCACGCTGCCGCAGCTAAGACTTTCTTAGTAAAACCTGTTTCACCGCGTGGTCGAACCCTTTTTGCAAAACCAGTGTTGCCCGTGACAGGGTTGGGGCAATGTTCTCGGTGAGATTCGGTAGGTTGATGTTCTCCCAGAAGCCTTCGGCTGTTGCAAGTGCGTCTTCGAATTCCATTTCCGCATAGCGGTGGAAGAAGCTCTTCGGGTTGGTGAAGGCTCCGGCGCGAAGTTTTTTGAAACGCTCCAAATACCAAGTTCGAATGTCCAGAGGATCGGCGTCGACGTATATTTTGAAGTCAAAGAAATCACTCAGGGCCAGTGGCTGATCTTTTTCCGGGGTTTGTAAAACGTTGAGGCCCTCGACGATCAGCACATCTGGTGTCTCTATGGTGATTTTTTCACCGGGGACGATGTCGTAGGCAAGGTGTGAATAGACCGGCGCACTAACTTTGGAAACCCCAGACTTGATTTCACTGACAAATTTGAGGAGAGCCTTGCGGTCGTAGCTTTCGGGGAAACCTTTACGCGACATCAGATCACGTCGTTCTAGTTCAGCATTCGGGTAGAGAAAGCCGTCGGTGGTTACCAGGGCAACTTTCGGGGTCCCCTCCCATCTGCTGAGGAGTTCTTTCAAAAGGCGAGCCACGGTAGATTTGCCAACCGCTACCGATCCGGCAACTCCGATTATGAATGGGACTCGGGTTGCTCGCTCTCCGAGAAACCGGCTTTCGCGCTCGTGAAGGTTCTGAGTTTCGGAAACGTAAAGATTTAGTAGTTGGCTCAGAGGGAGATAGACATCGGCGACTTCCTGCATATCCAACACGTCGCCGAGGCCTTGAATTTGTTTGATTTCTTCTGCGGTTAGCGGTTGCTCGGTGGTTCTGCCGAGTTCGGCCCAATCCTGCCTAGAGATAACGACGAAGGGGGATATTTCCGCCGTCTTCGATGCGTTGTCTACTTTAGTCATCAGTACTCAATTGTGGCGTAAATTGGTTGTTATGTGTGGAATTGTCGGCTACGTAGGTCCGAAATCAACAGTAGATGTTTTACTGGGCGGTCTCCGACGTCTCGAGTACCGCGGTTATGACTCGGCCGGAGTTTCGGTTATCACCGAAGCCGGCCTGGAGACTCGTAAAAAAGCTGGCAAACTCGACAACCTGGTTGCCGAAATTGACAGCCACCATTTGGCTGAGTCGCACATTGGCATCGGCCACACTCGCTGGGCCACCCACGGAGCGCCAACCGATGGCAATGCGCACCCGCACCTGGGTGGTTGGAGACACAAGTTGTCGCTAATTCACAACGGCATCATCGAAAACTTTTCGGAACTAAAAGCCGAGCTTCTAGCGGTTGGAACCCAATTCGCATCAGACACCGATAGCGAGGTTGCTGCCCACCTGATTGCTCGTGAGTACGACGAACACGGCGATCTGTTGAAGTCTTTTCGCAATGTTGTAAATCGTTTGCACGGAGCTTTCACCATTTTGGTGATTCACGAAGACCAGCCCGATATGGTTTTGGCTGCTCGTCGAAACGCTCCTCTGGTAATTGGTCTGGGCAATGGCGAAAACTTCCTCGGATCGGATGTTGCGGCTTTCGTGGAGCACACCAAACGTGCCATTTCCGTTGGTCAAGATGAGATTGTGATTCTCCGTGCCGACTCGGTGGAGATAATCGGGTTCGATGGCTCTCCTGTTACCTCGGAGGAATTCACCGTCGACTGGGATGCCACAGCTGCGAGCAAAGGCGGATGGCCTTCGTTTATGGCGAAAGAGATTGCCGATCAACCTCAGGCGGTAGCCGACACCCTGATGGGTCGAGTTGACTCAGAAGGACGGGTGTCGATTCCCGAGATGCATGGGCTTTCGGCAGAAGACATCAAGAATATCGACCGAATCATCATCGTGGCTTGCGGCACAGCTTCCTATGCCGGTGACATCGCGAAATACGGTATCGAGAAGTGGTCTCGAATTCCGGTGCAGGTTGAACTTAGCCACGAGTTTCGTTACCGCAACCCAATCGTGACCAAAAACACACTGATTGTGGCAATCTCACAGTCTGGTGAAACCATGGACACCCTTATGGCCACTCGTTACGCACGCGACCTAGGTGCCAAGGTGCTGGCGATTTGCAACACTCAGGGTGCAACTCTCGCTAGAGAGTCAGATGCCACCATTTACACTCACGCAGGGCCGGAAGTTGCCGTGGCGTCTACCAAGGCATTTGTGGCTCAGATTACCGCTGGCTATCTCTTAGGTCTTTACCTAGCGGAAGTTCGCCAAGCCACTCCGACCGGCGAATTGCAAAGAATTGGTCGCGAACTACTTAGGCTGCCAGCACTGGTGAGCGATGTGGTCGATAGCTTGATCCAGCCAAAAGAGCTGGGCAGGGAATTGTCTGATGCCAAGTCGGTTTTGTTCCTAGGCCGTAACGTTGGCTTCCCAGTGGCTATGGAAGGGGCGCTAAAGCTCAAGGAGCTTGCCTACATCCACGCCGAAGGTTTTGCCGCCGGAGAATTGAAACACGGCCCGATTGCGCTTATTGAAGAAGGTCAGCCGGTAATCGTCATTGTTCCTTCGATGCGCGACGACGAAAGCTTGCACCCAAAGGTGATTTCAAATATCCAGGAAATCCGCGCTCGCGGCGCCAAGGTTATTGCAATCGCGGAAGAGGGCGACACCGAGGTCGGTCAATGGTCTGAACATGTAATTTTCGTTCCGCAAACCGAACCACTCTTCGCGTCGATTCTCACGGTGATTCCGCTTCAAGCCTTTGCCATGGCATTGGCTGAAGCCAAGGGGCTCGACGTCGACCAGCCTCGAAACCTCGCCAAATCAGTGACGGTCGAGTAAGTAAAATCATGGTGCTCGGCGTCGGGGTTGATCTGGTGAACATCACCAGGTTCGAAGAACACGTGGCGAAACAACCCAAACTTTTGGAACGCCTATTCGTTTCGAGTGAACTCGACGCTTCTATGAAGACCATTGCCGGACGATTCGCGGCTAAGGAAGCTCTCATCAAAGCTCTCGGTGGCTCCGATGGGGTTTCCTGGCATGAGGTTCAGGTGTCAAAAAACGAATCGGGTAAACCAGAAATCAGTACCAGCGGCCAAACCGCGGAAACTTTGAGAAAAGCGGGAATCAGCAAGCTTCACCTGTCGATTAGCCACGACGCCGGAATGGCAGTGGCATTGGTGGTGGCAGAGTGAGAACCCTTCGAATCAACCTCGACGCCATTGTGCACAACCTCGATGTGATGCGTGCGAGAGCCTCGGGCGCCAAGGTTATGGGCGTGGTGAAAGCTAACGCCTACGGTCACGGAGCGGTTGAGGTTGCCAAAACTTTGGAGCGCGCCGGAGTAGATTACCTAGGCGTTGCCGATGTTCAAGAGGCGCTCGATCTTCGCGATGCCGGAATTCACACTCCGATTTTGTCTTGGCTTCACGACCCCGGGGACAACTTCCAGGCCGCTCTTTCACAAAAAGTGGACCTCGGTATTGCAAATCTTGAGCAGTTGGAGCGTATTGCTTTGGCCGCGGCAATTACCGGTGAAACAGCCAGATTGCATTTGAAAATTGATACCGGGCTTGGCCGAAATGGTTCAACCGAGGCCAAATGGGCCGAACTACTCGACGCGGTGCTGGCTCTTGGCGAAGCGGTTAGGGTAGTTGGAATCTTTAGCCACCTTTCCACTACCAGCCATGACGAAGACCTCGCCCAAATTGAAAAATTCGACTCGGCGGTTGCCGAAGCAAAGCGTCGTGGCATCACCTTCGAACTCCGCCATCTAACCGCGTCCGATGGTTCGCTTTCATTTCCAGAAGCACACTACGAAATGGTTCGCATCGGCGTTGCCCTCTACGGCCTAGACCCGTTCTCAACCAACCGCGCGGCAGAGTTTGGGCTCATTCCGGCAATGACCGCGGTATCACGAGTTTCGCAGGTAAAAACTGTTCCCGCGGGTCACGGTGTCAGCTACAACTTCCTGCACCGAACCTCGAGCGAAACTAACTTGGCTCTCGTTCCGATTGGTTACGCCGAGGGTTTACCAAGGGCTGCCAGCGGCAAAGCGGAGGTCTCGATTGGCGGCAAGCGTTATCGCATTCAGTCGCAGATCGCCATGGATCAGTTTGTGCTGGATGTTGGGAATGACCCGATCCGGGTTGGCGACGAGGTTGTTATCTTCGGCGATGCGAGCCTGGGGGTTCCGAGCGCCGACGACTTAGCTACAGCGGCGGGCACCATCAACTACGAAATCGTGACTCGGATGGGCGGCCGATTCCAGCGGGAATATGTTGGAGAAGGTCTGTGAGCAAAGAGCTCGCCAAACTACAAATCTCAACCGCAGAAGACATGCACGAGTTTGGAAGCAAACTTGCCGGCATTTTGAAAGCTGGAGACCTGGTAATTCTTACTGGGCCACTGGGAGCGGGAAAAACCACCTTCACCCGCGGTGTCGGCGAAGGTCTTCGAGCAATTGGAAATGTTTCCAGCCCCACGTTCGTTATTGCCAGAACTCACAAACGAGAGAATAGCGAAGTGCCGCTAGTGCACGTAGACGCCTACCGGCTGAGCTCGCTGCACGAATTCGATGATCTAGACATCGACATCGACCACTCGATTGTTCTGGTGGAGTGGGGTCGCGGTTTCGCTGAAGAGTTGGCCGAAAGTTGGCTAGATATAGAAATCGGTCGCGACCACACTGGCGAGAGTGACATACGTGATGTAACCGTCACCGCTCATGGTTCTCGCTTCGAGAACGCGAGGCTTTCCTGATGAGCCTGATTCTTGCAATTGACACATCATTTGGCACCAGCGTGGCACTGGTTGAAAATGGCAAACTGCTTGCCGAGCACAATGTGCTGGACACCATGAAGCACGCCGAGCTTATCGGCAGCGCCATCTCAGACGTGCTCGCCAGAGCGGGCGTAAAACCACATCAGGTAACTGCCGTGGTTGCCGGCCGAGGCCCGGCTCCCTTCACGGGACTTCGGGTTGGGTTAGCGGCAGCAACCATGTTCGCAGCTGGAGTCGGCATCAAGCTTTACGGCGCGGTCAGCCTCGATGCGATTGCGCTGGCAGCCCTTCCAGCGGTTGATGTATCCAAGGACGCGCCTTTGTTGGTCACTGCGGACGCGAGGCGAAAAGAGGTTTACTGGGCGCTCTATTCCGGGATCAACGCTCAGGGCGAACCGATTCGCATCGATGGCCCTGGTGTTTTGAAACCCGCTGAGCTCGAAGACTATTTGGTCAATCGAAATGTGCATCCGATTCGAACCGACATCGCTATCAGTGCCGCCAGTTTGGCATTCTTAATGGAAGCTCAACTTAGATCGGGAACCGCTTCCCAAGATGTGGGGGCTCTTTACCTGCGAGCAGCAGACGCGGTAGAACCCAAGGCAAGAATTGGCAAGGCGGTGAGCGGTTGAGTCAACTGAAAATTCTGCCAGCCGACGAGTCGCACATCGAGCAGATGATGGTTCTGGAACTTGAATGTTTCGGTCGTGATGCCTGGACAGAGGAGTCGATGCGGTTTGAGGCTTTAGCCGATCACACCCGATACTTTGTGCTTCTCGATGGTGAAAAGGTGCGCGGCTATGCCGGCCTCAGCAAACTACCAGCGACCCACCAGGCCGATGTTCAAACGATTGCTGTTGATCCGCAACTGCGTGGTCAAGGCTATGGTCGAAAGCTCATGAACAGGTTGGTTTCCGAAGCGAGAAACCTCGGTGCCTCCGAAATTTTCCTCGAGGTCAGAGCGGATAACTCGGTGGCTCAGGGGCTTTACGCGTCGATGGGTTTCGAGCATATCGACACCCGCAAACGTTATTACCAACCAGACGACGTAGACGCTTGGGTGATGAGGGCAGCGCTAGCCGCTGAAACTAAAACACAACCGGTGGTGCTCGGCATCGAGTCTTCTTGCGACGAAACCGGAATTGGAATTGTTCGAGGAAGCACACTGCTTGCCAACGTCATCTCGTCTTCGATGGATCAGCACGCCCGATTTGGCGGTGTGGTTCCTGAAATTGCCGCCCGTGCCCATCTCGAGGCGCTGCAGCCAACCCTTATTCAGGCGCTGCATGACGCCAAACTTTCAATGGACGACATCGATGCCATTGCCGTTACCAATGGCCCCGGTCTCGCCGGAGCGCTTATGGTTGGGGTAGGAGCGGCCAAAGCACTAGCGGTCGCCAGCGGTAAGCCGATTTACGCGGTGAACCATCTGGTTGGCCATGTTGGGGTCGACGTTTTGGAGGGCGAGCTCGAGTTGCCAACCATAGCCCTGCTTGTTTCCGGTGGTCACACGTCTTTGCTTTTGGTTCGAGATCTGCTCGACGACGTAACGCTGCTTGGCGAAACCATCGACGATGCGGCCGGTGAGGCTTTCGATAAGGTGGCCAGGCTGCTTGGTTTGGGTTACCCCGGAGGTCCTTCAATCGACATTGCTGCCAAGACCGGAGACCCAAAGGCGATTCGCTTCCCCCGTGGTCTTACCCTCCCCAAAGACATGGAGAAGCATCGCTACGACTTCAGTTTTTCCGGTCTCAAAACCGCGGTTGCCCGTTGGGTGGAAGTGGCTGAAGCTAGGGGAGAGTCTTTCTCGGTTGCTGATGTCGCCGCCTCTTTCCGTGAAGCCGTTGCCGACGTGCTCACCGCGAAGGCCGTTGCCGCCTGCAATGATCACGGAGTTAAACACCTGTTGCTAGGCGGCGGTGTGGTGGCTAATGCGAGACTTCGAGAGCTGGCAACCGAGCGTTGCAAAGCCAACGGCATTGAGCTGCGCATCCCAGAACTAAAACTCTGCACCGACAACGGGGCCATGATTGCGGCCCTTGGGGCACAGCTGGTAATGGCTGGCCGCGCGCCGTCGTCGCTGGATTTCGGCGTTGATTCGACGCTCTCGGTTGAGACCGTTTACACCAGGTAATACCAAGGCGACATTCAGGCGCTACCCAGCGCTCTCACAGGTAAGCACGCTCAACTTGGAATTAGCCAAACCAAACAAAGGAGCAACAAATGGCAGACGCAAAAAACAAAACCACTGACGAGCCGGCAAAGGGCAAGTATGACTTCACCAACCTAAACACTCTCGCGGTAGTCTCACTAGCCACCGCAGTAACCGGCTTCGGCGCAGCAGCTGCCGTTATCACCGGGCATGTTTCGTTGGCTCAAATCAAGAAATCAGACCAAGCTGGGCGAGGTTTAGCAATTGCCGGAGTCGCAGTAGGCTACAGCGTTATCGGTCTTTGGATTCTCAGCACCATCGGCCTAGTGGCACTAAGCATTTGGGGTGTGCGTCACGGTATTCCACTTGGTGGCTACGACGACTACATGCTGCGCGGCCAGCGCGGTGGCGACCACGGAGGATTCCAGATGCAACCGATGCCTATGCCAGAACCTGGTTCAATGGAAGGTTCCCCAGACCAGCGTTAAACAGCCTCACAAATTAGTGCGCGGTGAGAGTCGCCCACTCTGGTAACTATCAGGGTGGCGGCTCTCTTCCCCTTTAACTGCAGTTCTTTGCGCAGAGCCTCGGGCACGACGTCGCTACCCCGCTTCTTGATCTCGAGAATGCCGATGCCTAACTCCTGCAAACGGGCCTTTAGTTTTTTGCGATCGAACGCCATAGTCTCAAGGACCCTAAACCCTCTAAGCCATGGGCTCTCTAACAAAGAATCCCCGGTTAGATAAGCGATGTCAGGCGCAATCAAACCTAGTTTCAAAGAATCGGCCAGCACTCCGATTAGATGTGAGCGAACCACCGCGTTATCTGGTTCATAGATGTATTCGCCAATTTCACGAAGCACTGCGTGAGCGGGGTTTGCCTCAGAACTCTGAAGTTCAAAGCTGGCTCCGTCGGTAATCAACAAGGCCGAACGGGCAACCCCAGGTCTTGCCAGTGAGCCAAACCAGAGGGTCAGCTCCACCAAATCGCCGTGATCTGAAATCCACTGCGCTTCGCATCCTTCCGGGATTGCCTCGTGCGGATGGCCTGGCCCGAGTTTTATGCCGGTCGGTCGTTTACCAGCCTCAGACAAAATCCAGTCGAAGTTAGGAGAAAACTGGGTGGGGTCGAATTTGCGGGTCGCCTTCTGGCGTCCGGTGCCGAGTTCGCGCCTCGCGGGGTCAAAAAACTGAGACTCAAACCCGGTGAGGTCCAGGTTGGTTACATCGCCGTTCTCTACGCGCGCGTTATCAAAAGGTGCGAGGTTGTAGGTTGCGCAAGCTGCGGTCACTTCGTCTAACTCAACAGCCGTCACGTTCAGGTCAATCGCGGCCAGCGCAAGGCTTTCCGCCCCGATTCCACAACCGAGATCAGCAACCTCCTCGATCCCTGCAGTTCGGAACCGCCCAGCGTGCAGAGCTGCCACCTGAAGGCGGGAAGCCTGTTCGAGGCCATCTTCGGTGAAAAACATCGAGTTTGCGAATTCGCCAAATTTCGCTTTTGCCCTAGCGCGCAACTTGGCCTGGGTGAGCACGGTTGCCACGAGCCCGGCGTCATGGCCAAGTGCTCTGAGGCGAGAAACGGTCTTTACGACATCCGTTTTGGTGTCGATTGCCACCTCGGCCAGCAACGACTGACCTTCCGGTGATAGTAGTTTCACAAAATCGCCATGGAGCATGAACCAAAACTAGCACTCTACTTGCGCGAGTGCTAACGGTGATTTACACTTGAACTACTGCCGAAACGGCAATTTCCCCATGATTTATAAAGAAGAGGTCAATGTGTCGGTAACAATCAAGCCACTTGAAGATCGCATCGTCGTTCGCCCGCTAGAGGCAGAGACCGTAACCGCATCGGGTCTGGTAATTCCAGACACCGCCAAAGAGAAGCCGCAGGAAGCTGAAGTAATCGCTGTTGGCCCAGGTCGCGTAGACGACGCCGGCAAGCGCATTCCAGTAGATGTTGCAGTAGGCGACAAGGTTATCTTCTCGAAGTACGGCGGCACCGAGCTGAAGTACAACAACGAAGAGTACCTAGTGCTTTCGGCCCGCGACGTGCTGGCGATTGTAGTTCGCTAAACAACCCAAAAGTTACGAACCCTCGAGAAATCGGGGGTTCGTTTTTAGCATAGGCTGAGCGGATGAGTGAGAAGAGCACCGGCAAAGGCTTGGCAGCCGGCCTTTCCGCCTATCTAATCTGGGGCAGCTTTCCGTTAATCATCACCGGCCTGGCTTTTGCTGGCCCCTGGGAAATTGTGGTTTGGCGAATCATCTTCGGTTTTCTAACCGCCGCGGTGGTCATTGCTTATCGACGCGATTTCAAAACGCTGATCACCGTAATGAAGAACTGGAAGCAGTTCCGCTGGGTGATTGTTTCCACGGTTTTCATCATGATCAACTGGCAAATCTATGTGATTGCCATACTGGAACACCACGTTATTGAGTCGTCGCTGGGCTATTTCATAAACCCGCTGATGACGATTGCGCTCGCGGTTATTTTTCTTGGTGAGCGCCTAAGCAAAATGCAGTGGGCGGCCGTGGGGTCGGGTTTCGTGGCGGTGATCGTGCTCACCTTCGACTACGGACGTCTTCCCTGGCTAGCGCTCTCTCTGGCGGCCTCCTTCGCCATTTACGGTTTGGCGAAAAGTAAACTCGGCAACCAGGTTTCGGCAGTAAACAGTTTTGCCCTCGAGTCGGGGCTACTGGTGCCGGTGGCGTTGGTTCAGCTGTG
>Ga0208595_1000393_pt1 | contig 16973 bp, 14 predicted proteins | sample LakMenEpi28Jun11_FD_150742 | JGI IMG/M metagenome (GOLD analysis project Ga0208595, IMG submission 150742) | Freshwater microbial communities from Lake Mendota, WI - 28JUN2011 deep hole epilimnion (SPAdes) | ecosystem: Environmental > Aquatic > Freshwater > Lake > Epilimnion/Euphotic zone ...
CGTCCTTTTGCCCGAAGACAAAGCGCAATGGGGCGAAATTGCCTTTGCCGCAGCGCAAAGCCGCGCGCGCGGTGCGGCACAAACTTATGTCTGGGCGCTGCCGCAGGTCGCGCGCGATGGCTTTACCTATTTTGAAATTGGGCAACAGGAGGACGCGGTGCAGGAATTTGATGATGTGCTTTTTCCGCTGCAAATCGGGCGTGAGGCAGAAGTGACTGCCGCATTTTCAACCAATGTTGTCACCACGCTTTCGGGCCATGAACGGCGCAACAGCAGTTGGAGCAATGCGCGTTTAAGCTATGATGTTGGTCCGGGCGTGCGGTCCGAAGCGGAGTTGGGGCAATTGCTGTCTTTCTTTCGCGCAAGGCGTGGCCCGGCGGTCGGGTTTCGCTTCACTGACCCGTTCGATAACAGCTCGAACGGGATGACGGGCAACCCCAATATGTTGAATCAAAGTCTTGGGTTGGGAGACGGGGTGCGCACGGCGTTTCCCTTGCTAAAAACCTATGGGGCGGATGGCCAAGTGCGCCGGATTACCCGACCGGTTGCGGCATCGGTCCTGGTTGCTGTGAATGGCGTGACGGCGACGGGCTGGTCGCTCGCGGTAGGTGGAGTCGTAAGCTTTGCCGCGGCACCGCCTGCTGGCGCAGCCGTGACCGCTGGATATCGTTTCGACGTTCCGGTTCGCTTTGCCTCCGACCAAATGGATATGGCGCGGGCGACATTTGGCGCAGGCGATATGCCCAATATTCCGTTGATCGAAATCCGGGAAGCGGTGTGATGGACGCGTGGATGGAAGGACCATTGACCAGCGTTGCTTATGGCTGGCGGCTGGAACGGGCCGACGGGGTGACATTGGGGTTTACCTCGCATGATGTCGATGTCGCGCATGATGGCATATTGTTGCGCGCAAGCCCCGGAATGCAGCCAACGACGGTCATGCAAAGCGCTGGCCTGGATAAGGATGGGTTGGACGTATCGGGCGCGCTGACATCCGATGACATCTGCGCAGATGATCTTGCGGCTGGACGTTGGAACGGGGCGTATCTGGAAATTTTCCTGTTTGACTGGACCGCGCCCGCAAGCGGCAAGCGCGTGTTGGCCGCCGGGGAATTGGGCGCAGTATCCTTCACCGATGATGCGTTTGAGGCCGAGCTTGTTGGCTTGCAAGCGCGGTTGGAAAAAGCCGTGGCGCCGCAAACGTCTCCATCTTGTCGCGCACGATTTTGCGACGCGGCCTGTGGCCTGAACAGTGCACGTTTTCGGCATCTTGCCGAAGTAGCAAGCGGAGATGACAACCGGATTTCGATCGCTGCACCCTTGGATATTGCCGACGGGCATTTGGCCTATGGCGAATTGCGATGGCTTACCGGTCCCAATTGCGGGTCGACTGCGAAAATTGCAGGTCATGAAAGCACACAGATTTATGTATATAGCGCCCCGTTTCATGTGCCAAAAGCAGGCGACCTGATCGAACTGACGCAAGGGTGTGACAAGATCATGTCCACATGTGCGGGGCGCTTCGGCAATGGTGCGAACTTTCGCGGCGAGCCTTATTTGCCCGGCAATGACCTACTTACCCGTTACCCCGGTGGCAATTAGGCTTCAGCCGCCGCAGACCAAGTCCCAAGCGAGCATCGCTGCTTGTGCGCTGACATGCCTAGGTGCGCCGTTCCGATTGCATGGCCGTTCGCCGGAAACCGGGCTTGATTGTGTTGGCGTCGTTTCGGCCTGTCTTTTCGAAGCTGGCTATCGTTTCGAAATACCCACAGATTATCGCCTGCGCGGTGATTTTGAAGGACGCGTGCAGGCTTTTTTTACGGACTCAAAATTTCGGAATGTTGACGATGGATCGTGGATCGCGGGTGACATTTTGCTGCTGCGACCCGGGCCCCGACACATTCATTTTGCGGTGCTGGCACACGTCGGTGCGGTGCATGCGCATGTGGGTTTGGGCCGCGTCGTATTGACCCCGCTGCCGCTGCCTTATGGCAACATCACCCAATGGCGCTTTCAAGGAGACTGATATGGCAACGCTTGTTTTGACCGCCGTAGGTTCCGCGATTGGTGGACCGATTGGCGGCGCGATTGGCGCTTTCATTGGCCAACAGATCGATGCAGAAATATTCGCGCCGCCTGCCCGACAGGGGAGCCGGCTGAAAGAACTGGCGGTCCAGACATCCAGCTATGGTTCGCAGATCCCCGGCATATTTGGCGCCATGCGGGTGGCGGGCACCGTCATCTGGTCCACAGATTTGATTGAACAGCGGACGAAAAGCGGTGGTGGCAAGGGGCGGCCTTCAACGGTGAATTACAGCTACCGCGTCAGCCTTGCCGTGGCGCTATCGAGCAGGCCAATCGCGCGCATTGGCCGCATATGGGCTGATGGCAACCTTATCCGTGGTGTAAATGATGACTTTAAAATTGATGCCCAGATGCGTGTGCATGAAGGTCAGGAAAATCAGCCGCGCGATCCTTTATTGGCCTCGGCCGAGGCGCATGGGCAATGCCCTGCACATCGCGGCATAGCTTATGTTGTTTTCGAAGATCTCCAGCTCGCCGAATTTGGCAATCGCATACCGTCGTTCACCTTCGAGATTTTTGAACGCGACGAGCCGCTGGCGTTATCCGCCTTGCTGACAACGGTTTCGAATGGCGACATTACGACCCAAAGCGGGCTTGAGATTATTGGCTTTGCCGTTACCGGCGCGAGCGTGAGGGAAGCTGTTGCGCCGATTTTGGATAGTTGTCCGTTGGAACTTGTCGTTTGCGACAGCCATCTTGTTATCCGGGATGTCGGCGTGCAGCAGGATTTTGTCCACAGCATCGACATTGCGGTTGAAGAAAATGGGCGTGCGTTGGAAAAACCAAAACATGCCATGCCACCGGCGGCCAATATTCCGGTCCATGTCTCGCTGCGTTATTATGACGCAGAGCGCGATTATCAGGCAGGTATTCAGCAAAGCAATAGTGACGCAGGTGGCCGGAGTGACATGCGATTGGAATTGCCTGCGGTGCTCCGCGCTGGCGCTGCCAAGGCCATCGTTGAGGCCAAAGACAGCGATGTCCGCTATGCGTCCCATGTCTGGTCCGGGGCAGCCGCAGCGTCGGGTCGTTCTTACCGGCCCGGCGATCATTTCCGGACAGCCGATAACCGGAAGTGGCAAATTTCAGAGGTTGAAGTCGGTCTGGGAACGACGCACATCAAGGCCAAGGCGTTACCCAAGTATATGGCAATCGGTGCCTTGGCCGGCGAAGCTGGACGGCATGTGCCTTCTGCGGATCAGCCGATTGGCCAGACGCGAATATTGGCCTTCGACTTGCCTTTGGTCCCGGGCGGCGATCCGCATAAACCGACCTTGGCGTTATTTGCAGCAGGCACAGAAGCGGGATGGAAACGGGCCGCGATCTCGCTTTCAACGGATGATCAATGGACGGATTTTGGGACGACTGCCCTGCCTGCGGTGATGGGGAATACGCAAAATGCAATGGGTGCGCATCACCCGTTTTTGTTGGATAAGGCAAGCATGCTTGATATCGTGCTGCTGCACGCGGCCATGAATCTTGCGACCCGTGACACTTCGCCTTTGGCGGTGGACGCGCCGATATTCTGGATCGATGGGGAGTTTGTGCGCGTCGGGCGCATTGTGGCCTTAGGCGAAAAAAGCTACCGACTTTCGCGTCTAAGCCGGGGCGTTTCCTCGTCGGCTATGCATGCACCTGCGCACGCCGTTGGTGCGCAAATTGTGCTCATGGATGCAGCCTCGACGCGTATTATATCCGAGAACGCTTATCAGGTCGGGCAAACGGTTACACTGGATGCGCAGGGACCTGGTGATGTCGCACCAGTGACAACAGTCGTTGTTGCAGAGGGAATGGCCATTACCCCCCTGCCGCCCGTTCATGGCCGCGTGGTAAAAGACGGTAGCGGGAATTTTGATCTTTACTGGAAACGCCGCTCGCGGCTTGATCTGGGCTGGATGGGTGGCGTTGACCAAGCACAAGCCGAGGATCAGGAAAGCTACCGCGTCGGGCTTTACATCGATGACGGCATGTTCCGTGAATGGACGGTGACAGAAAATTACCTGCACATTTCGGCAAGCGAAATGGACGCTTTAGGGGTGCTGCAAAACAGCTTGGTCATTTTTAAAGTGCAACAAATCGGACGTTTTGCGCAGTCCGGCCCGCTGACCTTGGGTTTGAGTTGATCGGTAAGTTTGGCGCAATTCATCTTACATGGAGGATATATGCCCGCATTAGAAACTGGACGCTATCGCCTGCCGCTTTTGGCAGTGTCGCAGGCGCAGAAAGAAATCACGCACAATGAAGCGCTCGTTACGATTGATGCGCTGCTGCATATGGCCGTTGAAGCTGCCTTGCCGGCTCCGCCCGCCGTCAATGATGATGATATTGGGAAATGTTGGGTCATAAATGGGGTGCCAACCGGTGCATGGGCAAACAAAGTCGGTCAGATCGCCTATTGGATTGGCGGCAGTTGGCGCTATGTCGTTCCCCATGAAGGAATGCGGGTTTGGAACAGAGATACAAAGCGTCACAGCCTGTACATATCGGGCCAGTGGACGACCGCACCTTCGGTACCCAATCCAACGGCTGGCGCTGTCGTCGACAGCGAAGCGCGCGCAGCACTTGCGGCGATTTTGAATTATTTCAGGCTGATCGGCATATTGGCAACATAAGCCGAGAATGCCGGAAAACGTTACAAATATTATGCGTAATCGCCGAAAATGGCGACATTTTGGCAACAGTATAGAGACATAGCGACTTGCATCGATGGAACAGAATTGTTAAACCAGCGTTCTCGAATTTCCGTTCCTAAGATAGAAAAGGGGAAAGTTGATGCGTAAGTTAGCCATAAGTTTGGCGCTCGCTTCTACTGCTCTGGCGTCACCGGCTTTGGCCCGCGACAACCAGTGGTATGTCGGAGTTGATGGCGGTGCCATGATAGTAGAAGACCTAAGCCTGAAGGTCGCGGGGCAAGATAGTGCCGCTTCGTTGGATACAAAAAAGGCTTTTGATATTGGCGGTGTTGTTGGTTATGATTTCGGCGGTTTCCGCCTTGAATCAGAAGTTTCATATCGCAATGCCGATGTGTCTGGTTTCAACAGCCAAACACCACAACTCCCCATCAATTCGACTACCACTTTGGCCCCGGGTGGCTCCTACAAAGTGGGTGGTAATACAACTGCGCTGAGCTTCATGGTCAACGGATTGTTCGATTTCGGTGACGATGACGGCATTCAGGGCTTTATTGGCGGTGGCGTCGGTGTCGCACGCGTTGATTTACAAGTTGTTTATGCACCGCCTCCTGTCCTTGACGACTCCGACACTGGTTTCGCATGGCAAGCACTCGCTGGTGTTCGCGCGCCATTGAGCGACAACTGGGATGTGGGACTGAAGTATCGTTTCTTTAACGCGGACAAGGTCAGCTTGGTTAATCGTCTTGGCCGTGCAGTGGACACACGCTTCCGTTCGCACAGCTTGATGGGCAGCCTGATTTATAACTTCGGCGGTGCACCTGCGCCGGTTGAAGTGGCACCACCACCACCGCCGCCACCTTATGTGGCTCCACCGCCACCACCGCCACCACCGCCGCCACCTGCGCCGGTGTGCAACACAGGTCCTTATATCGTATTCTTCGATTGGGATAAATCGAACCTGCGTCCAGACGCAGCTTCGGTTCTCGATAATGCCGTTGCGCAATATTCGAACTGTGGCAGCGCGAAGGTTATGCTTGCAGGTCACGCCGATAAGTCGGGTACTGCAAAGTATAACGTTGGTCTCTCAGAGCGTCGTAACGACACCGTTCGTACGTATCTTGAGTCCAAGGGTGTATCATCTGGCGCAATCGCCACTGAAGCATTCGGTGAAACTGCACCATTGGTCAAAACTGCAGATGGTGAGCGTGAACCGCAAAACCGTCGCGTGGAAGTATCCTACGGTCCAGGTTCGGGAATGTAATTCCCAATCTGATTTCAGGTTAAAAAAAAGGCTGGTCGAAAGACCGGCCTTTTTTGCGTGGCCTGCATGACACAGCGTATGGCAGTGCAGATTTTAAGCCGCAGCCTTTGCCTTTACGCGCGGCTTCACTGTTGCGGCTTCCAAAAGCCGAGATTCAAGTGCTTTTAACTTGTTTTTGTTTTCGATTTTGCTGCCGAACAAATCCGTCACATAAAAAGTGTCAACGGCGCGTTCTCCGTACGTGGCGATATGCGCGCTGTGCAATGTCACTTTGGATTCAAACAGCGCCAGCGCCAAATTGTTGAGCAAGGCGGGCCGATCCAGCGCATTCACTTCGATCACTGTTAACCGGTTGGAAGCTTGATTATCAATCAGCACCGATGGCGCGATTTTAAAGGCGTCGGCCCGGCGGAGCGCTTTTGGCTTCGCATCCAGTTGAGTCATTAAGCGCGCGCGGTTGGTGAGCGCATCTTCAATGTTGCGCTTGAGCCGGTTTAACTGGCTTTGCTCCTGAAACGGACGACCCAGCGGGTCCTGTATAAGGAAATTGTCAACCGCCATGCCGTCGCTGCTGGTGTGGATTCGCGCATCGATAATGTTGCCGCCCGCCAGATGAATGGCGCCCGCTATGCGGTAAAATAATCCTGGATGGTCGGCGGCAAAAACCGTCACGAGCGTCGCGCCTCGATCGGGATAGAAACACGCATCAATGGCAAGGCCCGTGCCCGCATTGGAGAGAAGATGCCGGGCGTTGCGTTCAATGATGTCATCTGGCTCCGCGATCCAATAAGCGTCGGGAAGCGTTTTGGCAAAAGCAGCGAATGTGTCGGCAGGCAGCCGCAACGCGGACCCCAGCTTCGCTTTTTTCGCGGCAATCCGTTCGTCCCGGCCGCGTTGCTTGTGTCCCAAACGCAGCACTTCTTCGGTAGCTTCAAACAGGTCTGACAAAAGCTGTCGCTTCCAACTATTCCAAACGCCCGGTCCAACGGCGCGGATGTCAACGACGGTCAAGACCAATAATAGCTTCAACCGCTCGGGTGACTGGACGGCCTGGGCAAAATCCAGGATAGTCTTAAAATCTGCCAAGTCCCGCTTGAACGCGGTGGCCGACATCAACAGATGATAACGGACGAGCCAAGCAACGGTTTCCGTTTCGGCTGGTGAAAGACCAAGCCGTGGGCATAAGGTTTCGGCAACCTCAGCGCCTAACACACTATGGTCACCGCCACGCCCCTTCGCAATGTCGTGGAGCAACGTTGCAACAAACAATACGCGCTTGCTGACAATCTGTTGCACCATTGCTGTAGACAGAGGGTGATCCTGTTTTAACTTGCCCCTGTTGATATCGGCCAGCAAACCGATGGCGCGGATCGAATGTTCATCGACTGTGTAATGGTGGTACATGTCGAACTGCATTTGCGCGACGACACGGCGGAAATCGGGCATAAACCTACCAAAGACGGTAGATTCATTCATCCAGCGCAACACCGTTTCCGGGTCGCGCGGAGACGTCAGAATTTCGAGAAAAAGCGCGTTCGCCCTAGGGTCCCGTCGCAATACTTTGTCGATCAGCCGGGCATCCCTCTGGGCGGCGCGCATGGCCAGCGGGTGGATTTCCAATTCATGCACATCTGCCAAATGAAATATTTCGAGCAAGCGCACGGGGTCTTGCGCAAAAAACCCTTCATCGGGTAGCGCTAAGCGACCACGATCCAGTTGAAAGCCGTTTAGCTTTCGCGGTTTCCGGATAAAACTGGGCAAGTACCGCCTGCCTTTTTTGGCCATGGCTTCATCCAAATGCGCCAGGAAAAGCCCCGTCACGTCACCAACCGTTTTTGCATTCAAAAAATAATAATGCATAAACCGTTCAACGGCCGAGCGTCCGGGGCGGTCAGCAAATTGCATAAGCTCTGCAACTTCGCGTTGCAGATCAAATGTCAGGCGCTCTTCCGCGCGTCCGGTGATATTGTGCATATGGCAACGCACCGCCCATAAGAAATTCTCGGCTTTTCTAAACCTGTTATATTCATCAATTGTCAGCAGGCCAACGTCGACAAGTTCGGACGCGGCTGACACTTTGTGAATATATTTTCCAATCCAGTAGAGGGTGTGGAGGTCGCGCAGCCCGCCTTTACCATCCTTGATATTCGGTTCGACCACATATCGGCTGTCACCCATGCGTCGGTGTCGATTATCGCGTTCGATCATTTTTAGGCGGACAAAGTCAGATGCTGTATTTGCAACGACCTCGTTCCAGAAACGCAACGAAGCCTCTTCGTAAACGCCGCGGTCGCCCCAAACAAACCTGCTTTCAAGCAAAGCAGTGCGAATGGTCAAATCCTCTTGCGCCATCTTTACGGTTTCATCGAGGGACCTGCTCGATTGGCCAACCTTCAACCCAAGGTCCCAGAGCAAATAGAGGATCGCTTCTACGACCTGCTCGGTCCACGAACTGCGCTTGAAAGGTGTTACAAAGCCGATATCGACGTCGCTGTGCGGGGCCATTTCTCCGCGGCCATATCCACCGACTGCCAAAACTGCGATCCTTTCGGATGCGGAGCGGTTAGCAGCGGGATATGCATGAACAGTGACATAGTCGTAGATCAGCCGCACGATTTGATCGACAAGAAATGCTTGCTCAGCCGACGCGCGATATCCTTGAGAAGGCGCCGCATTTAGGCGTTTTTGAATTTCGGCCCGACCGCTGGCCAGGGCCGTTTGCAATATCTCCACAACGCGTGGACGGCGCGCCTGGGCCTCGCATTCGCGAACGATGCCTTCAATGTGTTCGGCAAGCGCGTTCCGGTCGATAATGTCGCGCTGCTTAAATATCCGTTCTGCTGCTGATGCCATCACGTGACCTTAGTCGCGATCAGGCATCATGTCAGCATCAAGCAGATATTTTGGCATTATATTCGCGTCGCAGCGTCACCCGGTCGATTTTCTGCGTCCCGAGACGGGGGAGGGGTTCGGCAACTTGCCAGAAATGCGCAGGAATCTTGAAGGGTGCAAGACGAGGCGCCAAAAACGCCTTCAACTCATCCTCTGTCAGCGTGACGCCGTCCTTTGTCTGATAGACGATGCCGGGAACTTCACCATATTTGTCATCAGCGATACCAAATACCGACAATTCGACAATCGAGTCATGCTCATAGGCCGCCGCTTCAACCTCGGGGCAACTGATATTCTCGCCGCCCCGGATGATGATATCTTTCTTGCGGTCGACGATGAATAAATAGCCGTCTTCGTCGAGATAGCCGATGTCGCCGGTCCGGAAAAATCCATCGGCGGTGAAGGCGTCGCGTGTGGCATCTTCGTTATTCCAATAACCATTGAAATTGGCAATCGTCCGAATGCCGACTTCACCACGTTCACCTTGCGGCAAGACATTGCCGTCCTCGCCCAGCATTTGGACCTCGACGAGTGGCTTGGTCGCAGGGCCCGTGCTGGTTGGCTTTGCCAGATAATTGTCGTTGAAGTTGCCGCAGCCAACGCCGTTGGTTTCAGTGAGTCCGTAGCCCAATAATGGATAACCCCAGCTCATTTCCTTGCGGATTTTCTTAACATGCTCGACAGGGCGCGGCGCGCCGCCAGCGGCAAATGCGGTGCAGCTTGTTAAATCATATTTGTGCCGGGCCGGGTGCGTCGCCAGCTCAATGCTCATCAACGGAACGCCAACGAAATAGGTGATACGTTCTTTTTCAATGATCCTCATCGCCTCTTCGGCGTCCCATTTGGGCATCAACACGAGCTTGCGGCCAATGGCGAAGCTTTGCAGTACCAAGGGTATCGACGCGGTGACGTGGAACAATGGGACATTGACCAGAGCGGAGGGCTGCGCTGGCATAGATTGGCCGCTGGCGGACATAAGCTCGAAGACGACAAGTGTTTGCCCCACATAGCTCATTGCGCCTTGGACGACAGCGCGGTGGTCTGACACAGCCCCCTTTGACTGCCCGGTTGAGCCAGAGGTGTATAATATCGTGGCATTATCGAGCGGATCTAGCGTTGGCAGCGCTGTTGCCGCGCCGCCACCTTGCGCGGTCATAACCGATAAGCCATCCAAGGGCCGGGAATCATGGTTGATGATGAGGATTTCGCAACTGCCAAGATCTTGTCCGGCCATCCGCGCGGCGCGCTGTTCATCGGCCAGAACAAAGCGGCAGCCGACCATGCGAATGCCCTCGGCCAGCTCCCCGCCTTGCCACCAGCCATTGAGCAAAGTGGCAACGCCACCCGCCATCACAATCGCCATATAGGCAATGATCCAATTGGCCGAATTGCGCGCCGCAATGCCAACGCGCTCCCCCTTTTGCAGTCTGTGGCCTTCAACAAGGCCACCTGCCAAGGCGCGCGCCGCTCCATAAGTCTCTGCGAAACTTAACCGGATATCACCATCGACCAAAAATTCCTTGTCGGCGTGGGTTGCGCAGAAAAATGCGAAATAGTCGGCCATGTTACCCGGCGCTTTGGCGAAAACGGGCATTTGGACACCATTTTTCTCAGCATAGGTAACGGCCAAGGGGCCATCATCGGCCATGAGCCGGTTAATGGTGGCATTGATTGCAAGGTCCAACTGCGACGGCATGTGATTCTCTCCTAAACTCTTTGTGCGTCTTCTATTTGGCTCTATAGGAATGTCAAAATATCCTGAGGAAATTTTGTGTCATTCGAGATTATTTCAACGGCTGCTGGTTTTATTCAGTTTACAGACCTTGGCGTAGGTCCGGTTGCGCTCGATTTGGGCTTCTTTCAGATCCGTTGGTATTCGCTTGGCTATCTCGTTGGCATAGTGCTTGGCTATTGGATGTTGCTGAAATTGCTCGCACGTCCCGGTGCGCCAATGTCACGTGAGCAAGCCGATGACATAATCCTGTACACCACATTGGGTATCATTTTGGGTGGGCGTATTGGTTATATCTTATTCTACCAACCGTCCATTTTACAGAACCCCATTGATGTCCTCAAACTCTGGGAAGGCGGGATGTCGTTTCATGGCGGCGCGATTGGCATCATATTTTCTCTCTGGCTTTTGGCGCGCAAGCATGATCTCTCTTTCTTGCGTGTCTGTGATTATGTCGCCTGCGTCGTACCCTTTGGGATATTCCTCGTGCGCCTTGCGAACTTCGTGAATGATGAACTTTGGGGCCGCGTAACTGACGTGCCATGGGCCGTCGTCTTTCCCAATGGCGGTGATTTACCCCGGCACCCGAGCCAGCTTTATGAAGCTGTGTTTGAAGGGTTGTTGATGGCCGCAATTTTATGGCCATTATTCTGGAAAACCAATGCGCGGTATAGGCCTGGTTTCCTGACGGGTATGGCCGCAATCATTTATGGCACAGCCCGGTTTTCCATCGAGTTTTTCAGGGAGCCGGACCAGCAGCTTCAATGGCTGGTGGAAACAAGCGGCCTGAGCATGGGGCAGTGGCTAACCATTCCGATGATATTAATGGGACTGTTCCTCTTGTTCACAGCAGGTGCCCGCAGGCAGCGCGCTCAGGCAATGGCCGACAGTAACAGTGTCGCCTGACACAAAGCAAATTGCAGTCCGCCTTACGCAACAGATAGAGGCATCAGGACCCATCAGTGTTGCCGAATATATGCGTGTTGCCAACACCGCATATTATGGTCGCGCTGACCCGCTGGGCAAAGACGGTGATTTCATCACGGCGCCAGAAATCAGCCAGATGTTTGGCGAGATGGTGGGCATTTGGCTCAGCGACATGTGGTTACGCCATCGTCCGGCCACCTGCCACTATGTAGAGCTTGGCCCTGGCCGTGGGACTTTGGCGGCAGACGCGCTGAGAACAATGCAGCGTTTTGGTTGGGAACCAGCGGTCCATTTTGTAGAAAACAGCCCGGCCATGCGCGCCAAGCAGTTGCAGGCAGTGCCGGACGCCATTTTCCATGACAATCTGGAAAGCCTCCCGACCGATGCGCCTTTGTTCGTGGTGGCAAACGAGTTTTTTGACGCTTTGCCCGTCCGGCAGATGGTTTCAACGCAAGCCGGTTGGCGGGAGCGGGTCGTTGTGCACGATATTGAGGCGGGCTTTGCCGCAATGGCCGACGCTTGCGCGACCGATGACCTCATCCCCGAACAATTTCGCGCTGCCGCGGTGGGCAGTATTTACGAAATCTGTCCCGATGCATCTTCGATCATGCATCAGCTTTCGGACCGGCTGGCAAAGCAAGGCGGGGTGATGTTGATCATCGACTATGGCTATACCCAGCCCGCGTTGGGCGACACTTTGCAAGCGGTTCAGAGCCACAAATATGCCGATCCTTTCAATAATCCAGGCCAGGTTGATTTGACAGCGCATGTCGACTTTTTTGAATTGTCGAACTGCGCGAAAAACTGTGGTCTTATGTTGGCCGGACCAAGCGACCAAGGCGCATGGCTTTTGGGTCTTGGAATTGACCAGCGCGCGCAACATTTGGCCGCATCCAATCCCGACAGGGCCGCAGACATCACCGCCGCACGTAACCGGTTGGTCGAACCAGACGCCATGGGGGCATTATTCAAGATATTGGCAACTTATACCCAAGGTTGGCCGCAACCGGAGGGGTTCGGTCTTTACCCCGCCCAGTCAGCTATCTGACCCGCTACATCGTTCGCGGCGGCATTTAAAGCCGCGCCTGCCGGAGCGGGTGCAATGGCGGTGACGGGCCGCCGTGCTTCAAACCGGCGCTTTTGGGTTGCGCTGCCGCGTATGATTTTGACCACGTCATAGACAATAACGGCTTCATTGGTTGCGGCATCAATGCCAAATTCCAGCAGGCTTCCCGATAAAATCCGGACTGCCTTGCCGCCTGCGTCCACTTCATTGAGCACAAGATTGCCGCTCTTCGCCGACACGGTTTCGGCGAGTAACATCTGCATCAAACGGGCGGGTTTATCGGCCCAAAATGCGTCTTTGAGATAGGCAATGCTGCTGGCGTCAATCTGAACCGGCACACGATTATTATCCAGCTTGCGCGGAACTTGCGGGATCTGGATAACCAAGGCTTCGGCGACAGTCGCTGAACGCGCAGTTCCGGCAGCCACGACATTGTCGGCTGTCAGGACCAGCATCGAGACTGGTGCCTTGCCGCCGAAGCTGACGCACGCACCAAGGGCCATGATGAGAGGTAACGCATATAAGCGTGGGCCGGAGATTTTGCTGAACATCATTTTGGGTTCCTGCTGCCGGGTTTATAATCGGGTAAGGCGGGCGCGCCGACGACGCTACCTATGCCGCCTTGGTCCACTTTCTCGGTCACGGACTTTAACGATCCCGACAAGTCTCTTAAGTCGCGCGCCAGTTGCGTCACTTCGGGCAAAGTCTGGGTATTTAAAGTTTCAATCGCAGGGTTCGCTTTGTTCAAGGTCGTTTCCAACGCTGCCAGGCTGCCATTTGCGGACCGCAGTGTTTTGCGTAATTCATCCAGCATCGGGCGACCTTCGCTGTCGAGCAGCTTATTGGTTGAGCCTGCCATTTTGGTGATCTCATCCGCGGCGAGGCCTGCCTTTTGCAGGGCAATGCGCGATTCCTGGATCGCTGCACGCAAGTCGGGTCCTTGGTCTGCTAATGTTCCCGAAATGCTCTCCACATTGTCCAAAATTTGTTCGACGGACTGTTCATTCTTGTCGGACAATATGTTGGTAAGCCGCTCGGTCAACGTCGACAGCCGTTCTAAAAGCAAAGGCGCGTTGTTGAGCAGTTCGCCCAAAGCGCCTGGCTTTGTCGGAATGACTGGCACGCCTGTGGGACAAGCGGTCTTTGGATTTGCCTTAGGGCAATCCAGTGCAGGCGCGCCTTTAACTGCACCATCCAGCTGGACCTCCGAGACGCCGGTGAAACCGATGCCGTTGATCGTCGCTGTCGTTCCTTGAAGCACGGGTACGGTGTCCTTGATACTGATGCGCACCCGAACGAATTCCGGATCGGGCTCCCATAACTCGATGCTCTCAATTTGGCCCACCGGAACACCGGAAAAGGACACGCCCGAGCCCTTGGCCAAACCATTGACCGATTGCTGAAAGAATATGTCATATTCTTTCTTGTCGCCATCGCTTGTCCGCGAAAGCCAAACGGTAAAGGCCGCCAGCAGCGCCAGAAGTAAAAGCGTGACAGCGCCCACCATCACATAGTTGGATTTGGTTTCCATCGTACTGCCTTATGACCTTCCTAGCTGCTGCGTCTTTGCACGTGGGGTGTTGCTTTGGTCGCTGTGACCGCGCCGCGCCGCGCGACCGCGTGGGCCGCTGAAATATTCGTTGATCCAAGAGTGATCGATGGCCAGTAATTCTTCAATCGCACCTATGGCTATAACTTTCCGATCGGCCAAAACGGCCACTCTGTCACAAATGGAATATAGCGTATCAAGATCATGCGTAATCAAAAAGACCGTCAGTCCAAGCGTCTCTTTCAGATCGCGGGTTAAACTGTCGAATTTGGCAGCGCCGATGGGGTCAAGCCCTGCGGTCGGCTCATCCAGAAACAACAATTCGGGATCCATCGCCAATGCCCGCGCCACACCGGCACGCTTGCGCATTCCGCCCGATAGCTCGGATGGATATTTATGCGCAGCTTCTGGTGGAAGGCCGCTTAAGAAGATTTTGTAGCGCGCGATTTCGTCGAGCAGCTCTTTGCTAAAATCCGGGTAAAACTCGCGCAAGGGCACCTGCACATTTTCCGCGACAGTTAAGGTCGAAAATAATGCGCCGCCCTGAAACAAGACGCCCCAGCGTCGCCGAACGTCGGTTGCCTCGTCTTCTTCCTTACCAATCATGCCTTCGTCAAAGACGCGGATTTCGCCTGAATCTGGTTTTTGCAGGCCGATGATCGAGCGCATAAGCACCGATTTGCCCGTTCCCGAACCACCAACGACGCCCAGTATCTCGCCACGGCGGACTTCGATGTCGAGATCCTGATGGATGACTTGGTCACCGAAGCTATTGCACAGGCCAGTTACCGAAATGATGTTGGGTGGGTTCATCGCTTAATCCCAACCAATTTCGCTAAAGAATACTGCAAAAAATGCGTCGAGGACGATAACAAGGAAAATGGCTTGTACGACGGCAGCGGTTGTTCTTAACCCGACCTGTTCGGCATTGCCTTTGACTTGCATCCCCTGAAAACAACCAGCCATTGCGATGATTGCGCCGAAGACCGGGGCCTTGACCATGCCAACCCAGAAATCGGTTATCGGCGTTACTTCGCGCAGTCGCTGAACAAAGGTTGCCGGCGGGATATCGAGGACAATCCAGCATAACAACCCGCCGCCGATGATGGACATTAACGAGGCGAAAATACCCAGCAAGGGCATCATGACCACTGCGGCGATCACGCGCGGCACGACCAATGCTTCTACGGGGACAACGCCGATCGTGCGCATGGCGTCAATTTCTTCTGTGATCTTCATCGTTCCTATCTGAGCTGCAAAGGCAGATCCGGACCGGCCCGCAACCATGATCGCGGTCATCAATATGCCAAGTTCACGCAGCGTAAGCCGCCCGATCAGGTTGATAGTAAATACCTCTGCACCAAATTGGCGAAGCTGCACTGCGCCTTGTTGTGCAATGACAATGCCGATGAGAAAGCTCATCAGGCCGACAATGCCAAGCGCCCGGACGCCGACCATGTCGAAATGCTGAACCACCGCGTGCCAGCGAAAGCGGCGCGGGTTCATCAGCAGACCGAAGAACGCTTTGACCACTTGCCCGACAAAGCCAAGGAATTGCAAAAGCGTCGTTATGCCGACGACAACGCCGCCACCAACTTCGGCCAAAAAGCGATACAGCGACGAAATAGGTGGTTTGGCGACGACTTCGGCTTGATCGACACCGCGCACAGCATCAATCAAGCGGCCCGCGTCATTTGCGCAGCCGGTAATCTGCGCATTATGTTCCTTAGCGGTCCGATGGACCAGCCAAGCACCGACGGTGTCCATATGGGTCACGCCGGAAATGTCGATTTCAGAAACGGGGCCGCTAATGTCACGCAAACCGCGGTCTACATCACCAATTGACGCAATGGCGAAGGTACCGGAGAGCCGGAGAACTTGCCCGCTGGGCAGCACTTCAACAGTGAATTCGGCAGAGTTAGCCATGATGCTATAACTGGCCTATTATGGGAACTATCACAAGCCTGTAGACTTTTTAGGTAAAGTTATGCCTTTAAGGTCATGATGACTAAACCCCAAACGACCCTGCTGGCCATATATGATATGGACAAGACCGTCACGCGGCGTGCCACCTATAATGGGTTCCTCCTGCATATGGCGTTTAGCAAGTCACCGTGGAGATTGTTGCTTGCACCATTTTTGCCGGTTGGTTTGGTGCTATATGCGCTGAAGATTTGGGACCGTGCGCAGCTTAAGCAGTTTTCACAAATTCTGCTGATTGGTAGACGCGTGCCAAAGACGCAGTTTGCCAAGTATCTGGAAAGCCATGCGGATCTGGTCGTTGGCAAAAACGTCTATCCGCAATTGCTGGCGCGTGTGGCGCAGGAGAAGGCGGCTGGCTATCGTCATGTCATGGCAACGGCTTCTTACCGTTTATATGTGGAGGCGATTGCCAAAAGGCTTGGTTTTGATGATGTCATTGCGACAGACCTATCGACCGACAGCAGCGGCCATGTGCTGGCGCGGATTGACGGGCATAATTGCCACGACGTGGCAAAGCTGGAACTGGTGAAGCGGTGGATGGAAAAACACGGCCTTGCGCGCGCCACTTGTCATATTCGCGCGTATTCCGACCATGTCTCCGACGCGCCATTGCTTAATTATGCTGACGAACCCTTCGCCACCAACCCGCATGGCCCGCTGGCGCGGTTGGCCAAGAAGAAGGGCTGGCCAGTCCTCGACTGGCGCGTGGTAGAGACCTAGATCCTGACCCTAAACCTAAACCTAAGCCTAGGTCACAGACTCATTATGTCTCAACCAGATCCGGATTGATGCGAGTTGGACAGATGCGAGATAATTATCGTCTCTTTGATCGTATCGCGTGGCAA
>Ga0208595_1000395_pt1 | contig 16891 bp, 11 predicted proteins | sample LakMenEpi28Jun11_FD_150742 | JGI IMG/M metagenome (GOLD analysis project Ga0208595, IMG submission 150742) | Freshwater microbial communities from Lake Mendota, WI - 28JUN2011 deep hole epilimnion (SPAdes) | ecosystem: Environmental > Aquatic > Freshwater > Lake > Epilimnion/Euphotic zone ...
CATTGTAAATGAAATATCAGATACAAATAATTTGTTTTCATTACCCATTCAACTTTTAGCTTCTCCAAATTTCAATCCGCTTGATGATATTGTGAGTTGTAATTTAGGATTCACAAAAGGTATTTTCGATTTTTCTGAATATGAAGGAAGTGTAAAAACTAATCCTGGACATCTAAGCACCTTCTATAATTCAGAAATAGATGCGTTGAATTTTACAAATCAAATACTGTTTTTTAATAATTTTGAATCATTACAAACTCCGAAAACAATATGGGTAAGAATTGATGATCAACAAAATGGTTGTTACAGTTTAACTACTTTTGATTTACTAACAAAAAATTGCGAACCGATAGTCTATAATGCTGTTTCACCAGATAATGATGGGCAAAATGATTTCTTTTTTATTGAAGGATTACGAGACATTTTTATCAATTTTAAATTGGAAATTTATAACCGCTGGGGAAGATTATTATGGACTGGAAACAACAATAAACCAGATTGGAACGGATATTCCGAAAATACAATGGGAAATAATGAAGCTGCAAGTGGAACATATTACTACATTTTATATCTTAATGACCCTGATTATCCAAAACCTATAAATGGTTATTTGTATTTGAGAAGATAATCAATTTTAGTTAGACAATCCTTAAAAATTAAATTATTACTTATTTAAAATTAATAATCTCAAATATATTTTATATTTTTAGCCAACAAAAAACAAAAACTATGCGAATATTTAATGTCTTAATAGCAGTATTGGTTATAAATTGCGGTTTCAGTCAAAATTATTTTCCAAAAAATGATGGCGTAAAGCAAACCTTCATAAACCCGATTGTAGTAAAAAATGCAACAATTTATACTTCGTCATCTGTTAAAATTGAAAATGCTACTATGCTCCTTGATGGAGATAAAATTTTAGAAATTGGTACTCAAATTTCAATTCCTAAAGAAGCGACAATAATAGATGCGACCGGCAAAACAATTTATCCCTCATTTATTGATTTGTATACCGAATTTGGTATTCAAAAACCGCAAAGAAAATCGGGGAATTCAAGATCTCCTCAGTATGATACAGAAAGAAATGGGTATTATTGGAATGACCACATTAGAGCCGATTTTAATGCGTATGAAAACTTAAATTACGATGAAAAAGCCGCAAAAGAATTAAGAGAAACTGGATTTGGTACGGTTTTAAGTTTTAATAATGACGGAATTGTAGCCGGAACAGGTTTATTATGGACATTAAACGATAAAGACACGAATGGATTTCGTATTTTAAATAATAAAATATCGCAACACTTTACTTTCAAAAGAAGTTCGGTTTCTGGTCAAGCTTACCCTTCTTCTTTAATGGGAAGTATGGCATTAATAAAACAATTGTATCACGATGCAAAATGGTATGCTGCAGGAGGTTCAAAAACGAAAGATATTTCATTAGATGTATTTAATCAAAATAAAAATTTAGTTCAAATATTTAATGCTGGCGATAAATTAAATATCCTAAGAGCAGATAAAATTGGTGACGAATTTGGAATTAATTACGTTATTAAAGGAAGTGGAAACGAATTAGAACGTATTGAAGAAATTAAAAAAACAAATGCAACACTAATTGTTCCAATCAATTTCCCTGATGCTTATGATGTTTCCGACTCGTTTCTTGCAGAACAAGTAGTGTTGTCTGATATGAAATTTTGGAATCAAGCGCCATATAATCCAAAAGTACTAGCTGAAAATAATATTAATTTTGCTTTAACAACTGCCGATTTAAAAAATTCAAAAGACTTTTTAACTAACTTAAGAAAAGCCGTAGAATTTGGTTTTCCGAAAGAAAAAGCATTAGCAGCCTTAACTGAAATTCCAGCAAAAATTGCTAACCAAACAAATATTGGTTCCTTAAAAAAAGGAAACTTAGCCAATTTTATTATTGTTAGTGGTGATATTTTTGAATCAAAAAACACTATACAAGAAAATTGGGTACAAGGAAATAGATTTATAATCGAAAAAATTCAATCTTCAGATATTAGAGGTAAATACGATTTAATTTTAGATTCCAACACTTACGATTTAGCCATTGAAGGTGAAATCACAAAATTAGAAGCTAAAATTTCGCAAGATAAAATAGAGTTCGGAACAAAAATTACATACAACGATCCTTGGATTACGATAGTCGTTAGAGGAAAAGATACTATTTCATCGAAATTTATTAGAATTTCTGGATTAAAATCTGAAACGGGTTTATCTGGAAAAGCGTTTTTAGAAAACGGAAAAGAAGTATCTTGGAGTGCCGTTAAAAAACCAGCAACTACTGAGGTAAAAAAAGAGGCTACTACTGATAAAAAAGAAGAAAAGAAAACACCAGTTTTTTATCCTGTTACGTTCCCAAATCTTGCTTTTGGAAATTTAACTAAACCAAAACAAGAAACAATATTGTTTAAAAACGCAACAGTTTGGACAGGAGAAAAAGAAGGTGTTTTAAAAGAAACCGATGTCTTAATTGAAAACGGAAAAATCATTAAAATTGGCAAAAACTTACCTCAAAAAGGAAAAGTAATTGATGCAACTGGAAAGCATTTAACCGCTGGAATTATTGATGAGCATTCGCATATTGCCATTTCAAATGGGGTAAATGAGGGCGGACAAAATTCATCTGCAGAAGTAACTATTGAAGATGTAGTAAATTCAGAAGATATAAACATTTACAGAAATTTAGCTGGTGGGGTAACTTCTGCTAATTTATTACACGGATCTGCAAATCCGATTGGTGGTAGAGCTGCATTTGTAAAATTAAAATGGGGATACAATCCAGATGAGATGTTAGTTAAAGACGCGCCTAAATACATCAAATTTGCTTTGGGTGAAAATGTAAAACAATCCAATTGGGGGGATATTGAAAGACTACGTTTCCCTCAATCCAGAATGGGTGTAGAACAAGTTTATGAAGATTATTTTTCACGAGCACTTGCTTATGAAAAAGAATGGGACACTTACAATGCAAGCAAAGGCAAAACAATGCCAAGATTTGATATTGAATTAGAAACATTAAGTCAAATTTTAAACAAGAAACGTTTCATTACTTGTCATTCATATGTGCAATCTGAAATAAATATGTTGTTAAAAGTAGCCGAAAAATACAACTTTAAAATTCAAACCTTTACACATATTTTAGAAGGCTATAAAGTGGCTGATAAAATGGCTAAATACGGTGTTGGCGGTTCTACTTTCGCAGATTGGTGGGGTTATAAATATGAGGTAAATGATGCCATACCTTATAATGCAGCACTTATGAATAATGTAGGCGTAACGGTTTCTATTAATTCTGATGATGCTGAAATGTCAAGAAGATTAAATCAAGAAGCGGCAAAAACATTAAAATATGGTGGTGTAACGGAAGAAGCGGCTTGGAATTTTGTAACATTAAATCCTGCGAAATTATTGCAAGTTGATGACAAAGTTGGAAGTATTAAAATCGGTAAAGATGCCGATGTGGTGCTTTGGTCAGACAATCCATTAACCATTTATGCTACAGTTGAAAAAACAGTTGTGGATGGAATTATTTTCTTTGATTTAGATCAAGAAAAAGCAAAAAACGAAACGGTTCAAAAAGAAAGAAACGAATTAATTAATTTAATGTTAGACGCTAAAAACAAAGGCTTAAAAACACAAGAACCAAAGAAAAAATCGAGCGGACATTACCACTGTGATACCCTTGGTGAAAAATGCAGAGAATTTCACGCTAAATACAATAATTAATAAGTATTACACTATTTTTCAACACAGATTTCACAGATTAAAATAATTTCAAAAATCTGTGTTATAAAAAATTAATTTAAAATGAGAAAACTATCATACATTTTAGCACTAACTACTTTAATTAGTTTTGCACAACAAACACCAGCGCCTAAGCAAACAAAATCGATTTTAATAATGGGTGGAACGGCGCATTTAGGTAACGGTAAAATTCAAGAAAACAGTTTAATTTCAATTGTAGATGGAAAAATTGCTTCCGTTTCAGATGCAACGGTAACAAAAATCGGCAAACACGATATTTTGATACAAGCAGATGGAAAGCATATTTATCCTGGATTCATTGCACCAAATTCTACTTTAGGATTAGTAGAAATTGATGCCGTTCGTGCCTCAGATGACGAAAGTGAAATTGGTGAATTCAATCCACATATTAGAAGTTTAATTGCTTATAATGCCGAATCGAAACTGACCGAATCAGCTCGACCAAATGGCGTACTTTTAGCCCAAATTACACCTCGTGGTGGAAGAATTTCTGGAACTTCTTCTGTGGTTCAATTTGATGCGTGGAATTGGGAAGACGCAGTAATAAAAGAAAATGACGGAATTCATATGCGATGGCCAAATAGTTATGCACGATTAGGATGGTGGGCTGAACCAGGCGGCATTGAATCGAACAAAAAATATGACGAGCAAACCAAAGGCATTCAACAGTTTTTTGACAATGCGTTTAATTATTTAAATTCAGATAAAAAAACAAAGGACATTCCTTATGATGCGATGAATGGGTTACAAAGCGGAGAAAAAACCTTGTTTGTAAACGCAAATGGTGAAAAAGAAATTACGGATATTATCTTATTCAAAAAGAAAAATAATATTAAAAAATTGGTAATTATTGGTGGTTATAATGCACATAAAATTGCCGATTTATTAAAAGAAAATAATGTTTCTGTTTTATTGAGAAGAGTGCACGACGTTCCCAATTCTGAAGATGAAGATGTGAATTTACCGTACAAAATTGCGAAACTATTAAATGAAAAAGGAATCGTAGTTGGATTAGAAAACGCGGGAGAAATGGAACGTATGCAAACAAGAAACATTCCTTTTTATGCCGGTACTTGTGCCGCTTGGGGAATGAATAAAGAAGAAGCGTTAAAATTAATTACATCAAACACTGCTAAAATTTTAGGAATTGATGCCAAATACGGAACCTTAGAAGCTGGAAAAAGCGCTACCCTATTCATCTCTGAAGGTGATGCATTAGATATGAAAACCAATAAATTATCTCACGCTTTTATTGATGGTAGACAAATTAGTTTGGAAAGTCATCAAACCGAATTATACGAAAGATATAAAGATAAGTTTGAAAGTGAAGGTTCTAAATCGGAAGTAAAAAACTAAAATACAGAATATCAATTTCAAAGTCGCAAAGCACATCGTTTTACGACTTTGTTTTTATCCCTAAAAAGGATAACTTTGTAACTTAGATACTCAGCAACTTAGTCACTCAAAATGAAACAAATCACGTCCATTCAAAATCCGTTTGTAAAAAACTTAGTTGTATTGCAAGACAAAGCCAAAGCACGAAAACAATCGGGAACATTTATTATTGAAGGACAACGTGAAATTGAATTGGCTGTAAAAGGCGGATACGAATTAGAAACATTACTTTTTTGTCCAGAATTATTTGGAAAATCTGAAAATCTGAACATCCAAATAGCTGAACATCTCAAAATAGAAATTTCTAAAGAAGTCTACCAAAAATTAGCGTATCGCGATACAACTGAAGGAATTATGGCCATTGCCAAATCGAAACCTTTACAATTATCCGATTTAAAATTATCTAAAAACCCTTTAATTTTAGTTGCAGAAGGATTAGAAAAACCAGGAAATTTAGGTGCTTTATTACGAACTGCAGATGCTGCAAACATTGATGCTGTAATTATTGCCAATCCAAAATCGGATTTATACAATCCAAATATAGTGCGTTCGAGTGTGGGTTGTTTGTTTACTAGACAAATTGCTGTGGCGACTTCAGAGGAAGCAATTGCTTATTTAAAAGAAAACAACATAAATATTTATTGTGCGACTTTACAAGATTCAGCCACGTATCACACACAAAATTATAACGAACCAACCGCTTTAGTTGTAGGAACAGAAGCCACAGGAATAACTGAAGTTTGGCGACAAAATTCAACCAAAAACATCAACATTCCTATGCAAGGTAGTATAGATTCTATGAATGTTTCGGTAGCGGCGGCTATTTTACTATTCGAAGCGAAAAGACAACGTGGATTTGAATGAGACAATTATCAATTAGTCAATGTGCCAATAAAAACAACACAGATTTAAAAAATTATTAAAATTTATATAATTTCTTAAATCTGTGTTTCAAAACTTTTAATCCACCAACCCTAATTTTTTAATAAACTTTTTTGATATCTAAATTTTAAACACTATTTTTATGTTCTACAAAAATTGAATATGACAGAGATAGATTTAGAGGCCGAAAACAAAGCTATTGCCCAAGAATATAAAGAGTTACTACGGATTAGTTATCAAAGCTTAACAGCCGATGATAAAAAAATAATTCGTAAGGCCTTTGATGTGGCAGTAGAAGCGCATAAAGATCAAAGAAGAAAATCTGGAGAAGCCTATATTTTTCATCCTATTGCTGTTGCAAAAATTGTAGCCTCACAAATTGGTTTAGGTTCAACAGGTATTGCCTCTGCCCTACTTCACGATGTGGTGGAAGATACAGACATTACTATTTCTGACATTGAAAAAATGTTTAATCCTAAAATTGCTAAAATTGTTGAAGGATTAACTAAAATTCCAAAAGTAAAAAACGACCAAGAGATTTCGCTTCAAGCTGAAAATTTCAGAAAAATGTTACTCACGCTTAATGATGACGTTAGGGTAATTTTAATTAAACTTGCCGATAGATTGCACAATATGCAAACTATGGACGGAATGTCTGACTATAAACAGGCGAAAATTGCATCGGAAACCTTATATATTTATGCACCATTAGCACATCGTTTAGGACTTTATAATATCAAAACCCAATTAGAAGATTTAGGTTTAAAGTACACTGAACCTGAAGTGTATTCTGATATTGTAAGCAAAATTAAAGAAACTAAAGAAGAACAAGACGCGTATATAAAATCCATTTCTGAAATCCTTAGTCAATCAATGAACAATGAAGGTATTGATTTCGTTATAAAAGGGCGTCCAAAATCGATTTATTCAATTCGCAGAAAAATGAAAGTGCAAGGCGTAACTTTTGATGAGGTGTACGATAAATTTGCGCTTAGAATCATTTACAATTCCAATCTTCACGATGAAAAATTCATAGCTTGGAAAATTTATTCTGTAGTTACAGACCATTACAGACCGAGTCCAAGTCGTTTACGTGATTGGATTTCTTCACCAAAATCTACTGGTTACGAAGCGTTACACATTACTGTAATGGGACCATTAGGGCGTTGGGTGGAAATTCAAGTTCGTAGTGAACGAATGGACGAAATTGCAGAAAAAGGCTATGCTGCACATTACAAATACAAAAACGGAGCAACCGAAGAAAACAGTTTGGAAATTTGGTTAAACCAACTAAAAGAAGCGCTTGAAAATTCAAACAATAATGCCGTTGATTTTGTAGAAGATTTTAAATTGAATTTATATGCTAAAGAAATATATATTTTCACACCAAAAGGTGAAATAAAATCGTTACCAAAAGGGGCTACATCACTCGATTTTGCATTCAGTATTCACTCGGAAATTGGTGTAAAAACACGAGGAACAAAAGTAAATGGTAAATTAGTACCGCTAAATCATATTTTAAATAGTGGTGACCAAGTAGAAATTATTACTTCGCAAAATCAAAAACCTACGATTCAATGGTTAGAATATGTAACTACTTCACGTGCCAAAAATAAAATTAAGAATGTTTTAAACGAGGATATCAAAAAAATTGGCGAAGAAGGCCGAGAAATTTTAACTCGAAAATTACGCCATTTAAAAATTACTTTAAATGAGAAATCAATTAATGAACTGGTAAATTATTTCAAATTAAAAACCAGTTTAGATTTGTTTTACAGAGTAGGTGTTGGTGCTATTGAAAATCAGCAATTACGAGATTATGCGGCACAAAAAAGCAATACTTTAGTCAACTTTTTTAAGAAAACCATTAAAAGAAGTGCCAGTTCTGCTGATGAAAAAAATCAGAAAAATAAGGCTAATGAAAAACTCGACTTATTGGTTTTTGGAACCGAACAAAGTAAATTAGAATATAAATTTTCTCCTTGTTGCAATCCTATTCCTGGCGACCTTGTTTTTGGTTTTGTAACTATTAACGAAGGAATAAAAGTGCATAAAATGGACTGCCCGAATGCCATAAGTTTACAATCTAATTTTGCATATCGAATTGTTCAAGCCAAATGGATAGACTCTACTCAAGAAGAATTTAATGCCGTTTTAAAAATTACTGGAATGGATGTTATGGGATTAACCAATCAACTTACTAAAGTCATTTCAAATCAAATGCACGTGAACATTCAAAGTATTAGTTTAAGCTCAGAAGCTGGCATTTTTAAAGGTCAAATTACCGTAATGGTTCAGAATAATGTCATTCTTAAAAAGTTAATTGAAAATATCAAAACTGTGGATGGCATTGATAAAGTAACAAGGGTTTACAATACTTAGAATCTATATGTTTTACATTAATGTCAATTAGTTAAAAGTAATTTTGAAAACTGAAGAGAAAGTGACCCAAGAGAAAAATAAAAATAGAACTACAAAAAGTGAAAAAGGATTTAAGTTAAAAAACTATATGATATTTATTGGAAGTATTATCGTGCTTTTTTTAATTTATATTGGTTATAGAATAAACAATTCACAAGAGAGAATTATTCCAATAAGTGTCATTGCCTTAATTTTTGGCGTTCTATATGAAAGTAAACGAATATCAGAAAAATGGTCAACAGTTTTATTTTCTGCACTTGGCTCATTTGTATTTAGTTTTCTATCATTTTTACCAGGAAAAAGAGAAAGTGTTTACAATTTTGAAAATCATATAGAAATATGGCCATACACATTTATATTTTTCTTCATAATAACAAATATAGTAATTAATGAAGATAAAATAATTCCTAAACTTACTGAAGGAGTAACTCTTATGAAATCAGTAGCTGTAATATATTGGGTTGTAGATTATGGTTTTGTAAATACTGAAAATAAATTTGTACTGTCAATTATGATTATAGGTGTTTTGTTTGTAATATTTTCAGCAGTGCACGCATTTACAAATATAAAATTATCAAGAACAAACAGGTTAATATTAAGTATTTGGAGTTCAATAATATTAGTTTTATTTGCTTTAGATAATATTTATAGGGTTTACCAAAATGATGATATTGAAAATACAAATAACTTAATAAAAGGCGTTTGGATTGGAATTCAATACTTTCTACTTGGTATTTCAAGCGTTTATATTGTTCAAAATATGTTTATGTTAATAGGTTTTTTGCCTGGAAAACAAAGTTTCTTTAATGATAAATATTATAGAGAACTTGAAGAATTAAAAAATCAACACATAAAAAGATATTCTGATGAACAAATTAGTATTACAAACTCTATTTTTTGTGTTTTTTTTACTTCTACAATATTTTATTTAAACTTTAAATATCAAATATTACCAAGACATACATCAATTTGGCTTGCATTTGTCTTGTTACCAATAATTTTATATATTTATAAATATATAATAACAAGAAGCTATCGCTAACAGAAAAATATGAAATTGACGTTTTAGCACTTATTTTAAAGTTTGTTTCGTACTTTTGTGTTTAGTTATTAGAATGGTTAATGGCTTTTCAAATCCCAAACTTTTTAATCCTATAAAACGTTAGTTCTTTTTTTTTACTTTTCACTAATCACTTTTTACTATATTTGCATTTCTTTCATTTAAACTTAAAATGGATAACAACCAAAACCAAGAAACGGTAAAAAACGTTTTTACAAAATACCTTGAAGAAAAAGGACATCGCAAAACGCCTGAACGTTATGCTATACTTCAAGAAGTATACGAAAATCAAGAACATTTTGATATCGAATCTTTGTATATCAAAATGAAAAACAAAAATTATCGTGTTTCTCGTGCGACTTTATACAATACTATCGAATTATTATTAGATTGTAAATTAGTACGTCGCCATCAATTTGGACAAAATCAAGCACATTATGAAAAATCATATTTTGATAAACAACACGACCATATTATTTTAACAGATTCGGGAGAAGTAATTGAATTTTGCGACCCTCGTATTCAACAAATAAAACAAACAATGGAAGAAATGTTTGGAATAGATATAGAAACACATTCCTTATATTTTTACGGAACAAAAAAGAAATAAAAATACAGACAAATTAAATTTGTCTTTTCAATGCAAACAACACAAACAACAACACAATGAATGTAGATTTACTACTTGGATTACAATGGGGTGACGAAGGAAAAGGAAAAATCGTCGATGTATTAACTTCAAAATACGATATTATTGCGCGTTTTCAAGGCGGTCCGAATGCAGGACACACTCTTGAATTTGATGGAATTAAACACGTTTTAAGAACTATTCCTTCTGGTATTTTTCATAAAAACAATGTAAATATCATTGGAAATGGCGTGGTAATGGATCCTGTGGTTTTTCAAACAGAAATTAAAGGATTAGAAAAATTTAATTTGGATGTTAAATCAAAATTATTTTTATCAAGAAAAGCGCATTTAATTTTACCTACGCATCGTTTACTTGATGCAGCTTCGGAAGCTTCAAAAGGAAAAGCTAAAATTGGTTCTACTTTAAAAGGAATCGGACCTACATATATGGACAAAACCGGTAGAAATGGATTGCGAATTGGCGATTTAGAAATGGCTGATTTTAAAGAAAGATACCGTGCTTTAGCTGACAAACACGAAGCAATGATTGCTTTTTATGATGTAGATTTACAATATAATTTAGCCGAAATGGAAGCTGAATTTTTCGCAGCAGTAGAAGAATTAAAAACATTAACTTTCATTGATTCTGAAGAATATTTAAACAAAGCTTTAAAAGCAGGTAAAACCATTTTAGCAGAAGGTGCACAAGGGTCTTTATTAGATGTTGATTTTGGAACGTATCCATTTGTAACGTCTTCTAACACTACTGCTGCTGGAGCTTGCACAGGATTAGGAATTGCTCCAAACAGAGTAAAAGAAGTTTTCGGAATTTTTAAAGCGTACACCACTCGTGTAGGAAGCGGACCTTTTCCTACAGAATTATTTGATGAAGTAGGCGCCAATATGGCAAAAATCGGAAACGAATTCGGATCGGTTACAGGACGTGCTCGTCGTTGTGGATGGTTAGATTTAGTAGCCTTAAAATATGCTGTTGAAGTAAATGGTGTTACCGAATTATATATGATGAAAGGTGACGTTTTATCAGGATTTGAAACGCTAAAAATTTGTACCGCATACAAGTACAAAGGAGACGTTTTAAAACATTTTCCATACAACATTGAACCAGAAAACGTAAAACCAATCTATACAGAAATGAAAGGTTGGCAAGCCGATTTAACCGGTATGACAACGTATGAAGAATTACCTTCAGAATTAAAGACTTACATCGAATTCATTGAAAAAGAATTAGAAGTGCCAATAAAAGTTGTTTCTGTAGGACCAGATAGAACTCAGACGATTACAAGATAAATTACACAATTTTGACAAACTGAACTCGTTTCAGTATCTCACATATTCAAAACCGCAGATTCGCAGATTATTCAAAATCTGAAATCTGCGGTTTATTTTTTTGTTTAAAATCTGACAAATCCGTATACCTATAAAAAAACCATAAAATATTCTTAATACGCATTCATTATTGTACATTTTACTTAAATTTGACAAAAAATTGAGAAATTGAGAAAATATTTATATGCTGTCGTTTTGGTATTTACCATATGGTTTGGAAATGCTCAAACTACAAATCAACAAATTACTCCTTCAAATCCTAATGGGATAAAAATTTTACATTCTGATTTTATCGATAAAAATCAAAATGAAATTCCAGGTGCTATTATTTTTACAGGAAATGTTCAAGTGCAACATAATGGTGTTTTAATTAATTGCAATAAAGCGTATCATTATACCGATGAAGATTATGTAAAAGCCTTTGGAAATGTAATATTAAACCAAGGCGATACGATTGTAATGAATAGTCGTTATGCGGAATACAATGGGAAAACGCTTCAAGCATTTGCAACTGGAAATGTAAATTTGCGTTCGCCCGATTCTAATTTAACAACCGATACCATTTACTTTGACAGAAATAAACAAGAGGCTTATTTTACAAGTTGGGGAACTATAATAAACAAAGAAAATACTTTAAAAAGTAAATTTGGAAAATATATTATAAACAACAAAAAATATGTTTTCAAAACGGCAGTTACCGTTGTAAATCCACAAGTTACTATTAAAACTAATAATTTAGATTTTTACGACAACTCAGGTCATGCCTATGTTTACGGACCAAGTACGATTACAAGTAAAGAGAATGTGATAAATACTGAAAATGGATTTTATGACACTAAAAATGATGTTGGAAGGCTTTTAGATAAATCCAATATCGTTTATAACAATCGGAAAGTAGAAGGCGATATTATTAATTACGACCGAAAGAAAAATTTCGCTAAAGCTACTAATAATGTAAAAATTACGGATACAATTAATAATATGATTGCTACCGGACATTACGCTGAAGTATATCGTAATATTGGCGGCACCAAAAAAGATTCGATGTTTATTACCAAAAAAGCGTTAGTAAAAACATTAGTAGAAAAAGATACTATGTATTTACACGGAAAAAAAATATTGGTAACAGGTCCGCAAGAAGATAGAACAATTAGAGCTTTTAACAATGTGCGATTTTTTAAAACGGATATGAGTGGAAAATGCGATTCCATTCATTCTAACAACAAAACACAACTCACAAAACTCATAGGGAGACCTGTGATATGGAATGCCGATAACCAAATGACAGGTGATGTAATTCATTTAATTGGAAATAATAAAACCGAAAAATTAGATTCTTTAAAAATACTAAATAATGCCTTTTTGGTTCAAAAAGACACTATCGGTGAAGACAATTTCAATCAAGTAAAAGGGCAATTTTTATACGGTAAGTTTAGAGATAACAAATTATACGAAGTAGATTTAATTAAAAATACAGAGAAAATTTATTTTATGTATAACGATAAAAATGAAATGGTGGGAATTGATAAAGGCGTTTCAAGTAGCATCAATATGCAATTAGAAAATAATAAAATTTTAGAATTAACTTCTTTCAAACAAATTTTAAGCGATACCTATCCAGATAAAGAATTTCCAAAAAACGCAAGGCGACTCCGAGGTTTCATTTGGCGAATAGATGAAAAAATCAATTCAATAGAAGATATTTTTCCAGCGGAAGAAAAAGCCATCGACGAAAAAGTAAAAATCGAAACCAAAAAGAAAGAAAAAGAAGAGAAAAAACCTATGACCGTATTAAAAGAAACAACGGATTATGGGAAAAAAAAAGTAAAAAGTAAAAAGTAAAAAGTAAAAAGTAAAAAGTGAAAAGTGAAAAGTGAAAAGTGAAAAGTGAAAAGTGAAAAACAGCCCATCCCAATACCTTTCACCCTTCACCATAAACCCAAAAACATGCTAAACGATTTCTTCAAATATCAAGCGCAAACCTCTCCTCACCCATTAGCTATGGAAATTTCTCATGCTAAAGGTTCTTATATTTATGATACTGCTGGAAATAAATATTTAGATTTTGTTGCAGGTGTTTCAGCGTGTAGTTTAGGACATCAAAATGAACGTGTAAACAAGGCTATAAAAGACCAATTAGATAAATATTCTCACGTTATGGTGTATGGCGAATATGCTCAACATCCAGCAACCGAATATTGTAAATTATTAGCGGAGCATCTTCCCTATCCCTTAAAAAAAACATATTTAGTAAATTCTGGAACCGAAGCTACCGAAGGCGCTTTAAAATTAGCACGAAGAGTAACCGGAAGAAGCCAGTTTATATCTTGCCATAATGCCTATCACGGAAATACAATGGGAAGTTTAAGTGTTATGGGTTTTGAAGAACGCAAACAAGTATTTAGACCATTAGTACCAGACGTCGATTTCATTACGTTTAATAACGAAGAAGACATACAGAAAATCACCACAAAAACAGCTGGAATTATCTTAGAATCCATTCAAGGAGGCGCAGGATTTATTCAGCCACAAAACGATTTTTTAAAGAAAGTTAGAGCACGATGTACAGAAGTTGGCGCGATGTTAATCATAGATGAAATTCAACCCGGTTTTGGTCGTACCGGAAAATTATTTGGGTTTGAAAATTATGATTGTATTCCAGATGTTTTAGTCATCGGAAAAGGAATGGGCGGCGGAATGCCTGTTGGCGCATTTGTAGCTTCCGAAGCACATATGGATTTATTATACGACAATCCGAAGTTAGGTCATATCACTACTTTTGGTGGACATCCCGTAATTGCTGCAGCTTGTTTGGCTACATTACAAGAAATTACTGAAACGAATTTAATTGCTGAAACATTAGAAAAAGAAAAACTTTTCAGAAAATTATTGGTACACCCTTTAATAACAGAAGTTCGTGGAAAAGGATTGATGTTAGCTGCAATGACAAAAAACGCAAACATTACAAACGAAGTTATTTTACGATGTCACAAACGTGGTTTAATATTATTTTGGTTATTATTTGAAGGAACCGCCATCCGAATTACACCTCCATTAACCATTTCCAATCAAGAAATTGAAGAAGGTTGCCAATTATTATTGGAAGTTATGAATGAAGTTCAAACTTTGAATCTATAAAACCTAAATATTAATTTTTTAAACACAGATTTGAGAAATTATAAAAATTAGTATAATTTCTCAAATCTGTGTTGCATAAAAACTGTATTTGAACTTAAATTTTGTTAATTAAATTGTTCAAAAGATACACTTGGCAAAGAATTTGATAGCATTAAATTACGTAATTTTATTACTGTAACTTTTAAAAAGTTGTTGCTATGAATATGAGCCATAATGAAGAAGAGGAAGAAAACAAATTATCGCTTTCTAAATTCGAATCGATGCTAAAAACCAACAAGGTTTTCTTTTTTGATTCGGAAGAATTTGAAGATATTGTTTTGCATTATATGGATACCGGGCGCGTTAATTTAGCAAAAAAAGCACTACGCTTGGGCTTAGAGCAACATCCAAAATCTACAGGTCTAAAACTGGTTCACGTTGAATTATTAATTTACGATGACAAAATTGAACAAGCTGAAAAAATCTTAAACGAAATCGCGTTATTAGAACCTACAAACGAAGAAGTTTTTATTCAACGTGCTAACATTTGTTCTAAAAGAGACCAACACGAAAAAGCTATTGAACATTTAAGAATTGCACTTCGCTACACAGATGATGAAGCAGATGTCTATTCTATGATTGGAATGGAGTATTTATTTATGGATAATTTAGAGTTGGCCAAAGAAAACTTTATTTTATGTTTAGATAATGACGAAGAAGATTATTCTGCACTTTACAATGTGGTATATTGTTTTGATTTCTTAGACCAGAATCAGGAAGCAATAGTATATTTAGAAAATTTTATAGAGAAAAATCCTTATAGCGAAGTAGCTTGGCATCAACTTGGACGTCAATTTTATGCTATAAAAAATTACGAAAAAGCCGTTTGGGCTTTTGATTATGCCTGCCTTATTGATGAAAGATTTTTAGGTGCTTTCTTAGAAAAAGCTAAATCATTAGAAAAACTTCAGCACTATCAAGATGCAATAGATTGCTATTTAATTACAATTGAATTAGATGATCCTACTTCATTCGCCTATTTGCGCATTGGAAAATGCTATGAAAAACTTGGAAATACAGAACATGCTTTAAATTTTTACTTAAAAACTGTTCACGAAGATCCTCTATTGGATAAGGCTTGGTTAGCAATAACTGATTTTTACATCAAACAAAAAGATTTTCAAAAATCATTATATTATGTAAATAAAGCAATTGGAATTGATGGTGAAAATCCACTTTATTGGAGACGTTATGCCACTATAAATCAATACCTAAATTTCTTTGAAGAGGCAGAAGAAGGTTACAGAAAAGCGTTTGAAAACGGCGATGTAGCATTAGATAATTTTCTTTTTTGGAGTGATGTTTTATATGTTTTAGGCGAAGTAAATGCAGCTTTCGAAATCTTAAATCAGGCAAAAGAATTGTATCCAAATGAAGCCGAGATTTTATATCGTTTAGTAGGTTTATTCTACAATATTGAGGAGGAAACTAACGCTATCGAAGCCTTAGAAACGGCTTTAACAACCGATTTTAACAAAAATTATATATTAAAAGATGCCTTCCCACACGTTTGGGAATGCGAAACTGTACAAAATAGTATTAAAAAACATACACTATAAGCCCATCTATGGAAATTATCGACTTTTTATTACATTTTTTAAAAGATCCTTTAACCGTAATTACCCAACTAATTGACCAATACAATACACTAATTTATTTTATATTATTTTTAGTAGTTTTTGTGGAAACTGGATTTGTTGTAATGCCATTACTACCTGGTGATTCGATGCTTTTTGCCATTGGTGTCATTGCTGCAACTACCGGAAAATTAAGTTTAGTGATTATTATTCCTTTGTTAATTTTAGCTGCGTTACTTGGTGACAATTTAAACTATTTTGTAGGGCATAAATTTGGAGAATTCATAAAAGAAAAAAAGAAAATTCTATTTCTTAAAAGAGAATATATTGAAAAAACAGAAGATTTCTTCGAAAAAAATGGTGGTAAAGCAGTGATAATGGCTCGTTTTGTGCCTATTGTAAGAACTATTGCACCCTTTGTGGCCGGAGCTGGAAGTATGAAATATAGAAATTACATTCTGAATTGTATTTTAGGCGCTGTACTTTGGGTAGCAGGAATTACACTTTTAGGTTATTTTTTAGGACAATTTGATGTGGTAAAAAACAACTTTGAAAAATTAGTTTTAGGTATTGTTTTGGTTTCAGTATTGCCAATTTTCATTAAAATTTT
>Ga0208595_1000396_pt1 | contig 16891 bp, 9 predicted proteins | sample LakMenEpi28Jun11_FD_150742 | JGI IMG/M metagenome (GOLD analysis project Ga0208595, IMG submission 150742) | Freshwater microbial communities from Lake Mendota, WI - 28JUN2011 deep hole epilimnion (SPAdes) | ecosystem: Environmental > Aquatic > Freshwater > Lake > Epilimnion/Euphotic zone ...
CTGGTAGAATCTCAAATAAGAAATGAATAGGCTAAGGTAGGAACGACCCTTTATAAATGGTCAAAAATCCGTCACCTGTCCCCACCCATAGATTAGAAAAAGTAGAAAATAAAAATGCTAAGAGAAAAATGAGACAAAAATGTAACGCCAAGGGAAACGAAATTTTACAGAAAGAAAACAAACACTTGGAAAAGACATAAAGAATTCGTTTTAATCAACAAGAAAAGCTTTACATTTTTAACTAGAAAACTAAGAGGAAAATACGTAAAAAAGTAATGACGCTTTTGTTGAAGAAATCGCTTTCTTGTCTTATCTAAGAACATCTTAAGATGAAAAGTAAAAGATACGACTAAGTTATGAAGATAATTCATACTTACGAATAACTCTTACATATTTTATCTTAAAATGTAAAACATGCGCAAAAACGGTAAAGTATGATAGACATCTCTTTCTTCCACAATTTCTCCTTTCTTTCTCTCTCTTCCTTTTTCTCTCTCTCTCTCTTACCACAAAAAGATTGGCCAGGTAAGAAATTGTCAAACAAAAACGAAAACGGAAAAAGGAAAAACAAAAAGGAAAATTGGCTATAAAAACAAATGGTTAAGGACTCGAATAACCATTCTGGAATCAAAACAAGAAGACACCACAACACCACCAAAAAAGAAGAAGATGTCCAACTTCAACAACATCTGGGAAGAAATCCGCAAACCATCAGAAGAGCCGGACAGATTGACCTTGGTGAGAGACTTACAGTCTCACATCAAGCAGGTTGTTGGTGACACACCTGAAGCTCGGTCTACCCTTACTTCAAGCATAGGCTACACCTTTGGTCCTATGGTTAAGTTGGGTATCCAGTCAGGCGTGGAACTACAATCTGAAAAAAGATGTCCATATCGTCAAATTCATCACTCTTTCAACAAAATCCTCCAAGAAGAAGAAAAGAAGAAGACGACAACTTTAACTCTTCAGATTCAACTAGGAAAATTCATCGCCACCTTCGAAAATCTACAACTTCCTGCAGTGAAAGAGGCCCTGAACAATAGACCAAAATGCCCTTTCACCTTCATGCATCAAAGTTTCCATTACTTTCTTGCAATGCACATCTACACCTTCCAAAAAGATGTGCTACTGGAAGCCTACTTCCGAGAAGAAGACGAAAATGGAAAATTCATCAACCTCAAGAAGATCTTCTCCTTCAGGCATAAGAGATTCTTCCGAGAACTGGGAAGAGACTATTTCAAAGTAGTTCAGTTTAAAGAAGGATCTCCACTGAGACGCTACCTAGCACTCAGATTGCCGCAATGTTTCAGAGAGGACACCTCTGAAACCACCTGCTTTCAACTCATCCAAGCCATCTACGCGATCATCGATAACGGTCATTTTTATGACCCCCAGAATCCAAGGCTTATTATTTGCAATGATAAGCTGGAAGAAGCTCTGGGTACCTCCGTCCTCGACATCACCGATTTGATGACCTACATCACCAAACAACTGAACTCTGCAAATCTGAATTGTCACCAAGGACCATCACCTTGTGCTGAGAAACAGTTTTGCCAATGCAAATATTTCATGCCAAACGGAACATTTGCAATCAGCGACTACTACAACAACTCGGTAGTCAACACCATCTCATCTCTCCAACCTGCAGTGAATGCTATGCAAGCCAGCTTCACCATCTCCTCTTTACCTTGGAATCATTACACCGCCCTGATGAACCAAGCCAAAAGAGCTGAAGCACTCAAGAACCCCAGCTTCGATGAAAACAGCATGTACCGGATCTCCACCTTCATGCTCGGAATCATCAGATCAATACCCGGATTGAGCGAAGAAGATGCACAAAGGAACACTTTCCGCTTCAGAAGACTCTACTTTCTGGTCCTCGCATTTCTGGACTTGAACAAAGACATTCTTGTGGACCGCCGAGCACCCGAAATCTACAGACTCTTCAAAATCCCCGCATTGAAACAAGCCTTAGGAGGCATGGCACTCATGAAGACACACCAATTGGAACCACTCCTCAAGTTCTTGGTGCAACCTGTAGAAACAGAAAGAAGGGACACACCGCTTGTGCCTTTCTTTCTCCCATCATCCTACTTTCTACATCCTGTATCATTCACCCCACCATCTGCAAGAAGAACTGAAGACCAATCAACACCTCTGGCAGTACAGTTACCACTAACACCGAACACCGACAGCATCAGCCCCTACACTTCACCTGGAATTTCTCCACCTCCATCAGACGAAGAAGACTCTGGAATAGAAGATTGCCAGGCAGAAGCAGTGGCCTACGACCCCGAGACTTTTCAAGGCAGAACTCCAAAAAGAAGAAAACTCCCTGCAGCAAGAAGACTTCGATTTTGAAAACTTTCCTTGAAAAGCCAATCTAGACAAACTGACTTGAAAAACACACTCCATCTCTGTTTCTATCTCTATCAACTGTAAACTTTCTCTCTTTTTGCACTAAATGATCATGATTTGAGTACACTTGAGTTATGAACCTTTATTTTCAAAATAGCTACAACACCTAAAGCAATGGGAAGGAAGCATGAAAAAGGATGATTAAAATTTGGTATCATGACAATTAACCGAGTGACATTTGAAGTTTGTTTCAGTCCTATCAGACATTGGCGTACACCCCAGGAACCTAGAGATCGAGACATGTAAGTAAGACTGCCTAGCAGTATGTCACTTTTCTCTAGACTAAGACATCTTATGGTCTCTACACCACCTACAGAGACATAGGAAATGTTTGTCCAAGTAAGACTCAACCCTTTTTAGACTTTAGAATAAGGACTGTTTTTGATCTTTTAGAATGTTTAGATAGTTATGAGTCTTTACAGTAGGTATTCTTTCAAAAGATTTTAGGAAAAGCTAGGTATAGACAATCATCACCCCGCAGAAAAACTTATTCCTGAAACTTGTAGGCTTATTCAGATAAAGGAATATAGCAAGGACTCATAGATGAGGCTGGATTGCCGTACAATGTGACGTCGAGATACTTCAAGTAACAGGCCTGATTTTTGAGAACTCTTGGAACTCTTAAATTAAGCTGGTTCACTTGTACAATAGAGCAGTCATCGAGATACTTTAAGTAACAAGCTAAATCTTTGAGACCTTGTGAAAATTCCTACAAAGACCAGAAAGGATCAATAGGGAACAGCTTAGAAGTTCAGAAAGTAGGAAAAATTCCTGAAAATCCTCATGTTCTTGATTGGACTCAGTGATGAGAGGGCGTACATGTTTGAGACTCGCCAGTAGTTATTGAGAAAGACCAGGAACATGAAGATCCAAGGATAAAAACTGAATAAGTAAAATAAGTTAATCCCTAAAGAAACTTACTGATCTTTGCTGAAAAAGTTGAAAAGATTTCATACAGAGTAAGAAGAAGTACCCGGTTGTGAGGATTAATACAAGGCAAGTACTAGAATTAAAAGAAGTTAGAGAGATAGGTAGGTTAATCAGACCCTCTTTTGGAACGAGTCCATAATAGGTTTCTTAGAAACGGGACATTCCGTAGAAAAGAGAGTCTACAAAGATCAAAAACAAAGTAGGATTTTGCTCGCCTTTTTCATACGCGGATTTCAGGAGAAGAAAAGGTGTCTCTTTCAGAGAAGAACCCAGCATCTTACACAAGAACTGGACGGTATTTTTTGGGAGAACCTTTTTAGATTAGAGGTAGGGGAGGTTATTTCAAGAATAGTTTCTAAGACGTTAGTTATTACTTCTTAAAGACCTCATTAGAGTATGGCCCATAGACACTAGACACAGACACCTCTTTAGGGAGTAGTCTTTCCTAAAGAAGTGAGACACTCTTTGTACGGATGGATATCTCTTTTAGAAGTCTTAGGGAAAAATCGGACACGTGAAAGGAAGGCATTCTTTAACATCCTTGCCCCTTATCATGGAAAAAACCATGTTGTGTTCGTGAAAATAGTTCTGGTGTAGCTTCTTCTTTCCAAAGGAAACGATGGAGAGGGGAAGTTAAAACAGATTAGACGCCGAGTGAGCCTAGGGTTCATGCCAGGTTTTGAAATACTGTCTGAAGTTTAGAAATGAGCAATCATGGAAAAACAGAAGATGTTCCCAAGCATGAATTCTTACTCATAAAGCATAAAAATCAGCAAGATTGGACTCATGAGAAACAGGGACCATGGAGGTTCTGAAAAACTGTCTGACGTTTGCAAAAACTGAAGATGTTCCCTCAAAAACATGTGTTTCTACCTCTCTTGAAGAAATTCTTGAAGGTTTTTGAAGGTTCCCTATCCTTCAAGTAGGAAAAAGGATTCATTTTCTTTTTCCTCCCCTAAGTATTCTTGCCAAAAAAGCGAAGAATTTATGGGAAAGGTTTCACTCTCTCTCCACTCTGAACGTAGTATTTCTGGACTACACCTTTCTTAGACACATTGCGCACCCTGGGAAGGCTAGGCATGAGGGACATATACGTACTGCATTGGGGATCCCTTTCTTTCTTGTCTGTTCCGTCTCTATCACTCTCTTATTTTCATCTTGGGGCATTATTGATATGTTCCTATGCACACTTAGCTTTCATTCTTCTAGACAACATTAAGACCATTAGACACCCATTCCATCTTTTCTGCCTGTCGCTAGGATTTATCACAAAGTAGTCGAGATCCCAGACCTAATCTCTTCTTCACCTCGAAGAAGGGAGACAAAGTTTCTCCTATCTTTAGATTCTCCTAGTAGGTGAACCTTTCGGTAGATTCCAAGCTTCGCTGAGAGAGATATCGATACCATTACTATGAGTTTTTCCATCTACTATAAGAATATCATAGGTAAAGCAAGAAACTATAGATACTTATAGACTCGTAGTTTTAGACTTTTTAAATCCTCTTTTAGACACTAGACACCAAGACAACTAAGACACTTTTTAGACACAACCTGCAAGAATAGGGAGTAATTCCTAGAAACACGAAGGAAGAAATTCTTTAAGAAAATTAGTAAACATCTAAAAACCTTAATGGGATTTTCTTTTCTCTATCCAAAAGCCCAGGAAAACCAGAGAGAGACTTAGTTAGGAGAAATCCTGTAAAACCAAATACTCAAGGGTTAAAGGGACACTGAAAAGTGGATGAAATTTAATCACTCTGAGTCTAAGTTTTTCCTAACCTTCCTGATCCTAGGGTAAAGAAAAAGATTATCTCCTTCACTGCATTAAAAGGAAATCTTAAACTAAGGAAGATCAGACTTTGTGTTTCAAAGAAGAATCCTGAAGCTCTTGAGGTACTGGGGAGGGTTAAGACGTTAACTTATCCCTGGGGAGGTTGCTAGAAGAAAAACTTTTAGCACTAGGGATTGCTCCAATCCTTAGACCAACTAGGTGGGAGAGACGAAAGTCTTTTTCACTCAGTTTTCCCGTACTTACGGATAGTTCCCTGTAGCTATTCGGGTTAAGACCAAGGACTAGCCTTCTTCTTAACTTTTGGGGGGAGATTCAGAGCTCCTGTGCCCGTAGACAACCCTTCACCTTTTTTATGTTTAGGAGATCAGAGCCCTTAGCATTTCTTAGGTAAGAGGACGAGGAGATTAGTGCTCCTTGGCCTATGCTCATGTATAAGCTCTTGCTTCTATATGTGCATTCTCAGACTGGTATGCTTCATACTTTCTGAGACAGACCTGATCTTTTTCCTTTAAGACCCCAAGATCATATTGGAAAAAGATTCTTCATTCCCGAAATCCGAATCCGCTATTGAAAAAATCAGATATCAGAAATTGTAGATTAAGACCTTAGAGAGTATTAGAATAAGGCTTTACCACAAAGCTGTTTTTCGTGCAATGACAGGCTGAGGCTTGTTATTCCCAAAGACAACCTTTTAATACTCTTCTTCTTTCTTTTCCAGAAAAAGAAAACTTGTAGAATTTTAGCTAAATTGTTTCTGTTCTCTTTTGCAAAAAGTTTCCTAATCCCCTTTCCACCCTAATTGCTCTGAGTGATCATGAATAAGACCCAGGATAGGTCCAGCGGACAACCTCGAGAGGAACATACTTCCATGACACCCGGAAACCTCCAAGGAAGTCTACAGGATGCATATCCTAATCACTCGCAAGGAGTAGGTTTAGAGAACAACATTCCATCCCGCAACTCTAAGACCCCGAACGAGACAGAAACTAAGGTTAGACGGCTAGACGCTTCCGCACCTTCCGTAACATCTCAACAAGGACGAGAGCGCCCCGCCAACCTGGAACGCCATCAGAACACCAGATCCCATCACCATCAGGGACATCCTCATCATCACAAAGGAGCAAAAGGCCATCGGGGCAGACCTCATCCATCAAAACTGCGATCTCACCAGATCCCCCCGCAACCTTGTTGTTTCCATTGTGAACAAGACCATCTCATCGTTAACTGCCCGACCTTCAAGAAGAAAAAGGAATTCCAAGACTTTTGGAAATCGCTGCAACAGGACAAAGAAAGGATCGACACCAACAGCCCCATCTTTCTTCTGTACCGCAAACACGGATTCATCACTTCTCTCTTCCTACAACTCACAGGAGAGAATCTTGAAAACGTGATCCAACCCTCTTCGAATGACCCCTACGCCATCACCACCAACCTGAAGGACGAAAACAAAAACATCCTACAACTCGCCGAGAAGAGAATCTTCACCATCAGGCTTGCTAAACAACACCTCAACGCAAGCAAGGAAAGTCTTGATGCTTGGCCTACCGTGTATTCGGAGAATCAGGACTCAGAATACGCAGAGACCTTCAAAGAAATTCGGACTTTCTGCGACCAGAAGCTAGAAGAAGTGTGCCATGTGGTCTCACTTCTTATTGACTGTGAGGCTGACATTACCAAACTTGGTTTTGTCCCCAAGGACGTCTCAACCAGTCATCTTATTCTTCAATTCCTGAACAACGACCATCTAAAATTCTTCCAAAAAGAGGAGCAGAACATCAACAAATATCCTGATGAAACCTACAGCCATCTCGTCAGGAAACCTCTCATCAAATACTTGGACGAAGCATACCACATCGAACAACAAATAGAGGAAGCCTACCCCATGGGCAAGACCGTGAAGAAGGCTCCACCTCACTGGATCATCACACCAGGACTCCAGAAACTCGCAGAACACCTCAAGGAGAAACAGAAGATTGTCTTTTATCTTCAGAATCTCCGAAATCTGTGTGTTTTTCTTAAAACACGACAGCAGGCAATTCAACCCGACATCTCACTTGTACACAGAATTGCACCCAAAGTACGTTCTGTTGTTCAAAACTTGGAGAACCGCATCAAGGACGGACGCATCGCTAAATCTTTGGAACTGACAGGAGGACCAGGCCCTATGGATGCTTTGATCGCACAATGGACCCTTATCAAAGAATTCGAAAACAACATCACTCAGCTTGTCCTCTACCAGACCCCTGAACAGCCAGCAGAAGGACCTGACGCAGCCAAGAAGACGAAACAACAGGAACAATTCCGGGCATATATCGACTTCCTATATCAGTATAGGACTACCAGTCTCGATCTTCTCCAAAGCCTCACCAAAGGAGCAAGATATGCCTTCAGCAAAGGCCAGGTCCAATTCTTTGACCTCTCCCACAAGAACCGACTGGACCGAATAGTGAACTTCACCGAACAAGAACTACATAAGTACGGACATTTCCCGAGTCTGACCCGTAATCCGTCAGATCTCCCCTTCTCCCTGCTCGTCTCTTACTACCTGAAGGAGCAGAGAGCCCTCAACCAACAGAGAAGCCAGCCTACACGAGATTCTACATTTCTTCCAAAACTCTACTTCGAGAAAGCACGTCAACGTACCATGGATGAAACCCTCTTCAAATACGAAACCATCCTCAGAATGCTACAAGACTACGACTTCAATGAAGAGAGCAACCCTGCTCTTTATCAGATCGCAATCAATCAGCAACAGGCTTACAAGGATAAGATTGAACAGGAAGGCAAACCCAACAATCTCCCTTCTTTGCTTGAACGACTTGATTTTCGATTTGAAACCCTCAAGAACACCTTCATGAACCGCATTGAACTTCAATACCCGGAAATGGAATTGTATTTATCAGAAGACGACGCACTTCACCCTGGAATGAAGACGGCCGACGACGTCGAGAAAAGAAGACATGATTTAGAACTCAAACTTGTAACTAATGGTCGAAGGTATGGTCCCTTATTTTAAAAACCTTTCCAAGTAAAGTCTGGATAAAGAACATGGAGAAGAATTAAGATTCTTTTTTACGGCCCTCAAAGCCCGTAAAAATACAGTAAAAAACAACCCTCTTACGGCCCTCAAAGCCCGTAAAAAAGGACGCAATTTTAGCACTGAAAATAATTCCTTTAGATTCCTTTACTAGTTCATAAGAAATGAAAGAAAATGGTCCTCTTTTGAGCATACTTCTTATTTACAAAAATCAAGTTTTATGAAATATGAATAAGGCAAAGATGAAGAAATTATTTTTAGAACCTTCCCCAATCCTTATTATCTTTGAGACCCTGAAAGAAAAATACGGAATATCCTTTATATGTTCAAAAAAGAACACAAAAATGATCGTAAAAAACTCAGAACACTAGAAAATTCTTTTAAGATTTGTGATGGGAACCGTGTACCCCCACCTATAAACGGTGTGTTGCGGCTAACATGGATCTAAGACAAAAAGGGTCAAACCTTTTTCTTTCTTTAAGGAGGCTGTTTCCTTGCTTTTAACTAAGTGAGTGGTATCCAGCATTTCTTAAGGCTCACTTATCTAAAAAGATGCTTCTTTTAAGGAATGAGAAAGATTGGGATCATAGAAAAGTTCTTAAGAAAAACATAAAAGGAGAATACCTCATTTTTTTGATTAAATTCAAGATATAAGGCAATGGTAAGGTATGGAAATCTTTTACTCATCACCAATAGACATAGAATAGGACAACTTGATTACACAAATGAGAATATGTTTTCATTATGACCATTGGACATCAAATTCTTTAGATATGATGTAAGGATAGAAAAGGAAATTTTTGGCTTACCTTCACAAACGTGGAGCAGATTAGGAAAGAAATCTTGAAAAACCTTTTGCTTCTTCTCCATATTTCTTGAAAACAGGCATCAGAAGAAAGTGTTTTATAAAAATATCGGACTAATATCTTCAACAAAAAATTCTCTGGAAAGATTCTTAATGCCTTTTTAGGCTATAGAACTCTTATACAAAGAAGTTTTTGCCATTAGAATTGTTCTCTTCCAAACATTGTATTATTTCTTTGGTCAGTCACACTTGTGATTACGCACCGCATTGTAAATGAAAGACAAGTAATACGGAGCCTAAAAAACTCTTTGTTGCTTGGATTTCATCCGTAAATTATCCAGTGCCAGGAATATCCAAATGTTTAAGTATGGAAAATTTTCCCAAAGGGTTTTTACGTACATATGGTGATATTTGTCTATTCCTGACATTCCTCTTTCCTATCACCATTGTATTTTCCTTCATTTCATTCATGATCCACGAGGGGAAAAAAGTGTTTAGGCAGGTTATGGCAACATAACTCGTTTTCTCACTCTTTTCCTACCCAAAACTCTTTGTAAAAATGCAAAAGACAAAGGGTTATTTTGACACTTCAACAGAGAAAAATTGCCCAAGAGGTCAACTTTTATCTATTTCCTGTCAAAACTTTTTGAGAGGGGTAGAATAATATGTAAAGCTTTTTTTAGCGACCTTTTGAGTAATTTGACTCTTTAGAAGATTGTCATTAGAACTAGAGATAGAACTCCCCAATTAAGCTAGGTTAAGTTAGTTAAATAGGTTAAGTTAAGGTTAGGTTAGCTAGGAACTCTCTAAATAAGGATAGTATAAGAATTTCTCGTTAAGTTAGTTCAGAAAATGGCCACTAGACGGCGTTCCATCGTCGCCTAATCCATTTCACTCTTTCTGTCATCAATTTTAAGTTAGTTTAGAAAATGGCCACTAGACGGCGTCTCATCGTCGCCTAATCCATTTTACTCTTTTAAGTTAGTTTAGGAAATGGCCACCAGACGGCGTCCCGTCGCTGCAGAAACCATTTCACTTTTTCTGTCATAGATTTTAGTAGCTAAAATGGTCAACAACGTAAAAATGTCAAATGAACCATTTCACCTGTCTCCAATTTGGTCAGGAAAACTTCTCACGAAGTTTTCCTTCCCAGAAAGGAAATAGTTCAGAATTTGGCCACCAGATGACGTTCGAGCGTTACCGATCTTATTTTACCTGTCTATTCTCTGATCAGTCTAGCAAAATGGTCACCAGATGGCGTCCTTACGCCGCCGAAACCATTTTTACCTGTCTTTCTTAAAATTAGAGTATATTTTGTCCGTCAATAGTTTAGTTAGCGCAATAGTTTAGGAATTTGACATTTGTCTTACGACAAATGCCAAATTCAGCATTTTCCCGCCCAAAACGGACTAATGATGAAACAAAACGGATGCGTCCCTATAAAAGGATGCCCCACCTTGAATCATCATCAGTCTAGCACTAGACAGACCCCCTATCAGTCTTATTTACTAAGGCAGATAACCCAACAGTCTTATTTTTCAACGCAACTTTACCAACTCACCCTAAACCGGTCAGTTTTTACTATTTTTTCCAACACTTTACAAAAACTTTGACTTGTATTTTTTTAGCTAAAAGAAACTTAGTCTTTTTTCGAGATCACTCTCGTCTGGGACTTAGTCTATTTTTGTTAAGAATTTACATTGGCAAAGAGGGAAGCCTTCACCATCCAAGGCTTATTCTATTAACACCAAGTGTTAATAGAATAAAGGGAATTACGATTGTTCGCCAGAGCATTCCCCATTCCTTTCCCTATACTTTTTGCAAAGAGTTACGGAAAACCTTTTGGATCATACTTTTTACTGTAATTTTCCAATAAAAGAGAAACCGTACAAAACTTTGGCTCCATTCTTTTTGTTTATAGTAAGGCACCCTAAGGTAGTCTTTGTCGAATACAGTCCTAAACAAAAACTCACAAAAAGCCTTACATAATCAAAAACTGGTCCTTCGAGCCGTTGTTTTGTCAAAAATATTGGAGTAAGATTTCCTTGAACTTCATTGATTCTAGGGATCTCTCTTATATTTATAAGACTTTACTTAAGAGACGAACTAGACCCAACTCTTAAAAAAGTTGGTCCTCTTTTTCATCTTTTTCTAAAGTTTTACGGTTTCCTCATCGATAGGATAAATTATTCCTAAATCAAATCGATTTTTGGAAAACATTTCTCCTAGCTCTTAAGTTTAACACTTAAAAGAGAGACGGACCGAGGACTAACCCTAAAAAAGTTAGCGACCCTTAGTTCATCTTTATTTTTAGTCGTTTCACTTTAAGAGGGGGATCAGAAAATCACCTTGAGTAAGTGGTTTACTGAGACTTCGAAATAAAAAGCAAATTAGCTTAAGAAAAGAATTGTTCTACAAGTCTTTTCGTCCTTTTACTGGAAAATAACAGTCTCAGTATTTTACCCATTGCGGGTAAGATATCTGTTAGAAAAAGTTATCCCAGCAAGAGGGAGAAGAAAAGAAGGCCTTCGGACTTCACGACTACAGCTACGTGGCCAAAAATTACAGTAGGACAGATTTCTTTTATCTTTTCTTTTCAAAAGCGGAATCGTATCAGAGCATAGTTATGGCTAGTCTTAACTCTTCACTTAACAACCTTAGAGGGAGGTCCTCAGATGGAAGAGGCTCTATGCCTAACCTTCTTTCTAGTGGAGCTACCTCTAGAGGGGCGAGTGGACATGCTGATCCTTATGATGAAACCAGAAGGAAACAGCAAGAGGAACTTGACGATATTGCTCGACGATTGAGACAACTTAACCAGAATAGTCCCCCTTCCCAAACTCAGATTAGAGGCAGGCCCTCCAGTAGAGAAAGAGTCAGTTTTGCTGGCACTCCTTCAAGATCAAGACCAACATCTCCCTCTTCTGAGGATGATGGCGGAATTGACGATGATGGAGATATTAGCAGAAAAGACAGGGATACCGTTAAGATTATTCTTAGTTTCCATAGGGACATGGTTCTTGACCTAGGATATAGATTGGTTTTCAACAATAGTCTCCTAATTGTCACGGGATATGATGAGGCCTTCAGAAAGATTCATCTTACCATAAGAAATCTTTTTAATGGTCGATTCCTGTCACCGGTACAAATGGGAAAAATTGCTGATGCCGTCCTTAAAATGTACATTGAAGGTTTGGCACATGTTTTTGACACTGTCGCAGGCGATGATGACAAGAACAATGCTGAATCCCTTGTGCGATTTGTTATCATTGGGATTGCCTTTGGCCCCGATAGGGCCTTGGTTGCATACAAAGACCTTGACCATCTTTGGAGCAGCTTCAGGCGTACTCACGATGATGACAAATTTGAGGATCTTATCCAAGACAAGGATTTTCTAGATCTTCTGGGTGGTCTCGAAGACCTGAGAGATATCTTTTACTCCTACTTCAGGGAGGATGGGTATGACCCTAGGGTCCTCTCGCCCATCAAAAAGAGACCTTCTGTCAGGCCTATCGACACTTACCTGGGAATTAGAGAAAATAAAGACCTAGTTATCAACCCTCCCCCAAGGAGTTCTACTCCTATTAGCTATATGCCAGAAAGAATAGAGGAAATAGAGAGGAGTTCAGACAATTTGGTGCTTGTTCCTCCCCGCATCCAGGATGCCGGTCTGGACAACACTAACTATTTTGAGACCTACCAAGACTACCAGTATAAGCCCCGTATTGTTAGGGGAAGGGATCCTATTATGGGTAGGGACTCTAATTTCATCGAAAATACCGTCAAGTCTCTTCAAACTATTCCCTCTCTCACTCAGAGAGACAGAGATATCATCTTGGGTACTGCCTTTGGTATCGCAAGGGGTATCTCTGGTCTGTCATCTAGAGAAATTCCTAACCCAGGAATGCATGTCGAATCTCGTTCAGTTACTGTGGATCCATTTAAGTATGACTTGAGACTTGACAATTTTGATTACTGTATTACGGGGAACACCAGGGAACAGATCCTTGGCAGCCGCTTTGCACAGACTCAGTTTGCTAACCCTGGCTCACGCTTTGCGGTTATGCAAGCTATCTTTCAAAGGGTTGTCGATGATCCTTTCTCTTCTCCGCAAGCAGTACACATAGCACTTAGAGAACTAGGTCAGGTAGATTACCCTAAGATCTATCAGCAGAACACAATGCATGCAGCCAACAAAGCAGTTCAATCTCTAATACATCCTTCTGCGGGTGACTCCGATTTGATTCCTTGCCCTGTCCTCGGTTTTGAACCTTTGACTGACAAGATTTTCAAAAGCGTAGTCCTAACGATGCCCCACAAGGAAAAGTATAGTTTGGAGAATGAGGGTGTGAGGCCACTAAGACAGTACCTCAGATCTCTTGAAACTACTATCACTTACCATAGGCTTAGCTCTGAAGCTGCCTATGCTCTGCTTCTTGCATTTGTTGAAGGATATGCCCATTCTTTTGCTTACAACGCCAGAGAAAAGGGACTTTCCTTCTGCAAACTGTGGGAATCCATCCAGAAAGCCAACACCAGCTACACTTTGGTTGATGTGGAAGAGGAGGTCCGAGCAGTGATAGTCAAGAGACCTAGGAATGTTGGGGTAGCCTTGCATCAAATAGCTAGCCTTAGATCCCGGGAAAACAATAGACGATTTTCTCCCCACCTTAGAGAAGAGATTATAGAGCAGAAAACCCTTTCTGACTTCCGTGAATTGATTCACCGGCATTTCCCCTCTGCAGCTTCTGCAATTGAAATGGCTTTTACTGCACAAATGAGTGTAGAAAAAATGGAAGCTGAAGCAGCATCCAGGATTGGAGATCTTCTCCATACCAAGAAGCCAGGCACTATTATTTACATTGAAGCTGTTAACAACTTTATGGCTCATATGCCTATGGTTCAGAGCGGAATGCCAGGGAACCACTTCCAGAATCAGAACCCTAATATCTTTAGACAACCTCAGAGAGCTAAGATGAATGCAGTGGGTGTCGAAGGAAATGTAGGAAAGAACCTCTTGTTCCCACCTCAAGGATCGCCTCAAGTCAGAGGAGCCAGATCTCTTAAGAGTGGAAACAGGAGCGGATTCAAACAGAATGAAGTTAGGGCTCTTGAATACGGTCAGAACAATGTAGACATGAATCAGAGACAAATCTCCCTCCCTGCTTGTTTCCTTTGTGGACGAACTGGTCATTACTATAGTGTTTGTAACACCTACCCAAATATGCAGCCTAGGGGGGAAAGATGTCAGCAATGCAATGGGCAGCACCTGCCTGCATCTTGCTATAGGAATAGGCCCCGTTACTCCAATCCCCGTTACGATAGGTCAGGAAATGGAAATGCTTTCAATAGAGGAAACGTTTCTGATGGTCGTTATTTCAACAATAACAACCAGGGATATTCTAGGAATTTTAATAGGCCTAGTGGCAACTATAGAAGGGAAGAAAATAGACCCCCTTATTACCCTAGAGACCAGCCCCGTCCATATAGCGCAGACCAGCAAGAAGGTTTGAATGCCAACAATGAAGTTGCCACTCAATTGGTTCAAGAGATTAGCAAAGCTAGCAACCAAGGGATTCCCATCCAGGAACTTCCCCAATAGACTAGATTTTTCTGGTAAATAAGTAGTGACTTAGACAAAAGCCCTATCTTTTTATCGGTTTGAATTTTGAACTATTGATCCTGTACCTTTTTTTATTACTCAACGTAATGAAGAAAGGCGAAACCCTTGTAGATTATTTTAGTTATGTTGTCGGGTACCTATATTCTTGTTGCCTTAGAAATGAAACTTTTTCGAAATTCGTTTCCAAAGTTTCAAATCAAAGAGACAAGAAACTCTCTCCAATCTGTGCTATTAGGTCCTTACCTAACACACAAATTGAAAGAGAAGATAGGTATTCCGATTTAAACGATGATTGCTCTTATGAAGAAGGATATTCAGACTACACTGAGTCTGAAAGTAGCTCAGAGGCAGCTTCTTTTGTACCTCCAGATCTATTTTATGATCCTTCTGTAGAAGAGTATGGCTATGACAACAGTCACCCTACTACTTCTAGTACTTTAAGAGCACAAAGAAGCTACCTCCGAAAAACTAATCCTTTGGAGTACCAACAATCAGTCTTCGACGACAACCCCTTATTGGCTGAAAGTTTTGAGTACTACCCTCCAGACCTTTTTGACATTTACACCAGAAGTAATGTTGAAATGGACTTGGATGGAATCAAGGATGACAATGAAGAATATGTAGCTTACAATTATGATGGCACTAGGTCAGATTGCATTTATCCGTCCTCGTTAACGATAACGGAAACAGAAATGCAAATGTATAACCTTTTTAAGGAAAAAGGTTTATTAGATCAAAATTTGATACGCAAAGGAACGGACATTCCAGAAACAATACAAGAAGTTGAGAGCCTTTCTGAATACGACCTAGATCAGTCAGAAACCTCAGTACAGGCATGATCGAGTCTGTCTCGAAATTTCTGTTAAACGAGACGATATCTAACGGAGCCTAACGGAAGGCCCTTGAACGAGATTTTAACGGACCGGAAAAAAAAGGCAAAAATCTCGGTCCAGTATCGTTTAAAATTTCACGGAGCCGGAAAATGTTCGGCGGATAAGCGGTACTTCCCGGTAAAATTCGTTCGCATTCCGTTCATGTTCGTTGGCGTTTAACGGAGCAAATTCCGTTCCTGCACCGTTACTTTCTGAAATTGTCTCGTTGGGGTTTCGTTTAGGTTTTTTTGGATCGAGACAGGTGAAGCCCTGAGTAATTTTTCATGTTTTTCATGATTATATTATTTTTGATAATGTCATGGTTCTGTTGTGGTTCTGAGGCATGCAAAGTCATAGATTTCAAGAAGCTTTGAGGTTCTAGAAATCATTGCATTCTATCCTTTCAAGGAAAAACTACTCATGATAACAGTGTGACTGAAATTACATTTGAATTTTCTATCAGCCACATAAAACATTTTTAAATTTAAAATATTCAGTCACAGTGATTGAACACATGTATAAACAAAACAAAAACATTTTAATGACATAGCCTTCTAATGTAGCTTCATTAGAAGTCTATAGTCTTGCTGCCTCAGAACCAAAACAAGCCAAGGAATTTCCTATGGTCAGCTGATGTAAATATTGATGCCAGCTTGCATCTAGTTATTCTTTTCAAATCTATGCAACAAACTGACTTTTTCTTCTTTGCAAATTAGATAACATCTTTCGCTAAATTGCTACTGTAGAGTAATAGGCTTAAATATGGTTAGGTACCAAGGTCTCTCAAAACAAACCAAAACTGCAAATTTTCGTATGGAAATATACCATCTGGCAACCCTGTAATGCACCCCTCACGACTGAGTTGCCTTAGCCCATACCACCCCTAACTCTCACATCCTCTTCTACGGCTATACAACAATTTTGAACGGTATAGTAACGGAAAAAATACAAGACGGGATGGAAACGGAGAAATGACGGAAAAATGACGGAATCAAAACAATTCAAAAATTGGTACATTAAGCGGTAAGGGAACGGCAAGGAACGGCAAAATATCCTGGACGGATCTTGAACGGCAAATTGCTGTTCGTTGCTCGGGGTTTTTCCGTTCCTCTCCCGGCAGGTCCGTTAGTGTTCGCTGGGTTTGGCGGAAAAAATAATTTCTTAAACGGAAAACGGACAATTTTCTGCGGGAGCGGAACGAGATTAACGGTTCCCGGAAAATTTTTGAAATGAGCGGACTTTATTTAAGCGGTGCCGGGAAAAAATTTTTTGTCCCGATAATCGAGACGGCTTTACCGGACCAAGGAACGTTACTTGAACGGAACTTTTTCCCGGAAGCCGGCAAACCGTTGTCTCGAAATTATCGAGACTTCGCCGGAGCGGCTTGGGCTCTGTCTCGAATCTCGCTCATGCC
>Ga0208595_1000397_pt1 | contig 16877 bp, 20 predicted proteins | sample LakMenEpi28Jun11_FD_150742 | JGI IMG/M metagenome (GOLD analysis project Ga0208595, IMG submission 150742) | Freshwater microbial communities from Lake Mendota, WI - 28JUN2011 deep hole epilimnion (SPAdes) | ecosystem: Environmental > Aquatic > Freshwater > Lake > Epilimnion/Euphotic zone ...
TGACATCACTATTTTTAACCCAGTGAACAGCACGGATGCCGAGGCTATCGATGTGGTTGCAACGATCACCAATATTCGCCCGACGTGTAACGAAAGTGGCGAGAAAATCTTTTCGCAGGCAACATTTGATGTGCAAGCGCGCCGCAACGATGCGCGCGGCACGCGGACTGTAATTGTGCCTTATTTCAACACGGTGGTTCAAGGCGGCAGTGCCGTCATTGCCAAGCGGGTTGGGCAAGTGACGCTGCAATTCGCCGATGGCCAGCAACGCGCATCGGCGCAGGCGCAAGCCGCTGGCTATATCGACAAGAACGCGGCCAGCTTGCCCGCCGAAATTGTGCAGAAAATCACCAAGAAGCGCAAGCCGGGTGATCCCGACGCGGCGCTTGACCCCATGGCCGATCCTGAAGTGCGCGCAGCGGTTGTCCGATCAAGCTTTGAAATGCTCATCGGTTTTCAGCTGACCGAAGATCAGCTGCGTTACAATGTCACGCGTTGATCCGCGTTAATTTCAAGGCACAGTCATGACCCTTTTTGAACAATATGCTGCGCATGTCGATCATGCGTTGGACGCGCTTGTGGCGCTTGGAACCTTGCCGACGGATTTGGACCGCAGCAATGTAACGGTCGAGCCGCCGCGCGATGCGACGCATGGCGATATCTCCACCAATGCTGCGATGGTGCTGGCGAAGCCCGCCGGAACCAACCCACGCGCCTTAGCAGAGGCTTTGTCGGTTGAACTGGCCAAGGTCGCTGGCGTTTTGGCGGTTGAAATTGCTGGGCCGGGGTTCCTCAACCTGCGACTTGACGCGTCGGCATGGCTTGATGAATTGCGCGCTATGGCGGCATCGGGCGACGATTATGGCCGCTCGCATATGGGCGATGGCAAGTCAGTGAATATCGAATATGTCTCCGCCAACCCGACTGGGCCCATGCATATGGGCCATTGTCGTGGCGCTGTGGTCGGGGATGCTTTGGCCAAATTGCTTGAATTTGCTGGTTACCGCGTCATCCGCGAATACTATATCAACGACGCGGGCGGCCAAGTCGATGTCCTCGCGCGGTCAGCGCACCTGCGCTATCGCGAGGCATTGGGTGAGACCATAGAAATCGCAGAAGGGCTATATCCCGGCGATTATCTGGTTCCCGTTGGCCAGCAGCTTGCGAAGCGTTTTGGTGACCAATATGTTGCCGCGCCTGAAAGCGAATGGCTTGCTTTATTCCGCAAGGGCGCCGTTGCCGAAATGATGGAGATGATAAAGGCCGACTTGGCCTTGCTTGGCATCCACCATGACCTGTTTTCGTCCGAGGCCGCGCTGCATGAAGCTGGCAAAGCCGATGTCGCGGAAAAGGAGTTGCGCGCGCGCGGGCTCGTCTATGACGGCGAGCTGGAGAAGCCAAAAGGTAAGGAAATTGAAGATTGGGAGCCTGTGACGCTTCCCTTGTTCCGCTCAACACAATTTGGCGATGACCAAGACCGGCCCATCAAGAAATCCAACGGCAGATGGACCTATTTCGGCGCTGATTTAGCGTATCATTTCCAGAAAAGCCAAGGCGTCGATGCGATGATCGACATTTGGGGCGCGGACCATGCGGGCACGGTCAAACGGATCAAGGCGGCGGTCAATGCGCTTACCGATGGCAAGGTCGATTTCGATGTCAAGCTGGTGCAGATGGTGCGCCTGCTGCGCGGCGGCGAACTTGTTAAAATGTCCAAAAGGTCGGGCAGCTTTGTAACCTTGGCTGAGGTGATTGAAGAAGTTGGCAAGGACGTCGTCCGCTTCACGATGCTGACACGCAAGTCCGATGCGCAAATGGATTTCGATTTCGCCAAGGTGGTAGAAGCGTCGAAGGACAATCCGGTATTCTACGTGCAATATGCCCATGCGCGCATATCATCGACCATGCGCAAGGCCGAACTCGAAGGACTTGGCCCCGATGGCGCGCATATCGCGTTGCTGGGCGATGCGGAGATCGGCCTCATCCGCGAAGCCGCAAATTTCCCGCGTATTGTGGAAGCCGCCGCAAAATCAGGCGAGCCGCACAGAATTGCTTTTTATCTGAATGATTTGGCGGCTGCATTCCATGCCTATTGGAATTTAGGTAATGACCAGCCGGACAAGCGCTTTATATTGGTGCAAAATCCGGAAGTTACAGGCGCAAGGCTTTTCATGGCGCATAATATCGGGCAAGTTCTGCGTAATGGATTGCGGCTGATGGGGGTTGAAGCCGCGAACAACATGTAATGATTGGGGACGTGACGTGATGGACCGCAACAATGATGGACTGAACCTCGACGACAATGTTCGTCTGCCTTGGCTCGAACCCGCTGACGGCTATGCTGCAGAGGCGAATGGATCGCCCATGAGGGTCGCCTTGTTGGCAGTTGCTGGCTTTGTCTTGCTCGCGGCGATTGCCGGGGGCATTTATTGGTTTCAACCGGGCCAAGTGGGCGGACCAAATGGCAAGGGCGAACTGATCGTCGCGCCCAAGGGTAATTACAAGGAAAAGCCTGCGGATGCTGGCGGCAAAAGCTTCGAAGGTGAAGGCGACTCTGCCTTTGCCGCAAGCGAAGGGCAGAAAACTGGCGCCGTGCTCGCGGTTCCGCCCACTGGCACTGTCGCAGCGACCCCAACTGCAACCACTAGCGCGCCTGCAAATGCCGTCTTGGTGCAACTTGGCGCGTTCGGCGATTCCGCCAAGGCCGAAGCGGCATGGACCGGGTTAAACAAGCGCTTTGGCTTTTTGGCGGGCGTGAATCGCAAGATTGCCCAAGCCAATGTCGAAGGCGGGGGCAGGGTTTTCCGTCTGCAAGCCGTCACCGCCAATTCAACCGAAGCGCAGCAACTCTGCGCAAAACTGAAGGCTGCGGATGAGAATTGCTTGATTGTTCGGTAAAGCCTCCGTCGTCGTGCTGATCGGCTAAATAGGTGTTGGGGGATGAGACAGACAAATTTTTGACCATCGTCATGCTGAACTCGTTTCAGCATCTATCGTGCGGCAAACCCAGAATATGAGAGGCGAAATAGACCCTGAAACAAGTTCAGGGTGACGAAGTGGGGAAGGGGGCCGGCGTCACCATTCACTTCAACATAAAGACACCATCCCCCTTTTTCATGTTGAAGCGTTGCACATAGAAACGTACGCAGCGCCAAACTTCCTGAGGAAAAGAATATGCCTGCTTTATACGATGTTTCCATTCCTACCTTCATCCGCGGCTTGAAAAACCTGTCGAACATGCTTGAAAAGGGTAAGGCTTTTGCCGCTGAACAGGGCATGGATTTGGCTGCATTGCTCAATGCGCGACTGATCGACGACATGGCCCCGCTGACCAAGCAAGTGCAGATGACCACCGATACTGCAAAGTTTGTCGCGGTCCGCGTCGGCCAAGTTGAAAACCAGCCTTGGGCCGATGATGAAGCCAGCTATGACGATGTCCAAGCCCGTGTGGCCAAGGCCATATCCTTTCTACAAGCCGCATCGCCCGATGGTTTTGAGGCGCGCGAAGATGCAAAGGTCGTGCTGACCACGCCCAGCGGCGACATTCCCTTCACCGGCAGTGTCTATGTCCATGGCTTTGCCATCCCCAATTTCTTCTTTCATCTTAGCATGGCCTATGCGCTGTTGCGGCTGAAGGGTGTGCCTCTGGGCAAGCTCGATTTCCTGGGCGCAATCCGGTAATTATACACAGCTAAAGCGCTACTTCCCGCCGCTCCATGCTTGCCTTGCGGCGGCGGCGGGCTTAGCGTTCACGTCATGAAGCCGGTGATATTTGGCCTATCGGGCCTGACCCTGACAGATAATGAAAAACGACTGTTTCGCGATGTCGAGCCAGCAGGCTATATTCTGTTCAAACGCAATATCGAAGATCGGGCGCAGGTCCGCGCGTTGACCGACAGCTTGCGGGCGTTGCATGGCCGCGACAACGTGCCCATCCTGATTGACCAAGAGGGCGGCCGTGTCGCGCGGATGCGTCCGCCGGTCTGGCCGGATTTCCCCGCTGGCGGTGCGTTCGACGCGCTGTATGACATCGCGCCCATTACCGCGATTGAGGCGGCACGTTGTAATGCAGAAGCCATTGCGCTCTCGTTGACCGAAGTCGGCATCAATGTCGATTGCTTGCCCGTCCTTGATGTTCGCGTGCCCGACACGCATTCGGCCATTGGCGACCGCGCCTTGGGCAGCGACCCGATGCGCGTGGCGGCGTTGGGCCGTGCGATCCTTGATGGTCTTGCCTTGGGCGGCGTCATCGGCGTCGTAAAGCATATGCCGGGGCAGGGCCGCGCTACTGTCGACACGCATCACGACTTGCCACATGTAACCGCAACCGAGGCCGATCTGGAACAAGACCTTGCCCCCTTCCGCGCGCTCAAAACCGCTGCGATGGGCATGACGGGCCATGTTGTCTATGACGTTTGGGACAATGCGCACACCGCCACCATGTCGCGCTTTGTCATTGATGATATCATCCGTCAGCGCGTCGGTTTCGACGGCCTGTTGATGAGCGACGATCTCGATATGAACGCGTTGCAAGGCGATGTTGCGAGCCGCGCTTTGGCCTGCGTACAGGCGGGCTGCGATCTTGCGCTCAATTGCTGGGGCCGCTTTGACGAGATGGTGGCGATAGCCAATAATCTGCCCGACATTACGCCTGCTGCCCGTGCGCGCCTTGACCGCGCGATGGCGCTGTCGCCTGTGCCGTTTGACGCCGACCGACTGGCGCATTTGCTGGACAAGCGTGACCAGTTGCTTGCCTTGGCCGACACTCAAGCGAAGCTGACAGGCGGGGCCACTGGCGCGGCATGACGGGGCCAATGCTCTTTGATGAGGCTTACGCCCTTCGCGACGAGAGCGCTGCCAGTGTCAAATTTGACCCTGATGTTCTGACCATTGATATTGACGGCTGGGAAGGTCCGTTGGACCTATTGCTCGCGCTCGCCCGCAATCAAAAGGTCGATTTGCGCCAATTGTCCATTCTCGCCTTGGTCGAACAATATCTGGTGTTCATTGATCGGGCACGTGCGCTGAAGCTTGAGCTCGCTGCCGATTATCTGGTGATGGCGGCGTGGTTGGCTTATCTCAAATCGGCCTTATTGCTGCCGAAGGATCCGACGATTGACCCGTCGCCGGAGGAACTTGCATTGCGCCTGCAATTGCGGCTGGAGCGGCTGAACGCCATGCGTGACAGCGGCGCGCGGTTGATGGCGCGCGACCGGGTTGGCCGTGATGTGTTCTTGCGCGGCACACCCGAAGGGTTGCGCGTGGTCAAAGCGCGGGCGTGGGAATGCGATTATTTTGAGCTAATCACCGCGTATGGCCAAATCAACGCGCGCACTGCGCCTGCGATGCACATCGTGAAAAAACGCCAGGTCATGACGTTGGAACAAGCGTTGGAGCGCGTATCTGCGATGATTGGCCGCGCGATTGACTGGACCGCGATTGAAGCGTTTTTGCCGCCGATGGCCGACCCGGCCTTGCGTAAATCGGCTTTGGCCTCCAGCTTTGTCGCCGCCTTGGAACTTGCCAAACGTGGGATCGCCGATTTGCAGCAAGAGGGGACCTTTGCGCCATTAATGGTGAGGAAAACGGTAAGATGATCGAAACCGACCCGGACCTGCGCGCGGTAGAGGCGACCTTGTTCGCCAGCGACCATCCGATGACCGCAGAGCAAATTCGCATTTATGTCGGTGACAGCGTCGATGTCGCGGCGGCGCTTACGCAATTATCCGAACATTATGAAGGCCGTGGCATCGAACTCGTCCAGCGCGGCAAGACCTGGCATTTCCAAACAGCCGCTGATCTGGCGCATTTGCTGCGCCGCGAACGCGAGGAAAGCCGCAAGCTCAGCCGCGCTGCGGTCGAAACGTTGGCGATCATCGCTTATCATGAACCCGTCAGCCGCGCCGAGATTGAGGCCATTCGCGGCGTGCAGATTTCAAAGGGCACGCTGGATGTCTTGATGGAGGCTGGATGGGTGCGCCCTGCTGGCCGCCGCGAAGTGCCGGGGCGCCCCCTGATTTACGCCACGACGCCCGGTTTCCTGACGCATTTCGGGCTTGCCAGCCGCAAGGATTTGCCGGGTATCGCGGATCTGAAAGCCGCCGGGTTGCTTGACCCGATTGATAGCGCAATGGGAGATATGCTATTTGCCGGCGAAGAAAGTGACGCCGAACTGGCAATTGACGAAAACAACGCCTAAATAGGTGAAGGACATGCGACATAGGGTTCGCAACATCCGGGGCGCGCCCCGTTAGGAGTTTGAAATGGGTGGTTTTAGCATCTGGCACTGGCTGATTGTTGGCATTTTGGTGTTGCTCTTGTTCGGCAAGGGCCGCTTTTCCGACATGATGGGCGACGTCGCCAAAGGCATTAAAAGCTTTAAAAAAGGTATGAGCGAAGAGGAGGAAGCGCCGAAGGCTCCGCCGCAAATTGGCGCAAATACCGTCGTTGACGCTGAAAAGCAGACTGACAAGACTCAAGGCTAAGCCATTGACAGCGCGGCATCACTCGCCCTCGATGTCGGGGGCCTGACGTGTTTGATATCGCGTCATCCGAACTCTTGCTTGTCGTCCTTGTGGCGCTTTTGGTCATTGGGCCAAAGGATTTGCCAAAGGCATTGCGTGTTGTCGGCAAATGGGTGGGCAAGGCGCGCGGTGTTGCGGCGCATTTCCGGTCAGGCTTTGACGAAATGGTGCGCCAGTCGGAAATCGAAGAGCTGGAGAAAAAGTGGAAGGCCGAAAATGAGCGCATCATGCGCGCGCACCCGGCCGATCCACGCGCAGACGTTGTCGGTGATGACTCTGCAACGCCTATAGCAGAAACGGCCGTTGACACGCCGCCAACCGAAACGGCGGCCAAGATATGAGCGAAATTGACGATAGCAAAATGCCCTTGCTCGATCATTTGATTGAGCTGCGCAGCCGTCTGCTCTGGAGCTTTTTGGCGCTCGCCATCGCCTTTGGCATCAGCCTGTATTTCGCACGGCCGATCTTCGGCTTTCTCGTGCAGCCTTTGCTCGCATCGGGCCAGACGAAACTGATTTACACCGCGATATTCGAGGCATTTTTTGTCGAGATTAAGGTCGCGTTTTTTGCCGCTACCTTTTTTTCCTTTCCGGTGTTCGCAACGCAATTATGGCGCTTCGTTGCGCCCGGCCTCTACAGCAAAGAAAAGAGGGCATTTCTGCCATTCTTGCTCGCAACGCCCGTCTTGTTCATCATCGGCGCGTCGATGGCTTATTATATGGCGATCCCCGTCGCGCTGGAATATTTGCTTGGCTTTGGCGGCAATGTCGGCGGTGTCGAGCAACAGGCGCTTCCGGGTGTCGACAATTATCTGAATTTTGTGATGAAATTCATCTTCGGCTTTGGCATTTCGTTCCTGCTGCCGGTGTTGCTGATGCTGCTGGAACGCGCCGGGATCGTCACGCTGGAACAGCTTAAGAGCGCACGACGCTATGCGATTGTTGGCGCCTTCGCCATCGCCGCCGTCCTCACGCCGCCCGATGTCGTGTCGCAATTGCTGCTCGCGATCCCCTTGTGCATATTATACGAGCTTGCCCTCATCGCGATCTGGTTCACCCGCCGCCGCCGTAAAAAGGCTGAGGCCGCTGAAGCTGCCGTGTTGTAGGTTTTACAACGCAGCCGTCGTCCTTGGTCTTTTTGCCCTCTCCACAAAGTCACCCTCATCCCCCACGTCACCCTGAACTTGTTTCAGGGTCCATCGTGCAGCACGCCCATAGCTAGAACGGATAAATGGACCCTGAAACAAGTTCAGGGTGACGGTAGGTTGCTCAGCATGACTCTGAATGCCCAAACCAAAAGGGCCGGAAGTTCCCCTCCAGCCCTCACGTAACTTCAACAGACCATCTGTCACGTAGCGCGATCGCCCGCTTCGCCGACGGATTCAATGTCTTCGCCCACGCCCTTAACGGTGTTGCAGGCCGCTGCCAGCAATGAGGCTGAGAGCAGGATGATCGTTGCAATTTTGCGCATGATATTCTCCAAGATCTTGGCCCAAAAATTAGACCTAGCTGGCTAACCTGCCGATCGCGCGAAGGTTCCGTTTATAGGGTGCGATCACTGGCGCGCACTCTTGGCGGTGTTGCATGAGCAATATCGGATGATCAGAAGCTCAAGCGTGCTGTCACCCGGAAATCACGACCGGTCAAGGGGACGAAATCCTTGGTAAAGGACGCGGCACGACGGGCGGTTACGTCGAAGATATTGTTCGCCGACGCAATCAACGCAATGTTGCGATCTCGCCCGAACGGCCGCCAGGTCGCCGAAGCATTGACCAAAGTGAAACCGTCAGTTGGCGTCTCAAATGTCGCGGTCTTTGTCTGATCGTCGCTAAATTCGACTTCGCCGCGTAAGTCAAAGCTTGCATTGGTCAACTCAACGCCGCCAAGCAAACGCAAGGGCGGGATACGCGGGGCATTGCCGCCACCGGACGAGATTTTGGCGCGTGTGTAATCCGCAACGCCATCGACCGACAGATTGGAACTGCCAAAGCTGGCGAGGCGTTTGGACGCCTGAAATTCCACGCCCCAAACCTTGGCGTCATTTTGGAAATATTGGAATACGGGCAAATCGTCTTCGATGTTGCCAGTTTCGGCCTCATAAATGAAATTGTCGAAGCGGTTGGTGTATAGTGTTGCGCTGAACGCGGTCCCCGGCGTGTCATACCGGGCGTAGAGCTCGCCATTCCAAGCGCGCTCACTTTTCAGATCAGGGTCGCCTATTTCGAAGGCCTGCGTTGCGATATGCGGTCCGTTGGAGAATAATTCCTCCACCGCTGGCGCACGGCCCGTCCGCGAAATATTCGCGCCGATCTTCAAATCGCCAATATGGTAGCCAAGGCCAAGTGCTGCGGAGACATTGTTGAACGAGCGCGTTAAGCCCAAAGTGTCGGCGCGCAATTCTGCCGTGTCGAACCGCACAGCGACTTCGGCGTCCAGATTGCCTTTGGTATATTCCTGCAAGGTGAACAGGCCATATTGGCGCGTCTTGTTGGGCGGGACGAAGGCTTCTGCACCAATCGCTTCGAAATCCCGGGTCTGATATTGGACGCCGCTTGCCCCGCGCCAACCGTTACGGTCATTCTGCACAAATTCGGCCCGCGCCTCAATGCCTTGGCTATTGAATATAGTGCCGATTTCGTCGCCTTCAAATTCGGTATGGGTATAATCGGCATAGCCCGCGCGCAGGCGCAGCTTTTCAAACAAGCCGTCGCCCAAATTGACTTCACCGCGAAAGTCGAGGCGATATTGACGCAAGCCAATGGTGACAGGTGCTTCCTCTGTGGTTTCTTCGCCCGCATGCGCATGTGATGCGCCGGGGCGGGCAGGGATGCCATAATTGGTGTCGTAAATGCTGTAAGACAGGCCAAGATTGCCGCCGTCGTCGATAAACGCGATGCCACCGCCGGCGGTCCATGTTGTTACTGCGCTATTGGCAATGCGGCCGCGTTGGTTAGCAAGTTCGGTTGCTTCGGCTGCTTCTTCCAGATTGCCTTCGCTGGTTTCCTCGGCAGCGAAGTCGAGGACCTCAGCGCGTAAATTGGGGGACAGGACATAGCCGCCGGTACGCAGATCATCGCTGTTGCGGTAACTGCCGTCGAGATGAACGATGACCCGATCCGTGATCGGCATATCAATCGACGCGCCGCCGGACCAGTCGCCTGCGGCACTGCCATATCCGGCCAGCGCATCGATGTGGATGGCTTCATCCGGGATGGACCTTGGTATCCTTTTGTCGAGCGCATTGACCGCGCCGCCCACGGCTTGGCCGCCGAACAAGAGGACGGCTGGCCCGCGCAACACCTCAATCCGCTCGACCGTCAACGTGTCGATGGTGACCGCATGGTCCGCTGACGTGTTGGAGGCGTCGATATTGCCAATGCCGTCGGTAAGGACGGCAACGCGGTTCCCTTGGTACCCACGCAGCACGGGCCGCGATGCGCCGGGGGAGAAGCTCGTCGCCGAAACGCCGGGCAGGCTGGTTAGTATGTCGCCCAATTGCGCGCGGGTTTTTTCGGCGAGCACTTCGCCGGAAATCGCCGACGTGCCGGAAAGAATGTCGAGGCGTTCAACGAACGGCGCGGTAACGACGATGTCGTCGGACCCGTGAAAGTCGTCGGGCTGTATACGCGCTTCGGTCGAAGCCGAGTTGCTTTGCTGCGCATAAGCGGGCGCGGCCAATGCTAGCGACAATGCGGAAACGCTTGCGGATATCGCAAGAAGTGGGGCAGTTTTCATGAGGGAACGTCATCCATAAGAGCGGGATATTGAGCAAAGCGTTAGGCGCAATGATATACTATAACAACACTCGAAATGCTTTTTGTGATAATATCCGCCTTTGGCCCGTATATTGCCCTGACCCTAGACCATCTTGCGATTGGCCATGAACGCGCCTAGCTATCGGCGGTATGAACACGCTCGGCTCAACACTTGATTTGATTGGCAACACCCCGCTCGTCCGCCTGAAAGGGCCAAGCGAGGAAGCCGGATGCGATATCTTTGGCAAATGCGAATATGTGAACCCCGGTGCGTCGGTAAAGGACCGCGCCGCGCTTTACATCGTCCGCGACGCCGAACGGCAGGGCCTGTTGAAGCCCGGCGGGACAATCGTCGAGGGTACGGCTGGTAACACGGGCATTGGCCTTGCTTTGGTGTGCAATGCGCTTGGGTATAAGACGATCATCGTCATGCCCGAAACGCAGAGTCAGGAGAAAAAGGACACGCTGCGCGCTTTGGGTGCAGAGCTCGTGCTTGTTCCAGCCGCGCCTTATGCGAACCCGGGGCATTTCGTGCACACATCACGCCGGCTGGCGGAGGAGACCGAAAATGCCGTCTGGGCAAACCAGTTCGACAATATCGCCAACCGCCGCGCGCATATTGAAACGACTGCCGAAGAAATCTGGACGCAGATAGATGGCAAGATTGACGGATTCATCTGCGCCGCTGGCACGGGCGGGACGATCGCTGGCGTCGGGCTTGGGCTAAAGGCAAAGGATGAGGGCGTCATCATCGCTCTGGCCGATCCGCATGGTGCGGCGCTCTATAACTATTATTCCTGCGGCGAATTAAGCGCGGAAGGCAGCTCTGTCGCTGAAGGCATTGGGCAGGGACGTATCACCGCCAATCTCGACGGCGCGCCCATTGATACGCAATTCCGCATTTCCGATGAGGAGGGCCTTGTCTGGGTCCGGCGGCTTTTGGCAGAGGAGGGGCTCTGCCTTGGGTTATCTTCGGGAATCAACGTCGCAGGCGCCATCGCGCTAGCAAAACATCTGGGGCCGGGTAAGCGTATCGTGACGATATTGTGTGATACGGGCTTTCGCTATTTGTCCACCATTTATAATCCGGCGTGGATGCGCAGCAAAAATCTGCCCGTGATGCCGTGGCAACAAGACAGCTAAAAGCCATATTGGGGTTTAAGGAGAACGCAGATGGTCGAACAAAAGCAATCCGCAATTCAGCGTATTCAGGTAGGACTGGTCGGGCTCGTCGTCGTGCTTTTGTTCGTGACATTGGCCAATATGGTCTTGGACCGGGTGAGTGACGGGCCACAAACAGGCGGCGTCCCTGAAACTGCACCCCTGACAGTGAACAAGGACGCGACGCCGGATGAACCGCTGGCGGAGCTGGGCGTTACGCCGGTGGCCAAAGAGACGGACGCCGAAAGAGCCGCCAAGGATGCAGTGCAAACGCCGCGTTCATCCGCGCCCGCTCGGTGACATTTGCTTGGTGATTGATAGATTGGCCCAGTTCGGCAGCAGAAAGTGGCTGCTTGTCGCTTTGTTGGCCGCATTTGCGCTTTTGCTTTTGCTCGCTGGCTTTGCAACTAGGGGTCCAGCAGACAGTCGGCCAAAGCCGCCCTTGGGGCTGATGACTACGCTGCCGCTGGTATGGAGCGAGGGAGGTATTGAGGCGGATCTGGCCAAGGACGCCGCCCCGCATCCCGCCTTTACGCGTCTCAGCGTGCATTATGACATCATGCCCATCGACGATCTGGAGGCTTGGGCGTCAAAGCCCAAGCACATGCTTCTGCTCGCGCAACCGCGGGCCTTTGCTCCAAGCGAACTGGCCTGGATCGACAACTGGGTTCGGCAAGGTGGCCTTGTGTTGATACTTGCGGACCCCGCTTTGCAATGGGGAAGCCTTTACCCCTTGGGCGATAAACGGCGTCCGTTGTTTACATCGATGCTGTCGCCCTTGTTAAACTATTGGGGGGTGGAGCTGGTCTTGCCGCTTGAGGACGAGGGGCCTGCTTCCCTGCGCAAGATTGGCGCGTTCAATATCCGGACGGTAACACCTGGGGAATGGCTGCCTAAACACAGCACTGCCAAGAACCGCTGCGCAATATTGGCGAAAGGCCTTTTGGCGGATTGCCGGATTGGCAAAGGGCGCGCCATTCTTGTGGCCGATGCCGATTTTCTCGATGCCGCCTTTTGGGAAGGGCGGGGGATGCGGATACTCACCGGCAAGGATGAATTTGCCAATATAGCCCTGCTGCAAGCGCTTTTGGCAGCTCTGCAAGGCAATAAGGGGCTGGACGGGGATTTTGTGGGAAAATGAAGGACGATCAGAAAAATGGTGCCGCAATCACCCGAAAAGCCGCCGATTTTGGCGCTTTGGGCACCATAAAATCGCTTCCATTATCCCACCTATATTTGGAGCGATGTATAAGAAGTAACGGAATTCCGGCATTTTGCCAAAAATGAGATAGTTTTTCCATAAAATCCCTCTTTTCATCCATGAAATCCCTTGCTATGCACAGTCATCAAGGGGTGGATTCCTGATTCTGTCGGTCGCTACGGCGTCCGCATGGCGATGTGCTTCGCCATGATTAGAGATCTGCGCTCTTTTTTCTGGGGGTATGCGGTTAGTGTCAGCGTTGGTCGTCTATGCAGGTTCGGGGGTGTCGAATGTCGATGCCAAAGGCCGCACGACTATTCCTGCAGAACTGCGCGACAGCGTCCAGCAATCCAGCGGCAGCAACAGCGTGTGCATATCGCGCCACTCCTCCCTGCCTTGCCTCATCGGCTTTGGCGGATCCGAGCGGCTTAAGTTGCGCGCCGATATCGAGGCGCAATGGCAAAGCGCCGTTAATCGCGGTACCGAATTTGACCGCGAAATCGCAGGTGTTTCAGCATCCTCGATTTTCGAGACTGCATTTGAAGCCAGTGGCCGCTTTGTGCTTTCGCCGATGCTCAAGCATTTCGGTCGCATTGAAGATCGCGGCTTCTTTTTTGGTGCGACAACGCATTTCATGCTGTGGAACCCCGACGTCTTCCTGAAAGAAGCGCCTGCGGCATTTAATCCCGTTAAGGATGAGCTGAATTATTGGCTGTCCCAGACAAAGCGGGACAAATGACCTCTCCAGCTCCCCATATTCCGGTCTTATTGGATGAAGTAATTCACTCTCTTGCCATCACCCCTGGCGCTGAGATCGTGGATGGTACCTTCGGTGCAGGTGGATACAGCCAAGCGATACTGGCTGGCGGTGCGCGCGTTTACGCGTTCGACCGTGATCCCGATGCCCTTAAAGAAGGTGCGGACCTTGCGGGCCGCAGTGAAGGCGCCTTGCGTCTTTACGCGGCCTGTTTTTCTAACATGGACAATGTCTTGATGGCCGACGGCATTTCGTCGGTCGATGGCGTCGTATTGGATATCGGCGTTTCGTCGATGCAGCTTGATCGCGCTGAGCGCGGCTTTTCTTTCCAAAAGGATGGCCCGCTTGATATGCGCATGGGTCAGGACGGCATGACGGCGGCAGACTTCGTCAACGAAGCCGAAGAGGCTGACATTGCCGACATTATTTACCGATATGGCGAAGAGCATCGTTCGCGCCGCATCGCGCGTTCAATTGTCGCTGCGCGGCCCATAGAAACCACCGCGCAATTGGCCGCGATTGTCCGCAAAGCCGTTGGTCACAAGCCCGGCGCGCCGAAAGACCCCGCTACCCGCGCCTTTCAAGCCATTCGCATTCATGTGAACCGCGAATTGGACGAGCTGACCGACGGCCTTGAGGCTGCCGAACGCATGTTGAAGCCAGGTGGCCGCTTGGCTGTCGTCACCTTCCACAGTCTTGAAGACCGCATCGTAAAGCAATTTTTGCGTCGCCGTAGTGGAGCAGAAGCCGCAGGTTCGCGCCATGTGCCATTGGTTGGCCGCGACGGCCCTGGCCCCACTTTTGATAAAGCGGACAAGGCAGTCCGGCCATCGGACGCTGAACTGGCCCGTAATCCACGGTCACGGTCGGCAACCTTACGTTCCGCAACCCGCACACACGCCGCCGCATGGGCAACAGGAGGACTTGCAGCATGAGTCTCGCTATGAAGAAACTTCAGAATCTCGGCTGGTTGGCTTTGGTTTTCATGGTTGCCATTCTGTTGTATCCTTTGTCGCTCAATGTTGCTGCGACGCACGGCGATCTTGTGTCGGTTGATCGAGAAATTCTTGAAACAAAGAGGGAAATCAGCTTTCTTCAAGCGGAAATCCGGACGCGTGCCAGCCTTCAGCAGTTGGAGGAATGGAATGAGCTTTTGTACGGCTATCAGCCACCATCGGCGCAACAATTCGTCAGTGGTGAAGCTGCGCTTGCAGAGCTGACCGGAGATCTGCAACAGACGAAACCAGTAATGATGGCTTCCGCAGATATCGACGTCGCGCCAAGCGCGAACCAAGCGAACCCTGCGCCAACGATTGAGGCCGTGGTGAAAAAGTCGACCGCGATTGCAACGGCCGTTGCGGCCCCGATTTTCGCCGAGCCGGCAAAGCGCGTCGCTCCAAAGCCTTTGGCGCCAAAGGTTGAGCAGACCCGGACCGAGCGACTTGCGCGTATGGACGAGACGCTTTTGTCCGACGATCTGTTACGCGACATTTCTGCTAAGTCCGCGAACGAACGTCGCCGGTAATGAACCCCCAATTGGCCCGCACAACCACTCGGAAAAGCGGCATCAACCCGCCACCATTTGCGGCGCACGGGTTTTGGCGCATGCTTATTCTGTTGCTGGCATTTGGTATGTTTGTCGTGCTGTTGATTGGTCGTCTTACCACCTTGGCATTGTTTGAGAGCACGCGGGCATATGGGGCGACGAGCACTGAATATGTCCCTGAACGGGGCGACATTGTGGACCGCAACGGCATTCCTTTGGCGCGCAGCATCTATGGCTATGCGATCTGGGTAAAACCTGAAGATATTCTGGGCGATCGCAAGCAATTGGCGAACCAATTAGCGCGAATCTTTCCGGATACACCAGCTTCTGAATTTTATGCCAAATTGACCGCAGGCAAGCCCGGCTATCTGCGGAAACGCGCGTTGCCAGAGCAAGTTCGGCAGGTGCACAGCCTTGGCGAAATCGCTATCGAGTTCCCGCGTGAGGCCACGCGCTTATATCCGCAGCATGATATGGCGGCGCATGTCTTGGGCTTTGTAAATCGCGACGGCAAAGGCGCGATGGGCATGGAACGGGTCATGAATGACTATCTGCGTGACCCGTCAAAGCGTTCCGCGCCGTTGAAACTTGCGTTGGATGTCCGCGTGCAAGCCGCGCTTGAAAGCGAGCTTGCATCCGGCATGGCTGCAACGACTGCCAAGGGTGCGGCGGGCGTGATCCTGGATGTGCAAACCGGCGAAGTCATCGCCATGGCCACACTGCCATCATTCAACCCGAACCGGCCATCTTTCGCCAACATCCCCGACCTTGGGGAAAATATAGTCGATGGCCGCTACCCGATTTCGCGGCAAACCAATAATGTCACCAACCGTGTCTATGAACTTGGATCTACGTTTAAGCCACTGACGGTGGCAGCGGCGATGGACGCGGGAACGGTGCGCGACCTGTCTGTGCGTTATGATGCCACCAGGCCGCTTCAGGTCGGCAAGTTCAAAATTCGGGATTCGCACCCTTCGGAACGTTGGCTCAACGCGCCAGAATCGCTGATCCACAGTTCGAACATTGTCACTGCGCAAATTGCGGACAATCTGGGTGCCGCCCGCATGGACGCGATGCTGCGCACGATGCACTTCAACGCGCGTCCAGACATTGAGCTCGCAGAAAAAGCGATGCCGCTTTATCCCAAAACATGGGGCCGTCTTACCAATATGACCGTTGGCTTTGGCCACGGGATTTCGGTGACGCCGCTGCATTTGGCCAGCGCTTATGCCGCGATGGTCAATGGCGGTATCTATCGACCGGCGACGATGTTCAAGACAAAGGCCGGGGCAAAAATCCCCGGCAAACGTGTGTTTAAGGCCGCAACCAGCGCACGGATGCGTCAGATGATGCGCATGATTGTGGTCGACGGCACGGGCAAGAATGCCGACGCCTTGGGCTATCGCGTCGGCGGAAAAACCGGCTCGGCGGAAAAACCCGGCATTGGCGGATATAGCCGCAATCTCGTGGTCGCAACCTTTGCCGCTGCATTCCCGATGGACAATCCGCGTTATGTAGTCCTTGTTATGCTGGACGAACCACAGGGCACAGAGGCATCCAGCTTTCAGCGGACCGCAGGCTATACCGCTGCACCGGTCGTGCAGAAAACGGTGACTCGCATTGGTCCGTTATTGGGGATCATTCCGGACATGAAACGCGATGTTGATGTCTCCGAACTGATGCCATTATTGTGGAAGGCGAAGGGAGAGCAATAGTGAAGCTCGGGCAATTGGTAAGCGGTGCCGACATGGCATGTGCCGACAGAATAGTGACCGGCTTTGCCATCGACCATCGGAAGATTGCGCCCGGCACCGTTTTTGGAGCATTTGAAGGCGCTGCGTTAAACGGCGAAGAATTTATCGACGATGCGATTGCCGCTGGTGCCATTGCCGTTGTCGCACGTCCCGAAGCCGAGGTGCGCGGCGCAGTACATG
>Ga0208595_1000399_pt1 | contig 16810 bp, 16 predicted proteins | sample LakMenEpi28Jun11_FD_150742 | JGI IMG/M metagenome (GOLD analysis project Ga0208595, IMG submission 150742) | Freshwater microbial communities from Lake Mendota, WI - 28JUN2011 deep hole epilimnion (SPAdes) | ecosystem: Environmental > Aquatic > Freshwater > Lake > Epilimnion/Euphotic zone ...
GATCTATTAAATCAGCCAAGAACAGGAGCCACTGATATGGGTGCATACAATTGGACTACTATAGATTAATTTTTTTGTATTTCGTAGGCGTATAATTTTGTTTCTTCAAACAATTCAAATAAATTTGCAAGATCAACAACAACCTACCCTTTGTAATCGGATGAATAGCCACAAAGGGATTAAAATAACTACACAATGATTCATTTCTTCGGAAACCAATCCAACACCGTTTTTGCTGTACAAACGCAAAACAACTTATCGACTGAAGACACCAATAAATTAAACTGGCTTTTTGGCAACGCACATAAAATCGAAAAATCCGTAGTAGCGGATTTTTTTGTTGGACCTCGTGCCGCTATGATTACTCCTTGGAGTACCAATGCTGTTGAAATTACACAAAACATGGGAATAACTGGTATCGTCCGCATTGAAGAATTTGTAAAAGTTGCTGCTGATTTTTCTAATTTTGATCCGATGTTGTTTCAAAAATATTCAGAATTACACCAAGAAATATATACGATCAACCTCCAACCCGAACCCATTTTAGAAATCGAAAATATTGCAGCCTATAACAAAACTGAAGGTTTGGCTTTAAGTCCGGAAGAAGTCGAGTATTTAAATAATTTAGCTACTAAATTAAATAGAAAACTAACCGATTCTGAAATATTTGCCTTTTCACAAGCCAATTCAGAACACTGCCGTCATAAAATTTTCAACGGAACTTTTGTTGTAGATGGCGAAGAACAACCAACATCGTTATTCAAATTAATTAGAAAAACATCTGAAACCAATCCTAATGATATTGTTTCAGCATATAAAGATAATGTGGCTTTCGTTAAAGGCCCAAAAGTAACACAGTTTGCACCAAAAAGTGCTGACAAACCAGACTTTTACGAAGAAAAGGAATTTGATTCGGTACTGTCATTAAAAGCAGAAACACATAATTTTCCTACAACTGTTGAGCCTTTTAATGGTGCTGCAACCGGTTCTGGAGGAGAAATTCGTGACCGTTTAGCAGGTGGGCAAGGTTCGCTACCTTTAGCAGGAACAGCCGTTTACATGACATCGTATTCTCGATTAAATGAAGAACGCCCTTGGGAAAACGATATGGCAGCTCGCCCTTGGTTGTACCAAACGCCAATGGATATTTTAATTAAAGCCTCAAACGGTGCATCCGATTTTGGAAATAAATTTGGGCAACCGTTAATTACAGGTTCTATTTTAACTTTTGAACACGAAGAAGCAGCGCGCAAATTAGGTTACGATAAAGTAATTATGCAAGCAGGTGGAATTGGGTATGGAAAATTAGACCAAGCGATAAAAAAGAAACCAACTGCAGGTGATAAAATTGTCATTCTGGGTGGAGAAAATTATAGAATTGGAATGGGTGGTGCCGCAGTATCTTCAGCAGACACAGGTGCTTTTGGTTCAGGAATTGAATTAAATGCGATCCAACGTTCCAATCCAGAAATGCAAAAACGTGCCGCCAATGCCATTCGTGGATTGGTGGAAAGCGATAACAACCCGATAGTTTCAATTCACGACCACGGTGCCGGTGGACATTTAAATTGTTTATCGGAATTGGTAGAAGAAACAGGTGGTTTAATTGATTTAGACAAATTACCAATTGGCGACCCTACCCTTTCTGCGAAAGAAATTATCGGAAACGAATCGCAAGAAAGAATGGGATTAGTTATTGGTCAAAAAGACATCGAAACGTTACAACGCATTGCCGATAGAGAACGTTCGCCAATGTATGAAGTGGGTGATGTAACTAACGACCATCGATTTACTTTTGAGTCGAAATCTACAGGGTTGAAACCTATGGATTATGCTTTAGAAGATTTCTTTGGAAGTTCGCCAAAAACCATTATGAACGACAAAACAATTACAAGAAATTATAGTAATTCGGAATATAAACCTAGCGAAATTCCAACCTATTTAAATCACGTTTTACGATTAGAAGCTGTAGCTTGTAAAGATTGGTTAACCAATAAAGTAGACCGTTGTGTAGGCGGAAAAGTAGCAAAACAACAATGTGCAGGTCCGTTACAATTACCTTTGAATAATGTAGGTGTAATGGCTTTAGATTATAAAGGAAAAGAAGGAATTGCCACTTCTATTGGGCACGCGCCTATTTCAGCTTTAATTGATCCTGTAGCAGGAAGTAGAAATGCCATTGCAGAATCTTTATCAAATTTAGTTTGGGCACCTTTAAAAGAAGGTTTAGCTTCGGTTTCTTTATCGGCAAACTGGATGTGGGCGTGTAAAAACGAAGGCGAAGATGCCCGTTTATACGAAGCAGTAAAAGGATGTTCGGATTTTGCTATCGAATTGGGAATCAATATTCCAACAGGAAAAGATTCCTTATCCATGAAACAAAAATATCCAAATGACGAAGTTATTGCACCGGGAACGGTCATTATTTCGGCAGCAGGAAATTGTTCGAATATTACTAAAGTAGTAGAACCTGTTTTAAAACGAAATGGCGGAAACATTTACTACATCAATTTATCACAAGATACATTTAAATTAGGAGGTTCTTCATTTTATCAAACGCAAAATAAAGTTGGAAATGAAACGTCAACTATTAAAGACGCTGCATTTTTCAAAAAAGCATTCAACACCATACAAGATTTAATTAAAGACAGAAAAATAAAAGCCGGACACGATATTGGAAGTGGTGGTTTGATTACTACTTTATTAGAATTATGTTTCAGCCCCCTAACCACCGAAGGGGGAACTCAAATCTTTGAGGAAACGGGAATGAAATTAAATTTTGATTGTTTTAAAGAAAAAGATTTAGTCAAAATATTATTTTCAGAAAATATTGGTGTTGTCGTTCAACCTGCTAATAATGAAGAATTTGAAGCTTATTTAAATAAAAATCAAGTAGAATTTTTCAATCTTGGTGAAGTTACAAATTCTGGAAAATTGGAATTTGGAACTTGGAATTTGGATATTGCATCGTACCGAAAAACTTGGTTTGAAACGTCTTATTTATTAGACCAAAAACAAACGAAAAACGGCAAAGCAAAAGAACGCTTTGAGAATTTTGATAAACAAGCATTGCAATTTTCGTTCCCATCGCAATTTGATGGTAAACTACCTGTAATTCCTACTGGTACAAGACCAAAAGCAGCTATTATTCGTGAAAAAGGTAGTAATTCTGAACGAGAAATGGCAAATGCGATGTTCTTAGCAGGATTTGATGTAAAAGACGTTCATATGACCGATTTAATTTCGGGAAGAGAAACTTTGGAAGACATACAATTTATTGGTGCTGTGGGTGGTTTTTCTAATTCAGATGTATTAGGTTCGGCAAAAGGTTGGGCAGGTGCTTTTTTATACAACGAAAAAGCCAATACGGCCCTAAAAAACTTCTTCAAAAGAGAAGACACACTTTCTGTAGGAATTTGTAACGGGTGCCAATTGATGATGGAATTAGAACTGATTAATCCTGAACACGAGGTGCACGGAAAAATGAAACACAATGATTCTAACAAACACGAAAGTGGCTTTACTTCGGTTAAAATACAAAAAAACAACTCGGTGATGCTTTCTACTTTAGAAGGTGCTACTTTAGGGGTTTGGATTTCGCACGGTGAAGGAAAATTCAATTTACCAATGCCTGAAAATGCGTATAATATTGTTGCAAAATATGGTTACGAAGGGTATCCTGCCAATCCAAACGGTTCGGATTATAATACGGCGATGATGTGCGACACAACTGGAAGACATTTGGTTATGATGCCACATATTGAGCGTTCTACGTTCCCTTGGAATTGGGCAAATTATCCAGACAGAAATCAAAAAGATGACGTTTCACCTTGGTTAGAAGCCTTTGTGAATGCCAGAAAATGGATAGATAACAAAAAATAAAATTTAAAAATCAGCTTTCAATAAGCTGATTTTTTTTGTAATATTGCGTTTTAAAAAAAAGTATGAATCATTCTACAAAATGTCTAAACTGCGACCAGGAAATTAGTGGGAATTTTTGCTCTCAATGCGGGCAAAAAACAGCTATTCATCGAATTGACTTTAAAAATTTCATAAAACATCATTTCTTGCACGGTCTTTTTCATATTGAAAAAGGAATGTTATTTACTGCAAAAGAATCATTAATACGCCCTGGAAAAGCAGCATTAGATTATATTGAAGGTAAAAGAATTAGATATTACAATGTTTTTTATTTTATCTTATTGCTTATCGGTTTAAATATATTTCTATCCAATTACTACGATCGATTAGATGAAATTTATAATGGAAATTCAACTAAAATTGAAAATAATGCACTTGGAATTAAATTAGAACATTTTGTTTCGGATAATGCTAAAATTCTTATTTTTTCATTTGTACCATTATTTGCAATAAACAGTTTTATTCTATTTAGAAAGCGTAAATTGAACTTTAGCGAACATATAATAATAGCTGGAATTACATTCTTAGGAATATTATTAATCAATACCTTAGATTCTGTAATTTCATTTTTAGATTTTACAATTAATTTGGGTTTTATCTCAAATATTTTCTCTTTAGTTACAGGTATACTAATTTTTATATTACCTATATTTAGCTATTATCAAACATTTAAAGACAATTATAAAAAAGTCCAATTTTCATTTAGAATGATATTATTTACACTTTTTATGGTAATTGAATTAATCATTTTTTTAATATTGATTGTAGGTTATTTAAGTAATTGGAAATTTGGTGACGTTCAGTTTAATACATAAAAAAAGCTGTTTCATATGAAACAGCCCTTTTACTTTATATAAAATTATCTAATTAATTTCTTGTATTTAATTCGAGTTGGCGTAACATCTTTACCTAATCGTTTGCGCTTGTTTTCTTCGTATTCTGTAAAACTTCCTTCAAAACTATATACTTGCGACTCGCCTTCAAAGGCTAAGATATGCGTACAAACACGGTCTAAGAACCATCTGTCGTGCGAAATAATTACGGCACAACCTGCAAAGTTTTCTAAACCTTCTTCTAAGGCACGAAGGGTGTTTACATCCAAATCATTTGTTGGCTCATCTAAAAGTAATACATTTCCTTCTTCTTTTAACGTCATCGCTAAATGCAGACGGTTTCTTTCTCCACCAGACAATGTAGCCACTTTTTTGTTTTGATCACTTCCACCAAAATTAAAACGAGATAAATACGCACGTGAGTTAACTTGACGTCCGCCCATCATAATTAATTCTTGTCCATCACAAAAGTTTTCCCAAAGCGTTTTATTCACATCAATATTAGAATGCGATTGATCCACATAAGCAATTTTTACCGTTTCACCGATATCAAAAGTTCCGGCATCTGCTTTTTGTTCACCCATTATCATTTTGAAAATGGTAGATTTACCAGCTCCATTCGGACCGATAATACCAACAATACCAGCTTGTGGCAATACAAAATTTAAATCGTCGTATAATAATTTATCCCCAAATGCTTTTGCCACATTTTTAGCTTCAATTACATTGGTTCCTAAACGAGGTCCATTAGGAATGTAGATTTCTAATTTCTCGTCTAGTTCTTTTTGGTCTTCGTTTAATAATTTATCGTAATTCTGTAAACGTGCTTTCTGCTTGGTCTGGCGACCTTTTGCTCCTTGACGTACCCAATCTAATTCGCGTTCTAAATTTTTTCTTCTTTTAGAAACTACTTTTTCTTCTTGCGCCATTCTGTTAGATTTTTGCTCCAACCAAGACGAGTAATTTCCTTTCCACGGAATACCCTCACCTCTATCTAATTCTAAAATCCAACCGGCAACGTTATCTAAGAAATATCTATCGTGCGTAACAGCAATTACCGTTCCTGAATATTGTGCTAAATGCTGTTCTAACCAAAGTACCGATTCGGCATCTAAGTGGTTGGTTGGCTCATCTAATAATAATACATCAGGTTGTTGTAATAGTAAACGGCATAAAGCGACACGACGTTTTTCTCCACCAGACAACACATTAATAGGTGTTTCAGGGTCTGGAGTACGAAGCGCATCCATTGCGATTTCTAATTTGGTATCTATTTCCCAAGCACCACAAGCATCTATTTTATCTTGTAATTCCGCTTGACGATCCATAAGTTTTTCCATTTTTTCTGGATTCTCATAGACTTCAGGCAAAGCAAAATCGTCATTAATTTTATTAAATTCAGCTAATAATTCAAACGTTTCAGCAGCACCTTCACGTACAATATCAATAACCGTTTTGGTTTCGTCTAAAAGTGGCTCTTGCTCTAAATATCCAACCGTATAACCGGGTTGGAAAACTACATCACCTTGATAATTTTTATCAACTCCTGCAATAATTTTTAACAAAGAAGATTTTCCTGAACCATTAAGTCCTAAAATACCAATTTTAGCTCCGTAAAAGAAACTCAAATAGATATTTTTTAATACTGGTTTATCTGCACCTGGATAACTTTTACTCAATTTTTGCATTGAGAAAATTACTTTCTTATCGTCTGACATATTTTTTTTGTTTTTTGTTTGTTGTTTATTGTTGGTTGTTAATTGTTTGTGATTTGTGATTTGGAATTTGTTATTTGGAATTTGTTATTTACTGAAAGTTTTTACATTCTTCCTTTTAAGGCATTGAATACCCATGCGTTAGCAAAAAAACCAATCCCTACTGCGGCAAAGCCCCAACCTGCTACATCATCATATTTGTATATAGCTAAACCAATTATTATTACACCCATAATAATCATAATACCTGTAGCCCAAGCTAAAACTATATTTTTATTCATTTTTTTTAGTTTTTATACGTTTTGGATTGCAAATATCGTGTTTTTTTATAATTTTATGAACAGTAAATAACTTAATTTATTTAGTTGAAAATTTTATATACTAACTCCTTCAACATATCGGCTTCTTTCATCGAACCAGAACCAACACCTTTACTTTTTACATCCATATCGCGAATGATTTCAATAATTTGACTCACTTTTCGCATCGGATAATTTTTACTTGCTGTAGCATATTCATCCATAAAAAATGGATTGACACCCAATGCTTTTGCCGCATTGAATTTTGATTTGTCTTTTAATCCGTGATATTGCAACAATTGAGCAAAAAAAGCAAACATTTGACCGCTAACGACAACTATTGGATTGTCTTTTGGGTTTGCCGCAAAATTATGAATAATTGTATAGGCTTTTTGCTGATTTCTCGTTGCTAATGCCGACTTTAGTTCAAACACATTATAGTCTTTACTAAACCCAATGTTTTCTTCAATATTTTTAGGTGTAAAAATATGCCCCTCAGGAAAAACAATTTTTAGCTTTTCCAATTCGTTATTAATTTTAGCTAAATCTGTACCTAAAAATTCAGCTAACATAGCTGCTGCTTTAGGTTCAATTCCATAATTCTGACCTTTTAGCACTTTTACAATCCAATCTGGAACCTGATTGTCGTATAATTTTTTACTTTCAAACCAAACGCCTTTGTCTTTTATAGTTTTAAATATTTTTTTTCTTCCATCCGGTTTGTCTCTGTAAGCAAAAACTAAAATAGTAGTAAGTTGCGGATTCACGGCATACGACTCGAATTTATCAAATGTTTTAGATAAATTTTGAGCTTCTTTCACAACCACCACTTGATAATCTGCCATCATAGGAAAGCGTTTTGCTGTTGACACAATTTCTTCTACAGTGGTATCTCTACCATACAACACCACTTGATTAAAGGATTTTTCGTCTTCAGTAAGTACCGATTTTTCAATTAAATCTGAAATCCTATCTATATAATAGGTTTCTTCCCCACATAAAAAATATATGGGTTTGTAATTTTTAGATTTAATATCGTTAACTATTTTAATAACGTCTGTCATTTTAGTTTATTGTTTTTGGTTTATGGTTTATTGTTAAACTTCAAACCTTTAATTTCAGAATTATTTAAATATTTCATAAATGCACCAATTTTGTTTTTTACTAATTCTATTTTTTCAGATGTAATACGAAATTGTTCATCAGAAATTATTTTTTTATCCAAAGATCGATATAATTGCGATTTTAATTCGCCGCACGAACCTTTTGAATAACTCAAGAAATTAATAAATTCTCTGTTGCCATTTCTTTCAAAACCTTCTGAAATATTATCCATAATTGAGCCCGAACTTCTATCCATTTGGTCTTTTAACGCATATCTTTTTCCTAAACTCGTCGTTTCAAACAAGATTTCAATATCTTTACAAATATCACGAGAAATATTCCAAATTTCTAAATCCTCAAATTTTTCTATTTTTGCCATACAACAACAAACTATAAACAATAAACAACAAACAACAAAAATTGAACAAGTTACATTTTCCATCGTATTCTTTTCGGTTCAAAAATAGTGAAAATAAAGTTGCTATTTTTGATGAAATTAGAAAAAAATTTGTGGTGCTAACTCCAGAAGAATGGGTAAGGCAACATACTATTCAGTATTTAATACAAGAATGCAAGTATCCAAAATCGCTTATAAACGTTGAAAAACAAGTAAAAATTAACGGAATGAGTAAACGATATGATATTGTAATTTTCAATTCGGATGGTAGTATTTTCTTGATTGTAGAATGTAAACAAACGGATGTAGCTATATCTCAAAACACTTTTGATCAAATTGCAAGATATAATTTTACACTGCAAGCCACTTATTTAATGGTTACTAACGGAATAAATCATTATTTTTGTCAAATGGATTTTGAAAACGAAAAATATACTTTCTTGAAAGAGTTGCCATTATACATTAAATAGGAACACAGATTTAGCAGATTTTTTTAAACACATAGGCACATAGTTTTTAATTTTTATTAGAAGCTTTGATTAGAAAACATAGCATTTTTTATTGACATTGAAAAACAGGAACACAGATTTAACAAATTTTATTAATTTTCATAATTTCTTAAATCCGTGTTGAAAAATTTAAACTTGATATTAAAATTGATTTTTGATATTGTAATTGACATTGACATTGACTAAAACAGCCGTAGTTATCTTAAATTGGAATGGAGCCAAATTATTGCAGCAATTTTTGCCTTCCGTGCTTCAGTTTTCTGGGGATGCTACTATTTATGTGGCGGATAATGCGTCTACGGACACTTCTATTGCCGTGTTGAAAAACGAATTTCCTTCAATAAAAATTATTGAAAACGCAGGAAATTACGGATTTGCAAAAGGATATAACGAAGCACTAAAATGTGTAGAAGAACCTTATTATGCTTTGGTGAATTCGGATATTGAAGTAACTGAAAATTGGCTGCAACCTATTGAAACTATTTTTGATAACGAACCAACCACTGCCATAATTCAACCCAAATTATTAGATTTTAAAAAGAAGACACACTTTGAATATGCCGGTGCAGCTGGTGGTTTTATTGACAAGTTTGGATTCCCGTTTTGTAAAGGTAGAATTTTTAATACTTTAGAAGAAGATTTGGGCCAATATGACACCGAAACTAAAATTTTTTGGGCAACAGGCGCTTGTTTTTTTATTAGAAAAGAGGTTTTTAGAACCTTACAAGGTTTTGATGGTGATTTTTTTGCACATCAAGAAGAAATTGATTTATGTTGGCGTGCTAACAACCAAGGCTATGTTGTGAAATACTGTCCGAATTCGGTTGTTTATCACGTGGGTGGTGCAACTTTAAATGAAGCCAACCCAATGAAGACATTTTTGAATTTTAGAAATTCATTATTGATGTTAACTAAAAATCTTCCTAAAGAAAAACTGGTTCCAATCATTTTTATCCGTTTGTGTTTGGATGGGTTAGCAGGTATTCAATTTATATTTCAAGGGAAATTCAAACATACTTTTGCCATATTAAAAGCTCATTTTTATTTTTATCATCTAATCGGACGAGATCTAAAGAAAAGAAGCAACAATCAAAAAACAGATTATTTTTACACAAAATCTATCGTTTGGAATTACTTTGTTCAGAAAAAGAATACTTTTAATAGACTTTAGACATTCGACTTTAGACGTTTGACTTATCGATAATGCTAAAAAAAACATAAATTTTACCTCTCAACTCACTTTGGTATGATTTTTTCTATTTAACTTTGTAAAAAATATATTTCAATGAAAAAAATATTAATTTTAGCAGCCATTATTCCTTTTGTACTTACTTCGTGTGTGTCAAGAAAGAAATTTGCTATGCTTGAAGCTAAAGAAAAAGCGACTCAAGATTTACTTAATACAGCAACTGTAAAATTAAACAGCTGTTTGGATGAAAAAGAAAAATTAAATACAGACAACACCAGTTTAGCTACACAGTTGGATTATTTAAAGAAAACAAATTCCGATTTAGTAGAAATGTCTAAAGATATGGCTATTTTATCTGCTAAAGGTTCTGAAAATTTGGAAAAATCTTTAGAGAGTTTGAAAGAAAAAGATTTAAAAATTACCCGTTTACAAGATGCGTTAACTAAAAAAGATAGTGTAACGTTAGCATTAGTTACAAGTTTAAAACGTGAAGTAGGTATGGATGATCCAGATATTAATATTAATGTTGAGAAAGGTGTAGTAATGATTTCTATAGCAGACAATTTATTATTTAAATCTGGAAGTTTTGAAGTAAATGCTAAAGCTAAAAACGTATTGGCTAAAGTAGCAAAAGTAATTAACAGCAAGCCTGATTTTGAATGTATGGTAGAAGGCCACACGGATAATGTACCTTTTAAAAGTGCTGTTTTATTAGACAATTGGGATTTATCTGTAAAACGTTCAACAGCTATTGTACGTGTATTACATAACGACTTAGGTGTGAATCCAAAACAATTAATACCAGCCGGAAGAAGCTCTTATGTACCATTAGTAGCTAATAATACTCCCGCTAACAAAGCTAAAAACCGTAGAACACGCATTATTATTATGCCAAAGATTGACCAGTTTTACGATATGTTAGAAAAAGAAATGAAAAACTTAGGGAAAAAGTAATTCTCAATACATAGATTTTAAAAAGCGACTTTATAGTCGCTTTTTTTTGTTTCAAGATGTTTGAATAACCATCTATACCTTTTACCCAAAACCCTATACCTTTTACCCTTCACCCCACACCCATTTTGTAGAAATCATTCTACAAAGAAGTTTGAAAATGAATTATTATATTTGGGTTAAATGAAAAGCGAATAAAAACTTCGCATATTTACCCAAAAACAGATGTATTTTAGGAGTTTTGTTCGGTATTCCTTCGGTAGTTGTTCGGTAGGGCTTCGGTAAAAGAGGGGTTTTACCGAAGCGTTACCGAAGGAATACCGAACAAAACTAAAATAATACTAAGCTAAATTAGTGAGGTTTATTCCATCAGAAATGATCCTTTAGAGTGTAAAGTGAAATATATAAATAGAAAATATAAAAAAATGAAAAAGTGCGAAAAATGTAAAACACCATTTTCTTTCAGGATTATTTATAAATCATTCTGGGGAGGATATAAAAACTTTGCTTGTACAAATTGCCAATCGCATTACAATTTCAACTTCAAAGACAGATTAATTGGCGGATTAGTTGTTGGGCTTTCTACTTTTATTTCTGTTATAATTATGAATTCTTTTGTGTTAGAAATTATATCGAAATTAAGTTTGGGGTTAGTTGTAATGGTAGTCTCAGGGATATCCTTAAGTGCTTTGAGTACTTCACTTTTTTCATTTGAACTGGATAAAAAATAGTATAATAAACGTTTTTCTTTGCTAAGGATTTACGTGACAGCGATTAAAAAAAATGAAGTAATATAGAAATTAAAATAATCAAACAATAAAAATAACCCTAAAATCAAAAAAATGAAAAACCTATTAAAATCAGCTTTAGTATTATTCGCAATCTCGTCACTTTTTCAATCGTGCTCCTCTTCAGAAGAGGTAGAGACGCCTGTAACTAATCAAATTAGTGTAGATGGCCAACCTTACAATATTTTACCATCAAATTCAGTTGTAGAATTAAAAATGAATAATTTAAATATAGATGGACAACTTTACGACCGTTCTTCTATATCAATAATTGGAATGAGTGGTACTACTGTGGCCACTGTAAGTTTCGATTTATACTATAAAGACGGTTTGCCAATGGCAGGAACGTATAATATTGATCAAACTATAGATAATGATTCAGACTTTTTTGACAACCTTCTTGCTACTCAAAAATTGTGTTTGGGCTGGACTTCAATGTGTGCAGTTAATCAAGCTGGAAGTTCTTCTTTTTTAATCAATGCAAACAATCCAACAGGTACTGTAAAAGTAGTAAATAACGGAAATAACAATTACACTATTCAATATAATGGAAATTATAAAAAATACGACACTAATTTTGTGGCAATTGGTACAGTACCAGTAGTAATTAATTTAACAACTGATGTGTTGGTACAATAATAAATATATCTCTATCTAACACGCGAAACCTTTCGCGTGTTAGATATTTGAAAATTTTATATTCTAAAAATTAATATAACTAAACCTGTATCACTTTGTAAAAAAACGTGTACGCAACCAAAACGCTACATTCACTAAAATAATCAAAGCGGGTACTTCCACTAATGGACCTATAACACCAGCAAATGCTTGTCCGCTATTAATACCAAAAACACCTATAGAAACGGCAATTGCTAACTCAAAATTATTTCCCGAAGCCGTAAAAGATAACGCCACCGCATCACGGTAATTAGCCCCAATTTTTTTAGACACAAAAAACATCAAGAAAAACATAATCGCAAAGAAAATTACTAATGGAATGGCTATTCTAAGCACGTCCAAAGGTAAATCTACAATCATTTCACCTTTCAAGCTGAACATAACTACAATTGTAAAAAGTAACGCAATTAACGTTATTGGAGAAACAAAAGGGACAAATTTTTGATTAAAGAAGGTTTCGCCAATATATTTTTTTATGGCATACCTACTAACAAGCGCTAAACCAAACGGAAAGCCCAAATAAATTCCAACAGTTTGTGCAATTTCTACAATAGTGATATTTAATTGCAAACCTTTAATTCCAAACAACGGCAACATAATCTCAAGATAAAAATAGGCATACAAACTAAAGAAAAACACTTGAAGCAAACTATTAATACCTATTAAACCAGCAGTTAATTCGCGATTGCCTTCGGCTAATTCATTCCAAACAATAACCATAGCGATACAAGGTGCTAAACCAATAATAATTAAACCCGTCATATATTCTGGATAGTCTTTTAAGAAAAATGTAGCCAACAAGAACATTAAAAACGGACCTGCTATCCAAGTAATAAGAAACGAAGCGGTGAGTAATTTTGGTTTTTCAAACATTTTAGGCACTTGCGAAAAATCGATTTTGGTTAATGGTGGATACATCATTAAAATTAATCCAATAGCCAAAGGAACATTAGTCGTACCAGATGAAAAGGAATTAATAAAATCAGCTGAATTGGGAATAAAATAACCAATTCCTACTCCAATTAGCATCGCTAAAAATATCCATAAGGTTAAAAATCGGTCTAAAAATCCTAATCTTTTTTTCATATTTAAGGTTTACCGCAAAGGCGCAAAGACAGCGCAAGGTTCGCGAAGTTTTAAAATTATTTTATTTGATTGAAAACGTAATACATTTCCGATGCAATTTGCAAACTACGTTCTGTGTATTTTTCGTTCATTATATCTGTTCCGTCAAAAGCTTTTGGGTCGTCGTATTTAATTGGAAATCTGGCCTCTGCACCAAAAACCATAGGACAACCTTCATCGGCATTGTTGCAAGTCATAATGGCTGAGAAATTGGTTTTCGGATTAAAATCATCAAAATATGTTTTTGAAAAACAAATAATAGGATGTTGATTTTCCTCGAATTTTACAGCATACACAGGATTTTGTTCTTGGCTTACTTGCTGAATTTGAAATCCTTGGTTGGTTAAAGTTTCAGCTACTTTTGGAAACATAGCTGTAGCTTCTGTTCCACCAGAATAGCAAAATACATTTTTTATATTGAAATGAAACGCCATAGTTTGTGCCCAAATTTGAGACAAATGACTTCTTCTCGAATTGTGCGTACAAATAAAATTCAACCGAATTTCTTCTTGAAGATTGACTTTGTTTTGAATGGAATCTACTAAGGGTTGTAATACTGCTTGTCTTTCAATCGAAACAGAGATTTCTTTTACAATTTCAATCGTATTAGATAGATTTTTGAACATATTTTTCACAATTTACATTAACAACATTTGGCATCTAACTTAATATACATTCCCATAAAATAGCGTCCAATAGATTCAAACACCTCTTTATTCAAACAATAACAAATTGATTTTCCTTCAATAGTCCCTTGTATGATATTGGCATTTTTTAATTCTTTTAAATGTTGAGAAATGGTCGGTTGTGCTAATGGGAGTTCGTTTACAATATCGCCACAAATACAAGAATCGACCTTTAATAAATATTGAATAATAGCTACTCTGGCAGGGTTTGCCATAGCTTTAAACAAGTTAGCCATATCGTTTTGTTCTGTTGTAAAAGATTCAGATTTTGTAATTCCCATTGTATCATATTTATATATTGCAATATTACGATAATAAACTAAACAAAAAAATGTTTCTGTAAAAAAAGAAACATTTTAGGTGAATTTATTTAAAACCAATTTTTTCTTTTGAAATAAATAATCATAGATGTAAATAATAAAAACATACCAGTTAGCACATAAAAATAGCCATATTTCCAGTGTAATTCGGGCATATTATCAAAATTCATTCCATACACACCCACAACAAATGTTAGTGGCATAAAAAATACAGAAACTACTGTTAATGTTTTCATTACTACATTCATTTTATGACTTTGCAACGAAAAATAAAACGAAGAAGCACTTTCCAAAGAACTTAAATCGGCATCAATCTGATCTAAAAGTTCCAAACATTTTTGATGTAAACGAGAAAAAAATGAATAATTTTCAACTGTAATAACATTAAAAACATCATCATCTTTCATACTTTTTATCGAATATAAAGAATCCCGAAGTGGCACAATAGAACGGCGCAGAAAATTTAAATTATCTCTATGATGTTCTATATCTTCTAAAATATTTGGATTGGGTTTGATCTTAATTAAATCAATAACAGTATCAATTTTATGTTCCTCGCTTTCAATAGTAATATAAAAATTTTCCATTACGGCATCTAACAACAAATACAACAAGTAATCTACCTTTCGGTCTCTAACTATCCCAGCTTGTTGTCGCATTCTTTCTCGAATATGCAAAAAGAAATTGCTCTTTTTTTCCTGAAAGGAAAATAGCAATCCGTCTCGTAATATAAAACTTATTTGCTCAACGTCAATACCGTTAGAGTCTGGAAGTAACGACTTAATATTAAAAAACAGGGTGTGATTGTACTCCTCAACTTTTGATCGTTTCAGAATATTTAAAATATCACCTAAAATAAAATCATCAATTTTAAATTTTATACCAATTTCCTTAATCAAGGTAATGTCCGACAAGCCGTGCAAATTAATCCAATTGTTTTTTGTCGCATCCAAATGCTTATCCAATTGAGATAATTTTATATCCTCAAATTCAGATAATTCCTCAGAATTATATACAAATAATTGCATTTCAGGCGCAATATTTTCGTGTTTACCCGTATACTCAATTAGAGTTGGTATAACTTTTCGACCTTTTTTGTATAATAGTTTTCGCACTTTATATTAAATAAGTATTTTTACCTTTTACAAATATAACTAAATAACCTAAAAGGTTTCAAAAACCTGTTAGGTTTAAATAATAAAAATGAATCAAGATAAATTTGAAGCTGGTGTAACGTATCATATTTTCAATAGAGGAAATAATAAAGAAAATATATTCTTGGAAACGGACAACTATATTTATTTTTTAGGTTTAGTTGAAAAATATTTATTACCTATTTGTGATATATATGCATATTGTTTATTAAAAAATCATTTTCACATAGTATTGAGAATTAAGGACATTGAAAACTTACCAGAAAATATAATTAATAAATTACACTTGCCTTTTTCGAATTTATTCAACTCATATTCAAAAAGTATAAATAAAAAATATAATAGAACTGGAAGTTTGTTTCAAGAGCATTTAAAAAGAAAAAAAGTTGAAACCGAAGAATATTTAATACAACTAATTGCTTATGTTCATCTGAATCCATCAAATCACAACCTAATAGATGACTTCAAAAAGTATAAATTTTCATCATATAATGCATATATTACTACTAAAAAATCTAAAATAAGTAAAGAGTTTATATTTAGTTTAATTGATTTTGATAATTTTGAATATTGGCATAATGAGAAATATCTGATGAACAAAATAAATGAAGAAGTACTAAAAGGAATGGAAATATAATAAAATCGTTCAAATGAGTTATAATATAAAATTAAGCAAATCAGACCTAAAAGGTTTCAAAAACCTGTTAGGTCTTTAAAAAACAAATATGCAAACCATAATTATAAAAATAAAACAATTACTCCAAATGAGAGAAACTATAATTTAATGAGAAATATCTGATGAACAAAATAAATGAAGAAGTACTTAAAGGAATGGAAATGTAATATAATCGTTCTAATAAGTTAAAAGAAAAGTAAGCAAATCAGACCTAACAGGTTTCAAAAACCTGTTAGGTCTTTAAAAAAAATAAATATGCAAACCATAATTATAAATATAAAACAATTACTCCAAGTTAGAGAAACTTCAATTAAAAAAGTTTCAGGTTCGGAAATGGCACATTTACCCATTTTAGAGAATGCTTTTTTAGTTTTGGAAAAGGATCTTATTTCCGATTTTGGTTTGATGGCAAATTGTCCAAATTTAGAAAATGCAACAGTAATTGATGCTATTGGAAAAATTGTG
>Ga0208595_1000403_pt1 | contig 16726 bp, 18 predicted proteins | sample LakMenEpi28Jun11_FD_150742 | JGI IMG/M metagenome (GOLD analysis project Ga0208595, IMG submission 150742) | Freshwater microbial communities from Lake Mendota, WI - 28JUN2011 deep hole epilimnion (SPAdes) | ecosystem: Environmental > Aquatic > Freshwater > Lake > Epilimnion/Euphotic zone ...
CCTCATGCTCGCCAGCCTCGTGTTTATCGCGGATCAAATGGTGAAATATGCGATGCTTGGGCCGTTGCAGTTGAAAGAGCGTGGTGTCATTCACATCGTGTCGTTCTTCGATCTGCGCTACGCCGAAAATCGCGGCGTTTCTATGAGTTTCCTCACCGCGGACAGTGATGGCGAACGCTGGGCACTGGTTGCGCTGACTACGGTGATTGCGGCGGGCGTAGGCGTGTGGATGTGGCGCGAGAAACTGCGCGGCGACGTGCTGGCTTTGTCATTGGTCTTGGGCGGCGCGCTGGGGAACATCGTTGACCGCGTGCGTTATGGCTATGTTGTGGATTATGCCGATCTGCATTTTGGTGCGTTCCGACCATTTTACATATTCAACCTGGCCGACGCCTGCATCAGCATTGGCGTATTGATATTGCTTGCCCGCGCGTTCCTGATAGGTGACAAGGACGCCGGTCGCGGCCCTGATGTTCAGGAAACTGCAAGCAATGCCGACATAGTGGAGAAGTCATGAAGCGGATATCTATCTTAGCGGCGGCGTCAGTTGCTATTCTTGCGCTTTCGGGCTGCGGAACGACCAGCATCTATGACCGCGAACGCCCTGATGAATTTGCGGTGAGCCGGTCAAAGCCAATCGAGGTCCCCAAGACCTTCACTTTGCCAACGCCGACCCCTAACGCGCCGCGTCCGCAGGATGGCGACACGAAGGAGCAGGTTTTGGACGCCATGTTTGGCGGCACTGCGCCTGCAACGCCTCCTCGCCCGTAACTCGGCCTGAAAATGGATATATTTATGAACACAAAACCTGTCCTTTTTGCCGTTGCCCTGATCACGCTTCCTGTGCTGTCGGGATGTGGGTCAATGGGCAGCATCTTAGGTGGCAATCAAGCGGCTGCGCCCTCGGTTGGCCGCGCTGCGCCCTTGGTGGTTCCGCCTGATTTTGCGCTTCAGCCAACGGCGGTATCGGTCATGCGCCCTGCCCAGGCTGGTCAGGAGCAGATGCTGGAGACTTTGTTTGGCGGTATCGCAACGCGCTCCGCTGCTGAACGCGCGATTTCGACGACGTCGGGCACGGCCGAATTGGGCATTCGTTCATCGGTCGGTGATCCGCAGACTACGACCGTAAACAAGGGTAGCATCACACGCGATATCATCGCCGCCCCAGAAGGCGACGGCCAAACCGCGCAGGCAGTCATTCCGGGTTAATGGCGGAAAAGCGGCGCGCTTTCAAGCGCGCACGCTCGCTTCCTCAACGCCTGCGCTATTGTGGCGCAGCGCTTTCAACACAGTTTCGACGATCTGCGGCGCATTGAGGCCCGCTTGGTCATATTGCTTTTGCGGGCTATCATGCTCTTGGAAGATATCGGGCAGGCGCATGGTGCGGATTTTTAGGCCCGTGTCCATCAGGCCGGCGTCGCTCGCCAGCGTGAGCACATGCGCGCCAAGGCCGCCAACTGCGGCTTCTTCGACGGTTATGACGACTTCATGCGTGGCGATGAGGTGGCGAATCATTTTTTCGTCAAGTGGCTTGGCAAAGCGCAAGTCTGCAACGGTCGTGCTAAGGCCCTTTGTGTCCAGCGTGTCTGCGGCCTTCATCGCTTCGGCCAGACGGGTGCCGAGCGACAGGATAGCGACCTTCTTGCCTTCACGCATGATTCGGCCCTTACCGATTTCGAGCTGTTGAGGCACTTCGGGTAAGGCAACGCCCGTGCCATTGCCGCGCGGATAGCGGAAGGCGATTGGGCCGCTGTCGTGCAAGACGGCGGTGTAGGTCATATGGACCAACTCCGCCTCATCGGCGGGTGACATGACGACCATATTTGGCAGGGTCGCAAGATATGTGATGTCGAAAGACCCGGCGTGCGTGCTGCCGTCGGCACCGACCAAACCAGCGCGGTCGATGGCAAAGCGTACGGGCAGATTCTGGATCGCGACATCATGGACGACTTGATCGTAAGCGCGTTGCAGGAAGGTCGAATAAATCGCGCAGAATGGGCGCATGCCTTGCGCGGCGAGGCCAGCGGCGAAGGTCACGGCATGCTGTTCCGCGATGCCCACATCGAACGAGCGTTCGGGGTGTGTGGCGGAGAATTTGTCAACGCCCGTCCCGCCGGGCATGGCGGCCGTAATTGCGCAGATTTTGGGGTCGGTTTCCGCAAGCTTAGACAGCGTTTCGCCAAACACATTTTGATAGGCAGGCGGCCCGCCACCGGGGCCTTTTTCCTGCTTGCCGGTAATGACGTCGAATTTCACCACGCCATGATATTTGTCGGCGGCCGCTTCGGCAGGGGCATAGCCCTTGCCCTTTTGTGTGACGACATGGATTAGGACTGGACCTTCGGCATTGTCGCGGACATTTTCGAGGACCGGAATGAGCTGGTCCAGATTATGGCCGTCGATGGGACCAACATAATAAAAGCCAAGCTCTTCAAACAAGGTGCCGCCCATCGCCATGCCACGGGCGAATTCCTCGGCCTTTGATGCGGCGGTATAGATTCGCCGCGACAGGCGTTTTGCGACCTTGCTCGCAAGGCTGCGCAGCCCCAGATATTCGCTTGAGGATACCAAGCGCGACAGATAGGCGGACAGGCCACCCACCGGCGGCGCGATTGACATGTCATTGTCGTTCAGGATGACGACCAAACGGTTGCCTGCGGATTGCGCGTTGTTCATCGCCTCATACGCCATGCCGGCGGACATCGCGCCATCGCCAATGACGGCAATTGCCTTGCCGGGTTTGCCAGCGATCTTGTTGGCTACGGCAAAGCCCAAAGCTGCGGAAATCGACGTTGAGCTATGGGCCGCGCCGAACGGGTCATATTCGCTCTCGCTGCGCTTCGTGAAGCCCGAAAGCCCCCCGCCAGTGCGCAAGGTGCGAATGCGGTCGCGGCGTCCAGTGAGGATTTTGTGCGGATAGCATTGATGGCCCACATCCCATACCAACCGGTCATCAGGCGTGTTAAACACATAATGGATGGCGGTGGTAAGCTCAACAACGCCAAGCCCCGCGCCCAAATGACCACCTGTGACCGATACGGCAGAAATGGTTTCGGCGCGCAATTCGTCAGCAAGCTGGCGAAGCTGGGACGCGGCAAGATTGCGAAGGTCCGAGGGCACTTTAACCGTGTCAAGTAACGGCGTGTCAGGCGAATGAGTCATGCTTTGAGCTTAGCGGCGTTTTATCTGGCTGTCGAACGAGTAATTGCAGATATATCAATCACAATCGGCACATTTGCCGCGTACTTCGATGACAGGGCGAACTTGCGCAAAGCCAGCATGTTCCGCCGCTGCCCGCACGCTCATGGTCAGCGCATCATCATCAATATGCGTTGCGGTGCCGCAGCTATCGCAAATCAGGAATATACAATCATGCAAGCACCCCGGGTGCGAGTTGGCAATATAGGCATTCGCGCTTTCCACGCGGCGCGCAAGGTTCGTCGTCACAAACAGGTCCAAGATGCGGTAGACGCTGTTGGGGGCAACGCGTTTGCCGCGCTTTTGCGACACGAGGTCAGCAATATCATAAGCCGACGCCGGTTTTTCAAAAGTTGCGAGTACCGCGAAAATATCTGACCGCATATCGGTCCATTGTTCGCCCGCCTCGACAAGCGCGGCTTCTGCGGCGTGCGCAAGCGATGCGCCTGCATGCTCATGATGGTGATGTGCTGCCATGATGCCGATGTAGGCGTTGGCATGCGGCGGGTCAATCACTGCGCGATTAAGGTTTAGCGTCTGGCCCGATGGTTGAGCAAATGGCCAAGTCCCAAAAAGACAACGCCAATGACCGTCAAGGCGATTTCCATAGTGCCATGTGGCAGCGTCAGTGCGCCGCCCATCATGCCGATACCCAGCGCGCCTATAAAGGCGGGCATGAACAAGCCATGCGCACGGAAGCCCTTGCCCAATGCCAAAACTCCCAGGAGGATGGCGAGGCCCAGCCCGACCTCATGGATCACGGGGTTCAACAATATGCCCCCCGCCGCCGCAAATATGGTCAGCAAAACCGTGGTTATCAGGCAATGCAACAGGCACAGTCCGGCGATGCTGAGGCCCAGCCCGTCCCAACGCCATTTTTGCCATATCTGTGCCATGGCGCGGTCAATACACTGATTCGATGCACGTTACAACATTACATCGCTAAATTGCAGCTTGGTTAGCAATTTTTGCAACCTCATCTGCTTGCGACCATCGGCATTAAGCGGCATATCGGCGCACATGAATACTCCGCTCAACTCACATCCCGCGTCCGAAACCCAATCCGCACGACCTGCTGCTTTGATCAACTGGCTGATGGGCGTCGCTGCCTTGGTCTTTGCAATGGTGGTCGTCGGCGGGATCACACGTCTGACCGAATCGGGACTATCGATCACCGAATGGAAACCCATAACCGGCGCGCTTCCTCCGCTCAGCGAGGCAGCCTGGATGTCGGAATTTGAGAAATATAAGCAGATTCCGGAATATACCCAGATTAATGGCCCCGCCGGCATGACCATAGCGGAATTCAAATTCATCTATTTCTGGGAATGGGTCCACCGTTTACTTGGGCGCGTCATTGGCCTGGCGTTTGCACTTCCGCTGGCATGGTTTTGGATAAAGCAAGCCATTCCCGCCGGGTATAAGCCGCGTTTGCTTGCGTTGCTGGCCTTGGGCGGGCTTCAGGGCACCATTGGCTGGTGGATGGTGTCATCGGGCCTTTCGGCGCGCACCGATGTCAGCCATTACCGCCTTGCCGTACATTTGCTCACCGCTTTTATCATTCTGGGTGGACTGGTTTGGACTGCGCTCGACCTAAAGGCATTGGTCAAAAAACCCGCTGCGAAGCCCGCGAGGCTCACTCTGTTTACGACGTCGGTTTTTGTGATCCTGTTTATCCAGATGCTGTTTGGGGCCTGGGTCGCAGGGTTGAACGCAGGCTATGTGTCCAATAGTTGGCCGTTGATGAACGACCGGCTGTTCCCCGATGGCGTAGATACTGCCAAAGGCGTTTTCTATGCGTTGGTGAACGACCCCTATCTCACGCATTTCGTCCATCGCTGGTGGGCGTGGGTCGCAGTGTTCGCCTTGATCCTGCTGGCGCGCCGCGTCAAAAAAGCGGGTGGACGTAGCGCCTCCATTGCCATCCACAGCACCTTTGGCGTTCAGATCATCTTAGGCATTGCTACCGTCATGACCGGCGTCAACATCGTTCTGGCGGTATCGCACCAGGCGGTCGGCGCTCTGCTGGTCGCATCCACCATATGGGGCGCGCATATATTGGGACGTGAAACGGCATAATTTCCAAACGGTATTATTATACCCGTCGTAAAACCCCCGCTTTTGCTTGACTATCGGGGGTTTCGTCGCCATTGGCTCCGCTTCGCATGTGGGTCAGTGATGATTCTGCATATCTACAAAATTTCGAAAGGTGTGATTAGCGATGAAAACGCTATCCAGAGTTACGAAATCGATCCGTCCGCAGGACGTCGAGAAATCGTGGATCCTCATTGACGCAGAAGGTTTGGTTGTTGGCCGTGTGGCCAGCCTCATCGCCAACATCCTGCGTGGTAAGACCAAGCCAAGCTACACCCCACATGTGGATTGCGGCGACCATGTTGTTGTCATCAATGCGGATAAGGTGAAGTTCACGGGCAAGAAATTGACCGACAAGGTCTATTATCGTCACACCGGTTACATCGGCGGTATCAAGGGCATCACTGCTGGCAAGGTGCTGGACAGCAAATTCCCGGAGCGCGTCCTTGAAAAGGCCGTTGAGCGCATGGTTCCTCGGGGTCCTTTGGGTCGCGCGCAAATGCGCGCGCTGCATTTGTACAATGGCACCGAGCATCCGCATGCCGGTCAACAGCCAACGACGCTCGACGTCGCTTCCATGAACCGCAAGAATAAGGTGGGTGCATAATGTCCGATACTGCAACTTCGCTGGCTGATCTCGAAACCTTGGGCGCCGACGTTCAGGCACCTGCACAGATCGCTGCTGTCATTCGTGAACAGGAAATCGACGCGCAAGGCCGCGCTTATGCCACTGGCCGCCGCAAGGACGCGGTCGCCCGCATATGGTTGAAGCCTGGCACTGGCAAGATTATCGTCAATGGCCGCGACCAGGAAATCTATTTCGCGCGTCCTTCGCTGCGTCTCGTCATCAACCAACCATTTGGTGTTACCGAGCGTACTGGCCAATATGACGTTATCGCAACCGTCAAGGGCGGCGGTCTTTCCGGTCAAGCCGGTGCCGTAAAGCACGGCATCGCGCAAGCGCTGTCGAAATATGAGCCGTTGCTGCGTAGCGCCGTGAAGTCGGAAGGCTTCCTGACCCGCGACAGCCGCGTGGTCGAGCGTAAGAAATACGGCAAGGCCAAGGCGCGTAAGAGCTTCCAATTCTCGAAGCGCTAATAATTAGCAGAACTGCGTGGGCCAATTTTATGGCCTCCAAAAAAGGCGGCTCCATTGGGGTCGCCTTTTTTGTTGCAAGTTACTTTTTTAGGAGGCCTCCGGTGTTTGGCCAAGAATTTTTTGCCGATATGAAATGATGAGCAAGCCAGCATTCACCACTGCGGCACCTAGCATCGCCAGAGCAGCGCCTACTTCGCCATAAACGGGCATCAACCAAGCCAGCATCAGCGCGACGACAATGGCTCCGGCTAAGCTGCACAACATCACACGGCCTGCCTTTCCGGCGGTGAGCAGCGCAGGTTCCAACCCCAATGTCGCAAATTGTATGGCCGCTGCGGCACCCAAAATCATCACCAACGGATAAGCGGCAGCGAATTCCGACCCAAATATCCAGCTGATGAGCGGCTTTCCGGCCAAGCCGACAATAGCCAGCACAAGCATTGCCGCTAAGCCGGAAACCTTCATCATCTTGCTGAGCAGGATGCCTGCATCCTTTGAACCGCCTATGTGCGTGACGCGGGCATATTCGGTGAAAATTGCCATTGAAATGGCATCGCCAATACGCGCAAAAACCTGACCCAATTGATACCCCAGCCGGAAAAATCCTGCCGCGGTGGCGCCGACATAGAAGCCGACAATGACCGCAACCATTTGCTGGCTGGTCAGCTTAAAGCTCGAGCCGGCGTTCGACCATAAGGCGAATTTTAAGATGCCGGGGAAGCTAATTTGAAAACTGCTTAGGCTCGGACGGCGTTTCAACCGCATCGGCAACTTTAAATGCCGCGTTACTCTTATCCAAATCAACCCGGCTGGTATAAGTTCGGATAGGAGCCAGACGGTAAGAAATCCCCATATCGTCGGCTGTGATACAACCAATATTCCTGTTCCAATAAGACGAATGACTGGAACCAGCATGTCAGGAATGGCGGCGTCACGAAATCGGTCGCTTATACGCAAAAGTCCTGTAGCTGTTGACCGCGCTGACAAGACAAGCAGAGCAGTAAAGGCAATGACCATCATCATTTCCATTTCATCCCAGCCTTGATTATGGGCAAGGACCCAAGCGCCAGCCCCGCCCAATAACAAGGCAAACCCGACCCCGACAAAATCGAGAATCAGGCAAAACCATGTCAATTCGGCCAATTTTTCATGCGCCCCGTCATGCACCAAATTTGTGCCGTACCGGATAAGGATTTGCCAAGTCTGGAAGGATGTTAAGCCGGAGATCATTTGGGCAAAGCTGAAGATCAGCATGAATTTGCCAAAATCTGCGGCACCCAATGTCTGCGTGGAAACGGCCAGGTAAATGAGGCTGAGAACAGCCGACACCGTTTTCGGCAAAAAAAGCCAAGCGCCAGATCGCAATATGCGACGCCCACTCCCCTGTTTTTGCTCTGCCATTCAGCTAATGTCCCCAGACAAGCGGGCCTAGTCTACTTTATCCCGTAATCAAAGGACCGTGATTATGTGTTGGCAAAAAAATGCAGACAGGTAAACAGATGGCAAAGCGACAGGGGCAAGCGACTTTATGACGACCGGAATTTGGTTAAGTATCTTATTGCCTGTCTATAATGTCGAACCCTATCTTGCCGCTTGCGTCCATTCCATATTGGAACAACTGGACGATGATGCGGGTGTTCAGATCATCATGTTAGACGACGTGTCGACCGATGGTTCCCGTGCAATCGCAGAGTCCCTATGCAAGGCATATCCAAAACATCTCAAGCTAATATATCACAACGCAAACCAAGGCTTAAGTGCCGCACGCAACAGCCTGTTGGAAGCGGCGGAAGGCGCGCATATCTGGTTTGTGGACTCTGACGATTATCTCTTGCCGGGCGCGATAAGTGGGCTACGCACGATATTGGAGAAACATAATCCGGATTTGATCCTTTGCGATTATCGCCGGAATCATTTTGTGAAGCGGCGATCATTTTATGGGCCAACCAGGCAAATTTCCTGCGACATTGGCCAATTGGTCACTGGCGTGTTTAAAAGCCGCAAAATGTATAGCTGGATAAAAATTAGCCGCCGTTCAATGTGGGATGATGGGCTGCGGTTTCCGGTCGGCAGGATTTTTGAGGATATCGCCACGACCCCTTGGTTACTATTGAGGGCGCGTAATTATTATTATGTGCCATTGCCGTGGATGTTTTACCGGCGACGCGCAGGCAGCATCATGAATAGTTTAAAGCAGGAAACGGCAACATTCAACGCGCAAAAAAATCGCGATTTGGCCGAAGCGCTTACCGGTTTTAAGGAGGCATTGCAGGGGAAGCTTGGCCAATTGCAACCGTCCAATGCTTATTATGTGTCGGATTTTTGCGCGAAAGAATTTGTCAAAATCGGACTGCGCTTTGCGCGCGCTGCGGATGTCGATCCATCATTAACGTTGCGACTTTATTTGGATCTTTTCGAAAAATGCTCTCCGTTCACATTTGATCATCTGACCATTGAATATCTGAAACGGTTGCGTTTCGTCCGCTATGTCCTGTTAAAATATGCGATGCATGTCGCAAATGCGTCGAAAAAATCGACCGAAGGCGATAATGGTCGGGCGCAATGACGCAGGCACAACCTCAACAATGCGACACGCCTGTCGCGGCGGATATTATTTTTCTGTTCAACCATGATTCGGGTCATCAAGTCGCCCATCTGGCAGGGATTGCAGGGGTACTGGCGCTTCAGGAAACGGCGCGCAAGGTGGTCGTTGCTTTTGGTAGTGAAGCCACGCGGGCAGAAGTCGCGAAATTATTGTCGGCGGAACAAATTGCAGCAGTGCATTGGCGGTCGTTGGCGCTTCCGAAAATGCTAAAGCTGCTGACGCAAGGAGTGAACAAGCTAGTGCCCATTCAGCGCCTTATGCGCTTATATTATCACCGTGCAGAGTTGCGGAAATCTGCGGCGATTGTTTCGACCGAACGTACATGCCTAACGCTCAAACGACATTGGTCGCGATACCCGTCAAAGGACCGCATCCCTGCTTTTGCATATGTTCCCCATGGTTCGGGTGATCGAAATGTGGCGGTTCACCCCGCGCTCAAGGATTTTGACCAGATGTTGGTGAGCGGCCAAAAAGTGCAAGACCAATTTGTCGAAGCCGGGCTGGCCGAGCCCGAGCAATGTCGAATCATCGGTTACGCCAAATTTGATATTTTGCGCGGGCGAACGCCGGAAACATTTTTTGCCAACGATAATCCGACTTTCCTCTATAACCCGCATTTCGACCCGCATATGTCGAGCTGGTTTGATTATGGCGCAGACATATTGGAATATTTTTACCAGAACGCGGACCGATTCAACCTGATCTTTGCGCCGCATGTCATGTTATTTTTCAAAAAAGTGCATATTTCGCCCGAATATCGCGTGACGCGCAAAAGGCCGGATATCGATCCGAAATATTATGGTGCGCCCAATATCCGGATTGATGTCGATAGCGCGCGCTTGTTTGACATGAGCTACACACTGTCAGCCGACGTCTATATTGGCGATGTATCAAGCCAGGTTTATGAGTTCCTGCATCGCCCACGCGCCTGTTTCTTTATCGACACGCACAGCAAAGCGGCACCAGATGACCCGGCAGAATATGATTTTTGGAATAATGGTCCGGTTGCCACGTCTGCGCAGGAATTGATACCTATGCTCGCCGGATATGCGGCGGTAGCAGCGCAATATCGCGCCGCTCAAGAACAGAGAATGGCCTATGCCGCCGATCAAAGCGACCCACGACCCGCGTCGGAACGGGGCGCTGAAGCCATTCGCCATTTTGTCGAAGGCTTAAACACCATCACTCCGGCGTAGGACGGAACCTATGGCCTTTTGGGATCGCCGTCTGCAAGGCGAAAATCCAATATGCCCCATTTCGCCTTTAATGCCGCTTTGGCAAATTTTTTCGACGGGTTTACCGCATAGGCTTGATCCGCGAAGTTCAGCGTCGGGCTGTCGCTGATATCGTCGGAGTAAAAGACGATGTGCGCGTCCTTGCGGTCAATAGCTTGCTGCGAAAGCCAATCTTCGATCCGGCGTAATTTTTCGCCAGCGTAGCAATTTTCGCCCATGATCTCGTGCGTGAGCGCGCCGTCAGCTGTCAGGATATGGCGTGTTGCAATGACGGCGTGAAAACCCGCAAGGTCGCCAATCATTTGGGCGTAAAATCCCGGAGCGGCCGTTGCCAAAACAAGCAAGGCGCCGTCCTCACGATCGGCGCACAGGCGCGCGATGGCCCCGGGTTGAAGGCCATTTTTGACGACATCGTCCGCAAAGGAGGCGGTAATGTCCGACAAGCTCGCAGGGCAGATTTTCCGTCCCATGAATATGCTTATGCCAAATTGTTTCAATGGCTTGCGGCCATATAGACCAATGCGGTACCCTATTAAGGCCATGATCCATATGGGTAGACCGACGAGCCGGAAGGGCACTGTCCGCCGTGCGTAATATAGCAGAAAACGGGTGAAGGTCGGACGGCGCGTAATGGTTTTGTCGAGATCATATATTGCAATATTCATATTTGATGGCCAAGCCCCGCCGCAAGGTGCTGTCAGACAGACTGACGAAACCTTCTGATTTTTTCGCGTTTAGGAGAAGCAACTTGCAAGCGCAATGGACCTGCATCGTCCTTGCCGGACAGCGGCCCGGCCCTGATATGCTTGCCCAGCATTTCGCCCTTGAACGCAAGGCCTTAGTTCCGGTGTGCGGCGAGCCGATGATTTGCCATGTTGTCCGCACGCTGCATTTGTCACCGCACATCGGTAAGGTCGTTATATTGTCGCAAGACATAGAGCATCTGCGCCCGGCCGTTGACGCGGCTGGCGGCACCATTTTGGTGGAAAGCCAGAACAGTATTTCACGGAGCATTAAAGCGCAGGCCGAAACCCTGGGGTTTTCTGCGCCATTATTGGTGACCACGGCGGACCATCCCTTATTGACTGTGGAGATGATCGACGAATTTGTGCGCAATGCGGATGGGGATATTGCGGTGGCGATGGTTGAACGCCAAAATATGTTAAAGCAGTTTCCGGATGCGCAGCGAACCTGGCTTCGCTTTTCGGACGGAGCTTGGTCCGGGGCCAATCTGTTTGCGCTGATGACCCAGAAGTCATCGTTCGCGCTCGATTTATGGGCCGATGCCGAGCAGGACCGCAAAAAGGCGTGGCGGCTGTTCTTGCATTTTGGCCTGCGTTTGGCGACGCGTGCGCTGACTCGCACCATTGGCTTGCATCAGGCGATGGAGAGAGCTGGGAAGCGGCTTGGTTTAGACGCAAAGCTGGTTCCCATGTCCGACCCCGTTGCCGCCATCGATGTCGATAAGCTGAGCGATCATATGCTTGCAGAAAAAATTCTGACAGAACGCGAAGCGTGGCGCGGCGGTACCGATGCGGCCTGATTAACGGCCCATTTTCTTTTGCCGACGACGCTGCACCGACGAACCAATACCCATGGCCTCACGATATTTGGCGACCGTGCGGCGGGCAATGTTAAAGCCCTTTGCCGTCAGCAGTTCGACCAACGTATCGTCCGATAGGATTTTACCTCCTTCGGCCTCAATCAGCGATTTGATATGGCTTTTGACCGCTTCGGCAGATGCGCCTTCGCCATCTGCCGACTGAACACCTGACGAAAAGAAATATTTGAGGTCAAACAGCCCGCGTCCGCAGTGCAGATATTTGTTACTCGTCACCCGGCTGACGGTAGATTCATGCATTTCAATAGCATCGGCGACCTGGCGCAGCGTCAAGGGCCGCAAATGCGCAACACCGCGCCGGAAAAACCCTTCTTGCTGCTTCACGATTTCGGTCGCGACTTTGACGATCGTGCGCTGCCGTTGGTCCATGGCCTTGATCAGCCAATTGGCATCCGCGATGCAATCGCTGAGCCACGCCTTGGTAGCTTTGTCCTGGCCAAGCTCGGCCACATAGCTTCGGTTGATCAACAAGCGCGGTAAGTTGGCGCTGTTCAATTCAATCGACCAACCATCACCACGTGGTGTCACATAGATGTCCGGCGTCACCGCCATGGCGTCTTCGCTGTCAAAACGGCACCCCGGCTTTGGATCATAGCCGCGCAGTTCCATCAACATATCGCTCAAATCTTCGTCATCGACTCGGCACATGCGCTTCAATTGGTCAAACGCGCCCTTGGCCACCAGATCGAGATTGTCGATCAGCCTTGCCATGCATGGGTCATAGCGGTCCGCATCCTTCGCCTGAAGCGCAAGGCACTCGGCAAGATTGCGTGCGCCAACCCCCGTCGGGTCAAAGCGTTGAAGCTCGGTCAGCGCGGCTTCTACTTGCGGAAGGGGCACCCCAAGCCTTTGCGCCATTGCCAGCAAATCCTCACCCACATAACCTGTGGGTTCAATGTGCTCGATAATCTGCTGCACCAGAAAAAGCGGACGACCCGAAAGGCTTGCACCCGCCTGCGCCATTAAATGCTCGCGCAAATTAACGTCGCGTGCGGCAAAGCTGTCGAAATCAGGGCCGTCGCCGTCAAAACTACCACTGGACATCGCGCTACCCGACAGGCCAAGCATCCCGTCCGCACCCCCCACGCTGTCGGATGGCGCATCATGATGGAAGGTCTCTGCACCGAAATCGACATCAAGCGCGTCGGAGGCGGCGTGGCTGTCATTGCCTAATATCTCGTCACTGCCGCGTTCGTTGCTCTCGGCAATTGTGGGTTGCGTCAATTCGTTAAGCGGCGTGTCGGAACTGGAATCGCCGCCGCCTGCATCAAGCACCGGGTTGCGTTCGATCTCTTCGGCAATGAAGGCTTCGATTTCGAGCGACGATAGCGCCAACAGCTTGATCGCTTGCTGCAGCTGCGGCGTCATGACCAGCGACTGGCTTTGGCGAAGGTCGAGGCGCGGAGCTAATGCCATGAAGTTAGTTTTCCGCCATCTCCCCTACATCACATCGCAAAGCTTTCGCCCAGATACAGGCGACGGACATTAGGATCAGCGACCAGCGCCTCTGGTGATCCTGCAAACAGGACCTGCCCGCCGTAAATGATGCAGGCACGGTCCACGATATCCAATGTTTCACGGACATTATGGTCAGTGATGAGCACGCCAATTCCACGTGTCTTGAGTTCCTTCACAAGATCGCGAATGTCAGAGATCGAAATCGGGTCAATGCCGGCAAAAGGTTCGTCAAGCAGCATGATCGAGGGGTTCGCGGCCAGTGCGCGGGCGATCTCGCACCGCCGACGCTCTCCGCCGGACAAGGCCATCGCAGGCGCGCTACGCAAACGGGTAAGGCCAAATTCGTCCAGCAGTTTTTCCAGCCGCTCACCGCGAGATTCTGCGTCGGGTTCCGACATTTCGAGAACCGCGCTGATATTCTGTTCAACCGTCATCCCGCGAAAAATTGAGGTTTCCTGAGGCAGATAGCCAAGCCCCAAAATGGCGCGGCGATACATTGGCAGCTTGGTAATATCCGCGCCGTCGAGCGTAATGCGGCCGCTATCGGGTTTAACCAGTCCCATGATCGAGTAAAAACAGGTCGTCTTGCCCGCGCCATTGGGTCCAAGCAGGCCAACCACTTCGCCCTTTGCCACGGACAGCGAAACATCCGTCAGAACGGCGCGCTTGTCATAGCTTTTGGCGATGGACACAACGCCCAGCCCCGATTGCATACCCGCATCGGTAGTTGCATCAGCAGCAGGTCGGGTGGCCTTCATGCTTTCCATATTCAATAGTCGCCTGCCATGATGCTTTTAAATTCTGGACGATAGCTAGTGAATAGCGAAGCATTTTGCAATTGGCATGGTTTATGCCGTGTCGTTTTGGATGCCGCGTGAGTTCACACTTAGGGTCAAGACCCTAATTTTTGCGTTTTGGTACGCTGAAGGTTCCAGTGACTCGGCCCCCAGAATTTGCTGCGCCGGGCGCCCCGCCGCCGTTGATTGTCGAGCGGCCTGAGTTCAGGTCAATGACCAATCGGCCGCCGGTGAGACGGTTGCTACCTTGGACGAGGGTCACGTTTCCGATCAGCGTGATCAGGCTCGAATCGAGATCGTAAATGGCGGAATTGCTCGTGGCGCGCAGGTCGTCCTTGGTGATGGTCACGCCGCCAGTTGCATCGAGACGGTTTACGTCCACGCCGCCCGCACTCGTGTAAGCCGCGGTAAGACGATTTGCCTTCAGCGTAAGCCCTGCTTGCATCACGGTCACGCCACCCGATAAAACAACGCGGTCCGCGCGGTCTTGCAACTCCGTAGAAGCAGCCGAAAAATCGATAGGGGCGTTGCTATCATGATTACGAATGCTTTGCGCCGTCGACGCCGTGGACAGCATACTCATGCCAGCAATCGCTGCACACAGGCCAAAGGAGAGAGAACGGATAGTCATTGCGCGCTCACTTAATCGCATTCTGGTCGATACGCAAACGAACGCCGCCATCCAGACGTACAATACGCGTGTCGAGGTCAGCGCGCAGGCGCCCCGCGTGGAAGGTGCCAACTTTCGTCCGACCGCTAACAGGACCAAAGCTTTGCATCGAACGATCTTTCAACGATAGCTCCACATTGCTGGCGACCATGTCATAGCCGGTCGATTCAACAGCTAAGGGGCCGTTCACACGCATCGTTTCTTTGTTAAGGTCATACACACCACGCTGCGCGACGATGGACGCTGGCCCGTCATCCAACATTATCCGGCCCGACAAGGATGTCATGTCCAAGACAGGATCAGCGGATGTTTTCTGCACAGCGCTGCCTGCGCGCAAGGAAAAAGGCCGACCTTTACTGTCATCGCCTCGGTATAATGCCTCGACAACGCGCAACCGCTCGCGCGATAGGCTTACTTCGTCCTTGTTCAACACGAAGCTCAATTCCTGCTTGCCGGTAAAGGGGCTGAATGCCAGTAAAGCCACCAACAGGCCAATGATGATAGGCAAAACAACGCGCAGCGCGCGGATCAGGCGATCATGCCGTCCGCCCGGCATTGCCCAAAGCTGTCTTTGTGTGCGTTCAAGATCGGCTTGTGCTGACATGATAGATGCCTAACTAGATCGAAACTTAACTGTGCCCGAATATGTCGATTTCTAGCCAACCTGCAAGATCGAGGTCTGCACGGTGCGGCAGAAAGTCAAAACATGCCTGCGCCAAGGCGGTGCGGCCTTCACGTTCAAGGCGGATAACAAATTCGGCATGCAGGCGGTGGAGATAGCGCACGTCGCTTGCGGCATAATCCTTTTGCGCTTCGGACAACATGGGGCCGCCCCAATCGCTGGATTGCTGCTGCTTCGAAATATCGGTTGCCAGCATTTCCTTCACCAATTCTTTCAAACCATGGCGATCCGTATATGTCCGGGTCAGGCGTGAGGCGATTTTCGTGCAGAATAATGGTGTCGCGACAACATTCAAATAATGCGAAATCGCGGCCAGATCGAATCGGGCATAATGAAACAGCTTGAGGCGCGCAGGATCGGCAAGAACGGCGCGCAAATTGGGCGCTGTATAGTCGCTGTCCCGGCCAAAGCGAACCAGATGTTCGTCCCCGCGACCATCGGAAATCTGCAACAGGCAGAGCCGGTCACGTGCGGTAATCAACCCCATGGTTTCGGTGTCAACGGCGACAGGACCTTCGGCCAATAGGCCAGCGGGAAGGTCTTCTTCATGCAAATAAACGCTCATGCTTGCCCCTTGCCCGACCGTGCTGCCCAAGGCAAATGAAAGTATGGCTATCGCATGGCGAATTTCTGTCACAATATTTGCTATCGCGTCACATTTTATTACGATATAGATGTTTGTCGCGTAATCACCAACGGTTGCGCTTGTGACGTGCAGTACAGTCGCCCTCGACTGCATAACATAGTGGTTTGGGGCGATGAGAAGGCAAGCAAGAAGTTATGGGTTTTGATCGCAAGCGTGCTGGCAAGGGCCGGGACAAGAGAGACGGTTTCGGTGATGAAAGCTACGATGGCTATCGCGCGCCATCCCCCTATCAAAGTGACTTTGGTGGCGGTCGTTCAGGCGGCGGTGGATATGGCGGCGGCGGTAATAGCGGCGGCAGTAACAGCGGCGGTGGAGGTGGCTTTGGTGCCCCGCGTCGTGGCCCCGGCGGCCCACCAATGCCGGCTCAAGTCATCGGCTCTGGCAAGGGAATCGTCAAATTTTTCAATGGCCAAAAAGGATTTGGCTTCATTCAGGTAGATGGTCGTCCTGACGACGTCTTCGTTCACATCAGCGCTGTCGAGCAAGCTGGCTTGGCTGGCCTTGCCGAGGGCCAACCGCTTGAGTTCCAACTTGTGGAACGTGGTGGCAAGGTGTCGGCAACCGATCTCGTGATCGACGGTGAGCCAATGCCCGTCAGTGAACGCGCACCGCGTCCTGATCG
>Ga0208595_1000404_pt1 | contig 16724 bp, 16 predicted proteins | sample LakMenEpi28Jun11_FD_150742 | JGI IMG/M metagenome (GOLD analysis project Ga0208595, IMG submission 150742) | Freshwater microbial communities from Lake Mendota, WI - 28JUN2011 deep hole epilimnion (SPAdes) | ecosystem: Environmental > Aquatic > Freshwater > Lake > Epilimnion/Euphotic zone ...
CCAAGAAGCAAGAACTTCTCCGCCGGATTTGATCTGAACGGCTGCAGGTCCTTACTTTCTCCCGATGCTCGAAGAGAACTAGAAACCGGTTTATAGTTTCCCTCAAGGGGGAATTATGAGTGAGAAGAAGTTCAGTTCTATTCTTGGTTACGCCTTTGGGGTAGCTCTCATCGTCTGGGGAAGTATTCCAATGTGGGAGCTCTGCAGCGACGGCTGTCTTGCAAACGTGGCGAATGCGGGTCTCATATCACTCGGTGTAACCGTTCTGGCTTTGAATGCACTTTTTCAAAGCAAACTGGAAGCCGGCTCAAAAGGCGGTTGTTCTCTGATTCTGCTGTCATTTCTCGGCCCGGTTACCTTCCTTTGTTTCGCGGCCATGTCGAACATTGTGTACGTGATTGTCTACTACTTCCCAGCCTTCATTGTTGGCCTAGTAGTTTTGATTTTCGGAATCGTAATGCTTGCAAAGTCTGCCAATAAAAAGTAGGCCCACCAATTTGGTAAGCCTACTTTTTTGGTTGATTATGCGCGAAGAGCCTCGGCTAGCGAGCGGAAGTCTTCCACAAGCTTGTCCATGTCTGCTTCGGTGTGAGCTAGCGAAACCAGCCATTGCTCGTCTAGTCCCGGAGGGGTTAGAACACCGCGGTTCACACCCCAGAGCCAGCTGAGTTCAGCGATCTGGAAGTCGGTTGCCTTGTAGTCGCGGTAGTTGCGAACTGGCTTGTCTGACCAAATGATGGCGCCTTTGATGCCAAAGCCGATGGTGTGAGCAGGAAGCTCATACTTGGCGATGATTTCGTCCATTTTGCGCAGTGCGTAGTCGTTAATCTCTTCCGCCTTGGCCATGGCCGCGTCGGTGCAGATTTCGTCTACTGCCATAACCGCAGCCATCACTAGCGGGTTACCGTTGTAGGTTCCGTAGTGAGCCATGCGGCCATCAACAACTGTGTCCATGTACTTCTGCTTACCGCCGAAGGCTGCCACTGGCAGACCTCCACCGATGCTCTTAGCCATGGTGATTAGGTCGGGCTTTACACCGAGACGACCTGCTGCTCCGCGAGCGCCAGCCGTTAGACCGGTCTTTACCTCATCGAAAATCAGCACAATGTCGTACTTGTCGCAAAGCTCGCGAACTCCCTGCAGGTAACCCTCGTCTGGGAGAATAATCGACAAGTTCTCAAGAACCGGCTCGAGCACGAAGCAAGAGATTTTCTTGTGGTTCTTCTTGAAGATCTTTTCCAGGTAAGGAAGGTTGTTGTAGGGAACCACGTAAACCTCGCCCGCGGTAACTTCCGAAGGCACGTATGGAATTGGCTTATCGCCTTTGCCAACCGCAGAAATCGGTGGCTTCACCGAAACCTGCAGCGGGTCGTAACCACCGTGGTAGCCACCCTCGATTTTCACGATGCCACGCCTGCCGTTGTAAGCACGGGCTGTGCGAACGGCATACATCAACGACTCGGTTCCCGAGTTGGTGAAACGTAGCATGTCGAGACCAAAGCGCCTCTTGAACGCTTCGGCGGCAACGGTTGCGGTTGGTGACGGGGTCACAAACAGGGTGCCAACGTTGTCGAGTGCGTCTTTGACGCGCTTGACCACGTGCGGGTTCAGGTGACCCACCAGCATCGCGCCGAAACCCATCGAGAGGTCGAGTAGTTCTCGACCATCAACGTCGGTTACATAGGCGCCCTTGGCGGACACTACTGAAATTGGGTAGGGGTCCCAGTGCTGGAAGCTAGAGGTAACGCCCATAGGCAATACTTTCGAGGCTTCTTTATTGTGAACACCGGACTTGGGAGTTTCCCTTGAGAAGGTTTCCCATTCCTGAGCCAGGAGTTTTGCAACTCGCTCGGGGTTTAGTGGTCGGCTCGTCTCTGGGACATTTCGCCAACCTGCTGGATCGTGTTTAGTTTCGTTCTTCGCTGGACAAATTTGAATCACTCCATTCAAGAACAATTCTCGCACGCCTTTTACAAATTACCTACTTTGGTTCGTTGAGCGAACACTATACCTGCGATTACCAGGGCTCCGCCGATTGTTTGGAGAAGGTTCATCGACTGGCCAAGCCAGAGCCATCCGAAGATAAAGGCGAAGACCGGTTCGGCGGTTTGAGTAACGCTCACCTTTGAGGCAGTGGTTAGTTTTAGGGCGATGAACCCCATCGCCATTGGCACAAAGGTTCCCATAACCGTGAGCCAGGCCAGCGGAACCCACAGCGGCACATCAGCCCAAGCTAGGTTCCCGGTGAGATTCACTACCTGAAGCAGATCAATTGCACTGGCTTTCCCGCCACTGAGAATTCCCCAGAAGATTGTGGCAATGAGCATGGTGTAGAACATGGTCGAGAGCGGGTCTCTGGTGAGGCCGGCATGCTGACCCATAAGAAAGTAGAACGCCAGAAGCACGGCTGCCAATAGCGCATAGCCAACACCAACCGGGTCGAGACCGCCAGCCCAGATCTGACTGACTACCAAGAGCCCGCCAAGAACTAGCGCCACTCCATACCAAAAGGTTCTGGTGGTCTTTTCCTTGAAAACGATTCGGGCGAATATCGGCACGATGATGATGGCCGTGTATTCGAAAAGCAGTGCAATACCCACCGGCAAAATCGAAACCGCGTTTGAATAGGCCCACTGCATGAGGGCAAGACCGAAAACACCAAAGGCCAGGAGCAGTGGAACTTCTCTCAAAGTGAGCTTGAAAGCCTTTGGATTGGTGAACACCAAAACCGCGCCGGCCAAAAGTGCCGACACCCCAGATCTGATGAGCACCAGCTGGTCGGCCGGTAAACCGGAATCGACTACCACGTTCGTGGTTGAAGCGTTCAGCCCAAACAGGATGGCGCCGATAAACGCTAGGACGATTCCTAAGCGGTTTGAGGTCGGGGAGTTATAGATAGGTTGTCCTAGTTGGTGATTTCTAGTCGGCCGGTTACTTTTTCGCCACCGGTTACTTTTTGCGAGATCTTGGCAAATAACTCTTCGTAGAGCTTCGGTTCAATCAGTTCGTGCTTGCGAAGAAGACCAAGAGCCACCAGCGGGGCCGCGCGAAGCGAACCGTCGGCAATCTTCACCGCAACACCGTAGCCCGATTTGGTTCCGATTACGAATACGCCCTCGGCACCCAGCTTCGCCACGAACCCGGCTTCCATAATGATGGTGTCGGCCGATGTTGCACCGGCCACCGCCCAAGGGTTGATAAGCATCGCAGCCACGATGTCGGTGTCTTCAGCTGAGAATTTACCAATTGCTCTGGCCAAACCTTCAACGGTGATCGTGTGAAGCGGAGCCCCACAGCCGTCGACGGTTGAGAACAAAACCTTTTCCCCCGAATACTCTTCGATAACTTCGACGATCACTTTTTGAAGTGGGTGAGCTAAGGAGAGGTAATCGTTGGTTGAGAACCCGGCGACCTTGCTGGCAGCTAGGAACGCAGCATGCTTTCCAGAGCAATTGAAGTATTCGCGTTTTTGTGTCCCCGCTTCCAGAACTGATTCCGGAGAAACCGGCCAGGCCAACGGGCATTTCAAATCGTTTGAGGTGAATCCGGCATCGGCCAAGATTTCGTTGACCAACTTGGCGTGGGCTTCGGTTCCCTGGTGGCTGCCCGTAGAAATCGCCAGCTGAGCACCAGAAAGTTTGAGACCAACCCGTCGAGCAGCAACCGCCTGCAACGGCTTCACCGCACTTCGAGGAAAGATGAGTCGTTTCGATTTACCAAATTCGTCTATGACTTTTCCGTCGGGGCCAATCAGAGCGGCGATTCCCCAATGACGAGATTCCACTAAACCGTCGCGGACCAACGTGGCAACTACTTCAAAGTCGCTCGATTTTGGCCAAAGCAGGTTCAGGGTCGTGGAATTTTCGATCATAGGAGAAGTTTTCCACATTCACCTTGTTACCCTAAACAAATGAGCAAAAACCCTCGACTCGGCGTTTGGTTCGCCGCCGCCGCCATGGTCTTCTTCACACGAGCCTTGTTGTTCTCAACTTGGCAGAGCAGAAGCCCCGAAGTTCAGGACGCGCTGAATCTGAACACCGCCGAAATGGGTTTGCTGGTGATGCTTTTTCCAGCCGGTGGCTTACTCGGTATCTTCTTCGCCAACGCGCTAATGAATCGTTTTGGCGCCGGAAAGCTAACCATTGTTGGATTCTCGCTCGGGGCAATCTCTCTCTACGGTTTGGGTCTTGCGGTTTCGGCCGGTAACGTCTGGATCTCGGCCATCTGCCTACTGGGCATGGGTCTACCAATGGCAATCGCCGACTTCACCGGAAACATCCAGGGCACCGCGGTAGACAGCCGCGCCAAGCGAAGCCTCTTCCCCGCAATTCACGCTGCCTTCGGTGTTGGCATGATGCTGGCCGCGGCTTTCAGCGGCTACCTTATCTCTAGCAAAATCGGTATCGAGTTCAACTACTTGGTTGTGGCTCTAATCGTTGCCGCCGGTTCGATCTGGGCTGGTCTCATCTTTCCCGCTCATGAGCGTAAAACCGTCTCGGCGGTTGAAAAGGCTGAAACTTCGAAACTTGCCCGAAAGGTTTGGTCTGAGAAGGGCACTCTGCTGATCGCGCTGATCGGCTTCTCATTCATCATGGCTGAAATCTCGGCCGGCACCTGGTTGCCGATCGCCCTGACCAACTCTGGCTTCTCTGGCGCCGAAGCCGCTGCCGCATTCGGCTGGTTCTGGGTTGCCATCACCGTAACCCGTGCGTTTGGCGGGTTTGTCGTCGACAAACTAGGACGCTTTCAGAGCATCATGCTTTCGGCAATTCTCACCGCGGCCGGAATCAGCGTCTTTGTCTTTGATTCGGTAATCCAGATGCCTTACCTCGGTATCGCTCTCTGGGGTATGGGCTTGGCTCTCGGTTTCCCGATGTCGGTGAATTCGATGAGCGACGACCCAGCAAAGGCTGCTCCGAGAATCAACATGATCATTACCGTGGTTTACATCTCGAGTATTTTGGTCGGCCCGGTTATCGGAACCATCGGCCAGGTGTTCAGCATCTACGCCGCTTTTGCTGTTCCACTCGCACTAATGCTGGTTTCGGCATTCATCAGCCCGGTTACCAAAAAGGTTTCCTAAACCACTACTCCGCGGGCGGCCAGCGCTTCGGCGTAGTCGTCTGCATAGCGAAGCGACACCACAAACAGCGTCACGATCTGTCGAATCGGATTCGGCTTTACTCCCCTGGCTAAACCAGCTTCGGAGATGTTCTTAGAAAATCCAATGACGAGAGCAATCGAGTTGATACTCAGCGCAATGAGGAGTGCAAAGTTCTGAGATCTGGTAATTCGTTTGATTAGCTCAACGATTTCGGTGGTTTTAGTGGTGAGCGAAACCAGAGCCGCTAAAAGAATTCCCGAGAACACTGCAACGGTGTTGTAGGCGCCTCTCTCCCATTCGGCAAAAATAAGTTGAGGAACTAAGACCAACAAAATTAGCAACTTCATTTGCCATAGTTGGTTCAGTATCGCAAAAGGCTTCAACCCTGCGAGTGCGAATAAAACTATGACACTTCCGGCAATAATCAACGACGACGTCAAACTTTTTGGGACAAAACTAATTAGAGCAAGCGACACAGCCAGAGCCAGTAACTTCCAATTAACCGGAACTCGGTGCATTAGTGAATCGCCCGCTCGGTAAAGGCTAATCATTCGAAAGCCTTGCGATATGCGGCTATCACAGACTTTGGTTTTCCCTGCTGTCGCACCGAACCCTTATCGAACCACACCACTTCATCGCAGGTGGCAGCCAATTCAAGATCGTGGGTTACTAAAACCAGTTGCTGAACTGGCAGGCCTCGTAACACCTTTGTAATGTGCCTGGTGTTTACCAAATCGAGAAGGGTGGTTGGCTCATCTGCAACCAAAACCATGGGCTCCCGAACCATCGACGAGGCAATTGCCAGAAGCTGTTTTTGCCCGCTCGACAGCGTGTGGCAGTTGGATTCTTGTAATTCGAAGAGCCCAACCATTCGCAAAGCTTCTTCTACCCGCGAGCGCACTTCGTCTTTGATCAGTTTCTGATTGGTGAGCGAAAAGGCCACATCTTCGTAAACCGTTGGCATCACAATTTGCAGATCCGGGTTGCTGAATACGAATCCAACATCGGCAACATTAGGGGCCTTTCCAGAAACTGACACAATGCCGCTGGTTGTTTTGACTAGTCCGTTAAGCAACCTGGCAAAAGTGGACTTTCCCGAACCGTTGGCTCCGATAACTGCCACCGATTTGGTTGAGAGTTCGAGACTGACCCTAGACAGAGCAATGTGACCGTCTAAGTTGACGGTCACCTCCTCAAGTCGGATGATCGAGTGCAATTAGTTTGCTAGAGCCCTTGGGTAGGCTGCCTTAATTCCATAGAAAACTAAAACCGAGACGATAATCTTGCCCAAGTCCCAGGCAACAAAAACCCAAATCCAAGTTAGGAAGAACGTTAGAGTTTCTTCCGCGCCCGGTACTAGGTTGAAGTTCGCGGCAACAACTAACCAGCCAAGGCCGAAAGCGTAGACAACCACAATTCCCCCGAGCAGGAGGGCTGTGATGAGCTTGAAACCCTCGGCAATTTTTACGCGATTTTCATAAATTAGACCAAGAGCCCAAGTGCCGGCTAGCCATCCGAACAGGAAACCTGACGTTGGCCCAACAAATACTGAGAAACCTCCGCGGCCGCCGGCTAGAAGCGGAAGCCCAGCCAGAACCAAAACTTCGAACAAAAGTACAGCCAGCGTTCCCCGGTACTTTCCTAGAATCAAACCAGCGAGCATCACCCCAAGCGTCTGAGCAGTCAGAGGAACACCTGGAAAAAAGTACACCGCAGGCAGTAGGCCGAGGGCTGCAATTAGCCCAACAAAGATGGCGATGCGTGGGTAGTCGCGTAGTTGTAGTTTCATGAGAGTTCCTTCCTGAACACTGTTCAGGTTAGTATTACTTCACCATGAACGCAAGTCGCCACTCGAAGTCTGATGTGCTTCAGGCAGCCATGAAGCTGCTCGATGAGGTTGGTCTACCCGATCTCACCATGCGCAAGCTTGCCGCAACACTCGATGTGCAGCCGAGCGCCCTCTACTGGCACTTCGCCAACAAGCAAAGCCTGCTGGCCGAGGTTTCGAACACCATCGTGAATTTCGCCAAGCCGGTGTCCGAGGGAAAAACCTGGCAAGACACCACCTTGCAAACCGCTCTGGCGCTGCGCGATGCACTGCTCGCTTTCCGCGATGGAGCCGAGGTAGTTTCCAGCACCCTCGCCCTGGGATTAGGCGCCGAAAGCGCCCTAGCCAAAATCGAATCGTCTGTAGCGATCTCGAACCGGCAACTCGCTCAGGCGGCAGCGCAGTCGATCCTGTTTCTAGTGCTGGGTCAGGTGTGGCACGAGCAGCAGCGAATGCAGGCCAATTCGCTCGGCATCGTCGACAATTTAGAAGAGACTGGAACACCCAATCTAGAAGTTGGGATTCGGTTGATTTTGCAAGGACTCACTGAGAAAGTAAAAGTATGACCGAACCCGTAAAAGGCCCAGCCAGCTACTTTCCGTCGATTGAGAAAACCTACGGGAAGCCAATTGATTACTGGATGAAACTATTGGAACAGGTGAAAGACGCAAAGCACGGCGAACAGGTTACCTTCCTAAAAACGGAACATGCTATGGGTCACGGTCACGCCAACGCGATTGTTGCGGTGTTCCGCAAAGACAACGGCCTCTAGAGAATAGAAGCCACGAGCCAAGTAAACAGTGGCGCGAGAACAAGAGCCGGAAGCATGTCGGCCACGGCGACCGAGCGAAGCTTTAGAAGTCTTAGGCCAATCCCCAGCATCAAGATTCCGCCGGTTGCGGTAATTGCTGAAACCATGGCTACCGGTATGCCAGCTCCGGCAAAGTAGGCCACCCCTGTAAGAAGCCCCTGCCAAATGCCAACCGTGATCGCCGAAGCTGCCACACCCCAGCCAAGGCTGGCGGCAAAGGCAATCGACGCGAAGCCGTCGAGGATAGATTTCACAACCAAGGTGTTGGAGCCCTGACCCAAACCATCCGACATTGAACCCAGGATGGCCATTGGGCCAATCGCGAAAATCAGTGACGCATCCACAAATCCGGTTATGAAACGCTGACGAGCTTCAGAACCGGTGGCTTTCTTGGCAAACTTCTTCTGCAGCCAGCCGCCGAAGCCTTCGAGGCGTTCCTCGATCTTTAGGAAACTACCGATTATTCCTCCGAAGAGAATCGCGAAAATCACGACGAAGAAGGTGCCGGGTCCGGTGACAGCGGCGGCATACTCCTTGTCCATTAGCGACATTAGGTTCAGCCCACCGAGCACGATGGTGATCAGCCCGAGCGAGTCGGTTACGGTTCGGCTGGTCTTTTCGCTGAGCTTCGAACCCAAGAGGGTGCCGAGCAGGGTGCCCACCAAAATGGTGGCGATGTTGAAGAAAGTTCCGAAGCCGATCATTGCTCAAGTTTAGGTGAACCTAAATATTCGAGGTTCACCCAAAGGAGTATTCTGCAATTGTCGGTTAATACAAACTGGCAGAGATGGGGAACAGTGAAGGTTCAAGGAAAAGTAATCGTAGTTACCGGTGCTGGCAACGGAATGGGTCGAGATGTAACTTTGCAGCTTCTCAAAGCAGGCGCGAGCGTGGCCGCAGTAGATCTGAATAAAGAGATGCTCGCCGAAACCGAGGCGCTAGCCGGTGGCAAGAGTAAGGCCCTCTCGCTACATGTGGTGGATGTGTCTAACCTCACCCAGGTGGCCGCCCTACCCGCAGTTGTTGTTAAGGCACACGGGCACGTAGACGGGCTAATCAACGTGGCCGGAATCATTCACAAATTCAGACGAGTATCAGAACTCACCTATGAAGAAATTCACAAAATCTTCAATGTGAACTTCTTCGGATCGCTACACATGGTGAAAGAGTTTCTTCCGCTGCTGAAAAAGCGCCCAGAGGCACAAATTCTCAACGTCTCGAGCATGGGAAGTTACGTTCCAGTGCCAGGTCAAACCATGTATGGAGCATCTAAGGCAGCACTGAAGTTGTTTACCGAAGGTCTTCGCATGGAGCTTTTGGGTACCAAGGTCGGAGTTTCGCTGGTGTTCCCAGGAGCGGTGTCTACCAACATCTCAACCAACTCCGGCGCAGTTACCCCGAAGGAAGCCAAGGCAATGGCAGCCAAGGCTGGGTCGTTCAAGATGACTTCTTCGCCGGATGCAGCTGCCAAGATCATCGAAGGATTTGAGGGAAACGTTTACCACGGGTTCGCTGGGAACGACGCACAGATGATGGACCGCATTTCGCGTTTGGTTCCAGAACAGGCCGCCAAGATTATCCAGAAGCAGATGGCGAGCCTACTCGACTAAACGAGTTAGTGGCCGTTACGCTCCAGCTTGGCGCCTTCAACGTCTACGTCGGGCAGAATTCGATCCATCCACTTCGGTAGCCACCAAGCCGCGTTACCAAGCACGGTAAGTGCGGCCGGCATGATGAGAAGTCTCACGATGAATGCGTCGAACAGAACTCCTGCAGCGAGCGCGAATCCGATTGGGCGAATCATCGTGGACTCGGAGAACATGAAACCACCGAACACCGAAACCATGATGGAAGCGGCAGCCAAAACCACCGAGCGGCTGAGCTTCAAACCCTGATTAACGGCTTCGCGCGGGCTCTTGCCGTGCACGAACGCCTCACGCATTCCGGTGGCTAAGAAGAGTTGATAGTCCATGGCCAAACCAAACAGAATACCGATGGCGATGCTTGGCAGGAAGTTCATGATTGGTCCGGGGTCGTGAACATCGGTTAGTTCGCCGAGCCAACCCCACTGGTAGACCACAACGACTAAGCCGAGAGCTGCAGTTACCGACAGCAAGAAACCCGCGCTGGCTACGATCGGAACCGCGATTGACCTGAAGACCAGAATCAACAGCAGAATCGAAAGCAAAATAACCACGGTGAGATAAAGCGGCAGCACCGAGGACATTCTTTCGGAGATGTCGATGTTCATAGCCGCCAAACCGGTAACACCAATCTCGGCACTAAAGTCTTTTTTGATTTCAGGAGCCAAATCTCGGATGTCGTGAACCAGGTCTGTTGTCTCAATTTCCGAAGGGCCGGTAGATGGAATCAAGACAAACAGGTACTTCGAGCCGTCTGATGAGATCGAACCCGGAAGAGCGGTGTCTACGTTGTCTAGTGTTGCCAAGCGTTCAGCAATATCAGACTTGAAAGTATTCTCGGCATTCGCGCCATCCAATTTCTCATCAACCGAGACGATGGTGAGCACCTGCCCGTTGGCACCCGGGCCAAAGGCTTTCGAAATTAGTTGGAAAGACTTGTACTGGGTAGATTCCAGAGGCTCGGCGCTGCCATCAGGGAGGCCGAGTCGCATGCTGAAAAACGGAATTGCCACAAATGCCAGCACGATGATTCCGGAAATCATAGTGACCCACGGGTGACGAACCACTAGCGCTTGCTTTGCCGGGCCCTTTGCCTTGGCCTTGGCCTCTTGCTTGGTTTCCTTGCCAATGTTTGAGCGCTCTTTTTTGGAGAGAGCTCGCATACCGATTAGCGACATGAGTGCCGGGGTGAGAGTGATTGCCAGAAGGATCGAAATCACGATAGCAATCGATGCCATGGTTCCCATCAACCCGAGGAACGCAACCCCGGTGATGTTGAGAGCTAGCAGAGCGATGATTACGGTCAGCCCGGCGAACACCACCGCATTGCCAGAAGTGCCGTTGGCGAGCGCGATTGAATCGCGCAGCTCCATGCCCGCTTTCAGTTGCTTACGATGACGGTTAAACAAAAACAGCGCGTAGTCGATACCAACCGCGAGCCCCAGCATCACGCCGAGCACCGGAGTGGTTGAGTTCATTTCGATAATTCCGGAGAGCCCCAAGGTAATGGCCGCCGAAATTCCAACACCGATAACTGCAGCCAGAAGCGGCAAACCAGCGCCGATGAGCGTTCCGAGCATAAGAAACAGAACAATGGCGGCAATAACCAAACCTAGGATTTCACCGACACCCAGAAGCGATTCGAAACTCTGGGTTAGTTCTTTCGTGTATTCAACTTGCACACCATCGATTGGCTTCGACTGAATGTACTCAACCACATCGGTCTTTTCGAAGGTCTCGAGTTCGGTGCCGGGTTTGGTGAACTGAATAGACGCCACAGCGGTGGTCTCATCTTTAGAAAGTAATCCGAAGTCTTTTGAAACTTGGAACAGGCGGTCGCCAATTAGCAGTTCCTGTTCTTTTTCAGCCAAAAGAGTCTTGCCTTCGGCTAGTTTTTTCTTGCCATCAGCCAGCGATGCAACACCAGAGTTGTACTTACTCAACCCGGCGTCATACTGCGACTTGCCGGCCTTGTAGGCGTCGCTACCGGCTTCGTACTGGGCAATACCGGTTTCTAGTTGCGTCAGGAGTGCTGCCGCGGCTAGATAGTTTGCCCCGGTTGGGCCTTCCTGAGCAAGCAGGAACGCGACTCCCATTTGGGCTGCAGACAGATTTGCCTTCGCGGCATCGTAGTCAGCTTTTCCGGCGGTCAGTTGCGCCTTAGCGCCCTTGAGTTGATACCAAGCGGAATCGAGCTGAGACTTAGCGCTTACCAGCTCGGCAGCGCCGTCCTTAATTTTCTTTTCATTTTTGGCAATTTCGGCTTTTGCGTCAGCGATTTGCACTTTACCGTCGGCGATTTTGGCTTCAGCTTCAGCCTTGGTAACCGCGAGCGCGAATGGGTCGACAGTGTCGGCGACTGCGTCCATGGTCTTGATGTGGTTGAGGATTGCGGCAATCGCAGTTTTCTGATCGTAGGTGAATGGCTTGCCATCCGGCTTGTGGAAAACCACCGAGCCGCTGCCGCGAGCTGCTTCAGGGAAAGACTTCTGAAGTTGGTCGATTACGGTCTGTGCTGGCACGCCATCGATTGCCATGCTGCTGGATAGTTTGCCCATTCCAAGAACAGCCCAGGAACCGGCGCTCGCCAAAATTAGGACCCAACTGATAATCACCAGCCACGCTCGTCTAGCCGAAAAAAGACCTAAAGCCTGAAGCAATTTTGCCAATGAAAACCCTTTGTAGATGTGAACGGCTGATTGAAGATGTAAACCCAGCATCAGCTGAACCTATTCCCAATTCTACCCGCGGCGACATATCTCGAAAATGGGCAAATTCGCCTGTGGATTAGTGGTTAATTGATACATGGCAGATATCTCAGGCGTTGGGCTTCCCCTTCTAAAAGACAAGAACGGTGAACCAGCGCTTTGCCTGGTCACGGGCGCAACCGGCTACATCGGTGGCCGACTCATCACCGCCCTTCTGCAACACGGGTACCGAGTGCGAGTGCTGGTTCGTGATGCCTCGCGCATTACTCTGCATTCTTGGGCTGCCCGAGTTGAGGTAATCGACGGCGACGCCGAAGACTCAGAGGTACTAGACCGTGCACTTGCCGGAGTAGACGTTGCCTTCTACCTGATTCACTCGCTCATGATGAAAGACTCTTTCGAGGAGTCTGAAGTTTCGCTAGCCAAAGGTTTCGCCGCGGCTGCCAAAAAAGCCAAGATTCAGCGAATGGTTTACCTGGGCGGAATCATCAATGATCCAGACGACCTTTCTCCCCACATGAGCGCCAGAATGCGAACCGGTGAAATCCTTCGCCAGTCGGGGATTCCAACCATCGAATTCCGCGCCGGAGTGGTTATCGGTTCGGGTTCGGCATCGTTCGAGATGCTTCGCTACCTAACCGAGCGCCTTCCAATCATGACTACCCCGAAGTGGGTTAAGAACCGCATCCAACCGATCGCTGTGCGAGATCTGCTTCGCTACCTAATCGGAGGAGCTAGTCTTCCCGCGAACATCGGTGGCGTCTACGACATCGCCGGCCCAGACATTTTCAGCTACGCCGACATGATGCAGGAATACGCGGCGGCGGCCGGGCTTCGCAAGCGAATCATTATTCCGCTGCCGGTGCTCACGCCCGGTTTATCAAGCGGTTGGGTAGGTCTGGTTACCCCGGTTCCATTCACTCTCGCCAAGCGTCTGGTTGCCAGCCTGAAGCACGAAGTGGTGGCGAAACCTTCCAACATCAACGAACTTATCCCGCCTTTCAAAGAAGGCCTTACCCCGTTTAAGCGCGCGGTAGAACTCGCTCTGACGAGGATAAAAACCGCCAACGTGGAAACGCGCTGGTCTGATGCTTCACTGCCCGGCAGCCCGAGTGCACCGCTACCAACCGACCCAGACTGGGCCGGTGGTTCGCTCTACACCGACGTGCGCACGGCCGAAAGCCCGAAAGATGTAAAAACCGTTTGGGCAACCGTGCAGGCAATCGGCGGCGACCACGGCTACTCAACCGCCAGCTGGGCATGGGAGCTTCGAGGCTTCATCGACAAGATCTTTGGCGGCGTTGGCCTTCGTCGTGGGCGCCGAGACCCAGACAAGCTCGTTATCGGAGACGCAGTTGACTTTTGGCGCGTGGAAGAACTGATTCCAGAAAAGCTTCTGCGCCTACGTGCCGAGATGAAGATGCCCGGCCTGGCCTGGCTCGAGTTTCGTCTCGAAAAAACCGCAACGGGAACCAAGGTCACTCAAACTGCCACCTACGCCCCGAGGGGGTTACTCGGTCAGCTCTACTGGTGGGTCGTCTTCCCGATGCACGGGCTGGTGTTTCCATCGATGGTTAGAAATGCCGCTGGTCTTTCGAAGAGCGCTCACCAGCGCAAATCAAAGATCTAGATTAGACCTAAACGCTTCAACCTGCGCAGTGCGCCATCTTCAATTGGCGATTCTGGGCCAATCAGCACGCGAATGGCTCGAAGCAAAAAGCGGGTGGTTGGAATGATGAGCCATCGTGGCCCAGATTTCAGACCCAGCAACTTTCGATGCTCAGGGCGCAAAGACAACACCGCTCCTTGGAATAGGAGCGCGTAGGCCGGGCGAACCAGCAATGGCAGAGGGGGCTTGCGAATAAAGCGAACGACAGATCTGGTGTCTTCGGTTACTTTGAGTTCAGCAAAAAACGAATACATCACTTCGTCGAGTTCAGCTTTCGAATGCGGAGCCTTATCTAAACCGAGTGGGGTAACCGATCTAGCCCAGGTTGAAACATAGCCGTCGGCGCCACCTGGAATCGGAGCCTTGCAATAAAGCTCGTGGGCTGCCAAAAACGAGTCGGTGAAAGCAGCGTGAACCCAGAGCAATAGGTGAGGATCTGAGGCTCGATAGGAAACCGGCTGCTCACCAACTACGCGGGTATGCAAACGGTTCACGCGGGAAGACTCTCCCCCAACGGCAGCGTGCGAGCCGAAGGTGGTAACCGTTAGCCAACGTATTGTGCCAGCCAGACGTCCTAGTGGATCTTGCTCATAGCGTGAGTGGTTTCTAACTCCAGCCAAAGTGGCCGGTTGCAAGGCCTGAACTAGAAGCGCACGAATACCGCCAACCAACGTTCCGAAATCGCGGTGAACCACCCAGGGGCCTTCGTTCGGCATAAAAAGCCCGCCTGTTTCCCCATCGGCAATGATGTCTAGCCAAGGCGGTTTACCGTCTTTAGCGCCAGAAAGGAGTTTGCGAAAGCGGACGGAAAAGAACTCCTGCAGTGGATTGTTTTTGTGTTCCAAGCTAGTTACCGAATACCGCCAACGAGACCAAAACCAGCAAGACCGTGGCCACCGGACCCCAAACCATTCGTTCTTTCTTTGAACGAGTTATCCAATTCATGACAAAGCCGAGAACGGCGTATCCAAAGGTGAGCCAAACCAGAACGGTGATAACCGCACTTGGCCATGTGGCAAGCAGCCCGATTCCAAACTTTGCCTGAAGCGCGCCTGCCATGAGCAGTAAAACCAAGATCGAAATAACTGCGGTGACCCGGCCCTGAACCGGAAGCTTTCCTTTGGTCTGACCACCCATGGTGTACTCACCCCAAGGAGCGCCAAAGACTAGAGCAAGCTGAAACAAGCAGACCAAATAGAAGGCATAACTAGCCAATTCTGCAAAAAACATTTCGCCTCCTACAGGTAAGTCTAGGCAGGTAGCCTTGAGCCATGTCAGAATTCGCGAACCCAGGGCTATCTACTCAAGATGTGCAAGAGCGAATCGCAGCCGGTCTCACCAATAAACAAGACACCTCCTCTTCGCGCAAGCTAACCAGCATCCTGCGAGCCAACTTCTTCACTCTGTTTAACGCAATCGTGGGCGGCTCATTTCTGGCGCTTCTGCTCCTTGGCGAATGGAAAGACGCGTTGTTTGGCCTGGCCGTTATCTCCAACATCCTGATTGGTGTGATTCAGGAGTACCGATCGAAGCGAACGCTAGACCGCATCAGCCTGCTCTACGCTCCTCATGCGAGAGCCCGCCGAAACGGCGAGTTGGTGGAACTGAAACTCGAAGAAATCGTCATGGACGATCTTCTAGAGCTTCGTGCTGGCGATCAACTTCTCGCCGATGCCGAGGTGATTTACTCAGACGGACTCGAACTCGACGAATCGATTCTTACCGGAGAATCGGAACCAGTAGACAAAGTCATTGGAGATACCGTTTTGGCGAGCTCGGCAGTTTCCGCGGGCCGCGGTTTTGCCAGAGTCACACAGGTTGGTTCAAACACCTACGCTTCCAAAATCACCCTAGAGGCCAAGAAGTTCTCGCTGGTTGCCAGCGAATTGCGCAACGCCATCAACAAGGTAATCAAGTGGATCTCCTGGGCGCTACTTCCTTTCGTGCTGATTGCCGCCAACGGTCAGATGCAGGCTCACGGTGGTTGGGGCGTTGCTATCTCCGACGGCTCTTGGCTCGAAGCCACGGTTGCCGCCATCGCCAGCGTGATCGCGTTCGTGCCGCAGGGGTTGGTTCTCATCACGTCAATTACCTTCGCGGTAGCTGCCATGAAGCTAGCCAACAAAAAGGTTCTGCTTCAGGAACTTCCAGCCGTTGAAGGCCTAGCCCGCGTCGACGTGGTTTGCTTCGATAAAACCGGAACGCTCACCGAGGGCGACATCGAGTTCGAAGCAATCGAGTTGCTTCAAAAGTCTTCGGAATACGAAGCGGTGCTCGCCTACTTCGGAAACGACCCAGACGCGAACGCCACCACCCGTTGCCTTCAAGGTCACTTCAATACCAAAGAGAGTTTGAAACACACGGCCTCGGTTGAGTTCACCTCGGCGAAGAAGCTGTCTTCCTTTACCTTCAAGGATTCAGGAACCTGGACGCTCGGTGCCCCAGAGTTCGTGTTAGATAAAAAACAGGGGGCAGTACTTACCCGAGCTGCCGAACTGGCTGCAACCGGCCGTCGCACTCTGGTGCTCACCAACAACGATCAGCCAATCGCGCTCATCACCTTCCGCGAGCGCATTCGTAGCGATGCGGCGCAAACGGTTGAGTATTTCCGCGAACAGGGCGTTTCGATTCGAATCATCTCGGGCGATAACCCGCAGACTGTGGCAGCCGTTGCTCGGGATGCCGGGGTTCGGTTCGAGGGTGTTGCCTTCGATGCGAGAGACCTGCCAACTAACACCGACGAGCTTGCCGAAGTTATGGAAAAGTACACGGTGTTTGGCCGCGTTACCCCTGAGCAAAAACGCGACATGGTGGCCGCCCTCCAGTTGAAGGGCCATGTGGTCGCCATGACCGGAGACGGCGTGAACGATGCCCTTGCCCTGAAGAAAGCCGACATTGGTATTGCGATGGGATCTGGATCGCCGGCCACCAAGGCGGTCTCCAACCTGGTTCTACTAGACG
>Ga0208595_1000405_pt1 | contig 16685 bp, 12 predicted proteins | sample LakMenEpi28Jun11_FD_150742 | JGI IMG/M metagenome (GOLD analysis project Ga0208595, IMG submission 150742) | Freshwater microbial communities from Lake Mendota, WI - 28JUN2011 deep hole epilimnion (SPAdes) | ecosystem: Environmental > Aquatic > Freshwater > Lake > Epilimnion/Euphotic zone ...
AAAAAGGCACCTTTAGGTACCCTTTTTTACTTTTTAGTATAAAATTATGGGTTAATTTGAAATGTCTGAGTTACGTTTGGTGCTGCTCCTCTTACATTAATGGCTTTTCCTGTTGCGTCTAAAACGAATGCAACGAAATTCATTTTAGCTACATTAGCCACATTTGAGGGTGTCGCAACTGTAAAATTTTTAGTAACTGTTGCTCCAGCAGTTGTTCCTGTTAATGTGTCTCCATTAACTAAATCTGTTAAACAAGCTCTTAAAACGTGATCGTGTTCAAAATTAACAATTGGATTTTGTCCATTAAAATATGATGTTGCATTTACTTGATTGTAAATTAAACCATCTTCCAAAACATAAACAACCAATTTTAAATTAGAAAAATTTTCTACAAATTTAATATTTACATTTAAGTTTATAGTTCCTCCAGAAATTGTTGAATTTATGGCAATTCCTAAATCAGCATTTAGTTTAATTTGATTTTTTACTTCTGTTGTAGAAATTTCATTGTCCCACAGAACCTTCCTATTTAACATAGCTGTTGGATAACCTGTAACCCCAATTAATTGTTCTAATGGCGCAGCTGGAAAATTATAAGGATCCGGTGATGAGGCAACGCTTCGGTGAATGGATACAGGATAAGCGCGAAGTTGTTCCGACTCTACTTGTTTAATTCCGTGTAAAACTCTCGGACAATATTGACACCAGGTTCCAGTATAGTCTTCAATTAGGACATTTTTTAAAAATTTTCCAGATATGGGCTGCTCAATAACAACAGAACTTACGGAATTATCTTCCCAGTCATTTGATATGCAAGACATATTTATTAATCCTAAAAAAGTAATAGCAGCGAAGAGTATTTTTCTCATATAATTTTTTGTTTTTCAGTAGTTTGGCGTGAAACTTCTTATGCAAATTTAAAAAAATTTTTTATAATGCTGGAAATATCTTTTATTTGCTAATAAATAACTTTAGTATAATGAAAAAACTAGTTTTAACTTTCATGCTATTTATTTGTGTATTAGGACTTTCACAAAATAAATTACCAAGTATTTCAATTAAAAATTTAGAAGGAACAACTGTTTCTACTACTCAAAATTTTATAGAAAAAGACAAAGTATATGTGTATTGTTTTTGGGCTACTTGGTGCGCACCTTGTATTCAAGAACTAGATGCAATTAGTGAGGTATATGATGAATGGAAATCACAAGCCAATGTGGAAGTTATTGCCGTTTCAATTGATGATGCTAGAACCAATAAAAGAGTAAAACCTTTAGTTAACGGGAAAGGTTGGGAATACACGATATTATTGGATACCAATCAAGATTTTAAAAGAGCATTAGGCATTTCAAATCCTCCTTTTACAGCAGTAGTTAAAAATGGAGAAATAGTTTTTACTCAAAATGGTCATACACCAGGAAGTGAAAATCAGTTATTAGAACAAATTAAAGCGCTTAAATAATGAAGAAAATAATCAGCTTTACGTTTTTATTTTCAGCACTTTGTGCTTTTGCTCAGAATGCCGATTCTACCAAAACGAAATTAAAAGTCTATGGTAGTTTTGAAAGAAATGGTCAATGGTACACCAATGATAAAAACAGAGGAATCAATCACGACACTGTGCCATTACGCGCCAACAATTATTTCAATGTAAATTTCAATTACAAAAAATTTACTTTTGGAACGCAAGTGGAATCGTATATGAATGAGGCGTTATTAAATTTTAATCCAAAATACAAGGGTACAAATTTTGCTACGTATTACGCCAATTATAAATCAAAAAAATTAGATATAACTTTAGGTCATTATTACGTACAATTTGGAAGTGGATTGGCACTTAGAACCTGGGAAGACCGATCGTTAGGGATTAATAATGCGTTACGTGGTGCAAAAGTGGTGTACTCGCCAATTGATGAAATTTCTTTTACAGCTTTATACGGAAAGGCAAGAACTGGTTTTGATGTGGCAAATGGCGATGTTTTTGGATTTAATACGGATGTTAACGTTAGTCAACTTTTAAATATTGATGCGTTCGATTTTAAATATGGTTTTAGTGCTGTTAGTAGATACGAAAAATTACCAGTTTCTGTTCAAAATTTCAGCCCTTTTACTAATTTATTTTCAAACCGATTTGAATTGGGATATAAAAATTATTATGTAAATACGGAATATGTTTTTAAATCGCGAGACGCTATAATTAAACAAAATGTTTTAGACACCAATTTTGCAAAAGAAGGAAGTGCATTGTTAGTAAATTTTGGATATTCTAAAAAAGGAATTGGTTTTGACGCCAATTTAAGACGCGTTGAAAATATGCAATTATTAGCACAAAGAAATTTAGATAATTACCCAACACTTTCAAGTACAAGTTTAAATTTTAACGACAAAATATTGAATTTCGTTCCAAGTTTAACCAAACAACATCATTCTAATTTGGCCAATATTTATGTGTATCAAGCCCAATTTCAAGTAGTGATGGATGAATCAACACAGATAAACAAATTTGGAGAAATTGGAGGTCAATTTGATTTTTTCTACGACTTTAAAAAAGGTACTTTTTTGGGAGGAAAATATGGAACAAAAATCAATTTGAATGTATCTTCTTGGTTTAATTTGAAAGCAAAATACAGATATACAAATAATGCTGGTGAAAACATCCAAAATTATCAAGCAGAATTATTTAATGCTAACGAGAAGTATTTTTCAGATTATAATATTGAAATCACGAAAAAGGTTTCCAAAAATTTCAAAACAGCATTCACGTATATCAATCAGTATTATAACAATAAACAAATTCAAGGTATTTTTAATAAATACATTATTAATTCACACACAATATTTTCAGAATCAACGTATCAATTATCTGACACAAAATCGATTACTTTTGGTTTAGAACATATGTGGGCAGATAATGACAGAAAAAATTGGGCAGCAGGAACCATAGAGTACAATCATAATGAAAACTGGTCAATATTTGCTATGGATATGTATAATTATGGCTTTGATCATAAAACGCTTACCATTAGTGAAACAGATTTATTTGATATTCACTTCTATAATTTTGGAGCCGCTTATAAAAAAGGAAGCACGCGAGTTGCATTAAATTATGGCCGTCAACGTGGTGGTTTAGTTTGTGCAGGTGGCGTATGCCGATTTGTTCCACCAAGTACTGGTTTAGGGCTACAAATTACAACTTCATTTTAAAAAAATATTAAAGAATTTTAAAAAGTGGATGCAAAAGTATTGTCAAGCTGAACTTGTTTCGGTTTCCATAAATAATTATTTTAGATTCCGAAATAAATTCGGAATGACAAAATTCGGACTTTTCAAAACACCTATTTTTAGAAAAAAGCACGCAACTGAATGGTTCCAGTATGCACCGTTTTACTTGTTTCCGATTTACGACCGTTATAATTTACCGAAACATCTAAAAATTGCGTAATATTTTTCTGAAATAGAAGTTGCCAAGTAGTATTTTTTCCACTTTGTAATCCTTCTAACAACTGAAAGCCAACAGGAGAAGAAGCGCTTCCGGTAAAATTATTATTGATATAAGTAAATATTCCATTTAATGAAAATCCTTTTTCTGTATTCCAATTAAAAGAAGTGCCTAATTGTTGTTGTTTTAAATGTTCTAAATTACCAATCGTATTTTCTTTACTATTATTTTCATAAAAAACATCCCAACTTGCGTTTTTATTAAAAATATAGGACACTTTCGGAGCAATTTCTAAGCCAGTAATATTAAAATTTCTACTTGCATAATTATCCGAAATACTTTTTACATTTGAGGTGTTTGTTTGCAATTGAAACAACCAAAATTTTTGTACCAAATGGGCATATTGCAGTTGATGACTTTTTATATAATTTTCTTGACTTCCAAAATTTAAAACATTTTTTAACGCACTAGAATTGAAAGTATAGGTTACTGAATTTTTCTGTTTCCCTTTATTAAAAAACAAACTATTTCTAAAATTAGTATTCAAACCAATTAAATCTTTATCTGGAATTGAAAAAGGATTCCATTCAAAAGTATTTGAATTTCGAGTTATTTTTTTATCAATTATTAAAGAAGTTTGATTGTAAAATTTTGATAAGAATTTCTTAAATCCTGTTTCATTTTGCCAGACATTTCCATTAAAAGTAAGGGTTTGACTAAGCTTGTTTTGATAGGTTCTAATAAATATCTGATTGGGTAGAAAAATTTTTACATATTTTGCCAAATCAGAAAAGGTTGCAATTTCAAATTCTTGTAGTTCCTGAATGTTGTTATTGTTATAATCGTTCCACATATATAAACCTCGTCCGGCATCAACTTCTAAAAACGTAAATTCTTGTTGCGCAATACTTCCCGAATTATTTTCATAAAAAGTAGTAGTTTGAATCAGTTGATTAAAAAAGGAATCAGAATAGTTTACTCGCGAATTTATAGAAGGTTCTGTGGCGCGATTATCTGCAAATTTTAAGGTTCTATAATTGATGAATATGCCTAAGTTTCTTCTATCGTTTTTGATAATTTGCGATTTCAAATAAGTTGAAAAAGAGGAGTTAACACGTTGTAATAGATTATTTTTCACACTGTCATTTTGCCGAATTAAATACCCCATTTCAGCATATACTTTTGTTGAATCGCCACGACCAATAAAGTTTCCAAATTCTGAAAATCGTTGACTAAAATTACTTAGAATTTTGGTTTCATTCGCTATTTCTCTATTGTTTTCATATCTAAAATTAGCACCCACATAGTTTTTCTTAAAATGATATTTAGCAACATTTTGACTTCTTAAAAAATTTGATTTGCTTGAGTTATTTTTACTATCCATCAAACTAATTTGTGTTTGAAGTGCCAGATTTTTGTTTTTTGTAAAGGATTGAAACGCGTGTTTATATCCAGAAAAATTGGTAGAATATTCTAATTTTTCAAATTGGTATTTTCCAAATGTTTTCCATTTCATCGTATCTTTTTGAACCGAATTAAATTGTATTCCACCCACCAATAACAGCTGATTGCCTAATGGATTAGTAAGGTTCCAATCTCGATTAAACTCAATATTGTATAACCGCTCAATGGGTTTAAAATTCTCTTGAATGTAATTAATAGCGGCAAAAGATTGCACCTGAATTCCTTTAGAAAATAACTGCTGTTTGAGATTTAATTTTGTGGCAATTCCTTGGTTATTGGCATCATCTAAATTTGAAAATAAATTTTTATCGTGATTAGAAATGGCAATTTCGGTTTCAATTTCGGTTTTTTCTGTTGGTGAAAAAGAGCTGACAATGGTAGCAATTTGAATTTTTGTAGGTGCAATTAGCTTAACAATTGGTTCGTAACTTCCTTGTGGAACACCTGAAATCGGCGCTACATATTCGTAAATTTTTCCAATCGTATTGCTACTTGCTAAAATGTAATTTCCTAAATTATTTCCTAAAAAAGTAAATTTTACCTGGTATAACGTTTGTGTGGCATCCGTAGAAAAAACAAAAATTTCTGTGTTGTTTACTTGTGCTTTTTTATAGAGTATCTTATTTTCTGAATACGAATCTACATAAGCAGAAGGAGCATTCATTAAGTCGGGATTGTCTCCCGCGAGCTGTAAAGTTTGGACTTGATTTTCAGATAAACTTTGTTGTAATGGCTGGTTTTTTACATCATTTTCATTGTACACATAAGCACCAATGCTAAACTTGTCGCTTTCGTGCTGAAAACCGCCGTAGCTTAAAAAACGGGTATAATTTCTATCCGAATATTGATATTCCATAACAATTCGCATTTCGGAAGTTATTGGAAAAGTGGCGTTAAAAATAATTTCTCCTGCGTTATAGTCTATAATATAATCCTTATTTTCTCCGCGCTCTTTTAAAATTCCATTTACATAAACACGTTCTGAACCCGAAATTATTAACACATATAATTCGCCACTATTGCCTCGTAATTTGTAAGGTCCTTGATTCCCTTCTTGTCCTGTAAAATTACTTTTTGCATATTGCCCTCGAACTAATGAAGCCGCAAAAAACAAATCGTTTTTTTTGGTATTTCCCCAATTAAAATGCGAGGAAAGACCTTGTACTTTTTTGTTAAAATTTAAAAAGCTTGTTTTTCTATTTTCTAAAAATAAATCACCTGCTCTTATGTTCCAGTTTTTAGATGAAAGTTCAATAAATATTTGATCAAATTCATCAATTTTTTGCGAATAACCGCCTTCTTGCAACGGAATATTACTATCTTGTATGGATGCTTTTAACGTAATGTCGTCAGATAATTTCCCAGAAATTTGTAAATCTAAATTGGAATTTAAAACCGTATTTTGATTGTTTCCCACTGTGAATCCGCGAGAGATACTTCCATTGGTTTGTAAGCCATTAAAAATTGGAATTTGTTTTTTTGTGTTTTCTGAAAAAGTAAGTAATCGTCCGTTTTCATTCGGGACAATTTTTTTTTCGTCGTAAATTGTATAGGTTTTGGTTAAAAAATTTGGCAATTTATAATATTGAACTCGTACAGAATCTTGAAATATTTTTTTAAAAATTAATTTTTTAGTTTGATAATTAAATGAATAAAAAGAGGTGTCAATTTCTTGTTGATTTACATTGAAAATTTTAAATGAATTTGGATTCAATGCAGAAGTATCAATAAGAATTTCTTTATTTGTATACGCAAATTTTTTACTTTTGAAAGCGTTGTTTTTCTCTTGACCAAAGCCAACAGAAACGACACAAAAAAATAAAAGACAAATAATTTGTTTATACATACGGTAAAAGTACTGATATTTGTATAAACGTAAAAATTTCGATTTTTGTATACCATTCAATTTCCTTAATTTTGACAATAAATAACAACTTACATCATAATGAAAAAATCACTTTCTATTTTATTTTTATTTCTTTCATTAAGCACATTTGCTCAAGAAATTCGTTTTACAAGAATTGACAGTTTATTAAACTATTTATATGAAAACGATAAATTTATGGGTTCGCTTTGTATTCGACAAGGCGACGAAGTTGTTTTTAAACAAGCCTATGGTTTTTATGATGCGACTAAAGGACTGCGTGCCAATGGTGCCACGAAATATAAAATTGGATCTATCTCTAAAACATTTACTGCCACAATGATTATGCAATTGGTGGAAGAAAAAAAGATTTTATTAAACACAAAATTAAATCGGTTTTTTCCTAAAATTGATCAATCTGATAAAATTACAATTGAACATTTGCTTTACCAACGCACGGGAATAAAAGACTATGCAAATGCTGATGCTACATTAACAGATGTTTTGGGCAAACCAAATACGAAAGAGTTGATTCTAAAGAAAATAGAAAATTATTCTTCTATGTTTGAACCCGATTCTCAACACGAATACAGTAATTCTAATTACTTTATATTAGGATTAATTATCGAAAAAAGCACTAAAAAATCATTTGCAGAAAATTTAAAAATAAGAATTTCAGACAAATTAGAGTTAAAAAATACCTATTACACCAACGAAAAAACAGACGTAACTAAAAGAGAAAGTTATTCCTATACATTTAATGGCGAATATTGGGATAAAATTGACGAATGGAATAACGATATTGCTTTTTCTTCAGGCGGAATTATTTCAACACCAGAAGACTTAACAAAATTTATTCGTTACCTTTTTAAAGGTAATTTAGTCACACCAGCTTCATTGGAACTAATGAAAACACTTAAAGATACTTACGGAATGGCTTTAATTCGTTTCCCATTTGGAGAAAGAAAATTTTATGGTCATAACGGAAAAATTGAAGGTTTCGGATCGACAATGGGTTATTATGAAAAAGATGATTTGTCAATTTCTTTAATTGTAAACGGTGAAAATTATAGTCAAAACGACATTATGATTGGAATTTTAAGTATATATTATAAATTACCTTATCCGTTTCCGAATTTTAAAAAGTTAGATGCAGAATTAATTCAAAAATATTCTGGAACCTTTGCCTCAAAAGATATTCCTTTAAAAATTACAGTTTTTGAAAAAGAAGGAAATTTATTAGCTCAAGCTACAGGTCAACCAAGTTTTCCATTAACTTTTTCAAGAGATGATGTTTTTGTTTTTGCTGCTGCCGGAATTGAAATGGAATTTACTTCAAGTAGAAGTTTCATTTTAAAGCAAGGTGGCCAAAAATTTAATTTCACTAAAGAATAGAAATATTTTATCTTAGCCAATTAATTGATCAAAATGAAATATTACATAATAGCTGGTGAAGCGTCAGGCGATTTACACGGTTCCAACTTAATGAAAGCCATTTTAGCAAAAGATCCAACTGCAGAAATACGTTTTTGGGGTGGCGATTTAATGCAAAATGTGGGCGGCACTTTAGTAAAACACTATCGTGAATTAGCATTTATGGGTTTTGCCGAAGTGATTATGAATTTACGAACCATTTTAGGTAATATTTCTGTTTGTAAAAAAGATATTTTATCCTTTCAGCCCGACACAATAATTTATATAGATTACCCCGGATTTAATATGCGAATTGCGAAATGGGCTAAGAAATTAGGCATTCAAAATCAGTATTATATTTCTCCTCAAATTTGGGCTTGGAAAGAAAATCGTATAAAAGACATCAAGCGTGATATCGATAAAATGTATGTGATTTTGCCTTTTGAAAAAGACTTTTACGAGAAAAAACATAATTTTCCAGTTGAATTTGTAGGTCATCCGTTAATTGATGCCATTTCCGATAGAAAGCAAATCAATTTTGAACAATTTACTAAAGAAAATAATTTAACAAATCAACCTATTATTGCATTGTTACCAGGAAGTAGAAAACAAGAAATTGAAAAAATGCTTTCCATTATGCTATCGGTTGTAGCTAAATTTCCTAATTATCAATTTGTAATAGCTGGAGCGCCAAGTCAAGAATTTCAATTTTATAAAACATTTTTAACTTCCGAAAATGTAAAATTTGTAAGTAATAAAACGTACGATTTATTAAGTTTTTCTCATGCTGCGTTAGTAACTTCTGGAACAGCTACTTTAGAAACAGCATTGTTTAAAGTGCCACAAATTGTGTGTTACAAAGCCAATAAAATTTCTTATGAAATTGCAAAACGAATTATTACACTAAAGTTTATTTCTTTAGTCAATTTAATCATGGATAAAGAAGTGGTGAAAGAACTAATTCAAAATGAGTTAAATACTCATAATTTAGAAATTGAATTGCACAAAATTTTATCAGGAAAATCTAGAGAAACCATTCAAAACGAGTATGAAATTTTGGAACAAAAATTAGGAGGAAAAGGCGCAAGTGAAAAAACCGCGAATTTTATAATTTCTTCTATTAAAAATTAATTTGTAAATTTATACTTCATAAAATCCCAAAATAATGAAAAAATCAATTTATATTTTCCTCCTTACTATTTTTTTATATAGTTGTAAATCCTTGCAAAGGCCTACAATTGTTACTTCCAAACAAGTGGCTCAAAAAACAGGAAGTTATTCTTTTACAGAAAAAACAGGATTAGAAAAACCGTCTAAACCAACAAAAAAAGAAATAAAAGCGATTGAAAAAGCGAAACAAAAAGCTGCACAAGATAGTATAGAACAATCCAAAATAAAAGTAGTTGTGGAAGAAGAAACGCCACAAGATTTTACACCAACATTTGAGGTTTCAGATTATATAAAGCAACAAATTCTTAATGTTGCTGCAGAAAGTTTAGGCTCTCCATATAGAGGAGGAGGTTCGACTCCAGCCGGGTTTGATTGTTCGGGTTTTGTTACCTACACGCTTAACCAATTTGATATTGCATTGCCAAGAAATTCGGCAGAAATGGCTCAAATTGGAAAACGTATATTAAAAAAAGACGCTAAACCTGGCGATTTAATTTTTTTTAAAACCAATGGCAGCTACATTAGTCACGTTGGAATAGTAACAGAAAACTCTGACGGTATAATTAAATTCATTCATTCCTCAACAAGTAGTGGAGTAGTGTATTCTTCTACTTCAGAAAGCTATTATGCAAGAACTTTTGTTGGAGTAAATAGAATTTTGGAATAATTACAACAAACTATTTCTACATTTTTTACTGAAAAATAATCCCAAATTGTTTTTCTATAGTAAACAAACCTACTAACTAATGAAATTTATTAAATTCCCAATTGTCCCTATACTTGGTGGCTTTAGTATTGGAATTGTAATTCAATATTACTTTCAATTTGCCTTGCTTTCTATTTTATTAGGATTGACATTCAATACCTTTTGTTTTTTAGCGGTTTATTTTTATGTCATAAAAAAGAAATTAAACACCTTGTTTTTTGAAAGTGTAGTAGTGCTTTTGTGTTTAAATTTAGGCATTTTGTCTAATTATTTTAACACTCAAATAAATTATAAATCGCATTTTTCAAATTCAATTTTAGAAAGAAACCTTATACAAGGATTGGTGACCGAAAAGTTAAAATCAACAACGTATTATGATAAATTTATTTTAAAAGCTGAACACATTAACGGGCAAAATTGTATTGGTAAAATACTGCTTTATGTCCCAAAAAAACATAAAAAAGAAATAGAGGTTGGAAACAAAATAAAGTTATTTGAAACGCCAAAAATCCTTCCAAACACCGAAAATCCAAATCAATTTGATTATTCTAAATATTTAATTAATCAGAATGTTTTTCATGAAATTAAAATCAAAGACACAAATACACTTTTTGTTTCTAAAGACACAAATTTTTATTATTATATCAATTTAATTAAATCGAAATTATTAAAAAGTTATGATGTAAAAAGCTTTAAAAAAGACAATTACAATCTATTAATGGCGTTGCTTTTTGGTGAAAAAACCGAATTATCAAAAGAAATTAGCACGAATTATACACAAGCAGGAATTATTCATATTTTAGCCATCTCAGGACTACATATTGCATTAATTTACGGAATTGTACTTTGGCTTACTAAACCATTACTACGTATTAAAAAAGGGAAACTATATATCTTTCTTATTTCGTTATGTATCTTGTGGTTTTATGCTATTTTATCAGGTTTTTCGGCTTCAATTGTCCGTGCCGCGGTTATGTTTTCTGTAGTTGCGTTAGCAAAAATTCTTAATCGACAAGCTAACATTTATAATTCTTTAGCTGTTTCCGCCTTGCTATTATTAGTATATAATCCAAATTATCTTTTTGATGTTGGATTTCAATTGAGTTTTGCCGCTGTTTTAAGTATTGTTATTTTTCAGCCTTTAGTTAGAAAATACAGTTATTCTAAAAATTTAATTATTTTAAAAATTAAAGAATTACTGCTTATTTCGTTAGTTGCTCAAATTGGTGTTTTACCTCTAATATTGTATTATTTTGGACAATTTCCTTTATTGTTTTTATTGGCTAATTTAATTGCGATTCCGCTTTCAAGCCTTATTTTAATTTTAGGATTAGCATTGATTCCTTTCAATTTTTTGTTGCCGAAAGTAGCGGTTTATTTGAGTGTTTTAGTCAATTTTTTAATTGAATTAATGAATGCTTTTACAGCTTGGATCGTAAAATTCGATGTTTTTATTATCAAAAACATAGCTTTTCACGAAGTGTTAGTTTTGCTGTTATATTTGCTTATTGGTACGATAGTATATTTTGTATACTTCCCGAAAAGTAAAAATTTTAAGACTATATTAGTTTCTATAATTATATTTCAGTTGGGCTATTTTTTACTGAATTCTAACGAACAAAATAATAATGAATTTGTCGTTTTTAATAGTATGAAACACACGCTATTTGTTGAAACAAAAAATAATGAAGCTGTATTTTATACGGACGATTTTGCCAATTCTAAATCTTCAATAGAAGCGTATACAAGAGGAAAATTTGTTAAAAAGTATCGAATTGAACCTATTAAAAATGTATATAGTTTTAAGAAAAAAATTCTTTGTATTGATAGTTTAGGAGTGTATACTACCAAACAAAAACCAGAAATTGTAGTACTCATTCAATCGTCAAAAATTAATTTGAAACGATTAATTTCAACCATTAAACCAGAACAAATAATAGCTGATGGTTCTAATTATAAAAGTTATATTCAACTCTGGAAGACCACTTGTGAGCAAGAAAAAATCCCTTTTCACGCCACAGCCGAAAAGGGATTTTATAGATTGAAATGAATTTTTACTTTTTAATAATTTTATTTGCACCTTCAAGCCAAACTTGTGGGCCACCAGCAACATATCCTGTACTTCCAAGTGCATTTAAATTTACTTTTGCATCGGCTGTTTTGGTAGCGTTTACAAACCAAACTGTAGGATAGCCTCTAACTTGTAATTGTTGTTGTAATTGTGCATTTTGCATTTTTACCGCATCTGTTTGTTCATTTTTTCTTGGAAAATCTAATTCTACCAAAATTACATTATCAGTAGCCCATTTTACAAATTCTGGGGTTTTAAAAACTTCTTTTTGTAATCGAATACACCAACCACACCAATCTGAACCTGTAAAAAACAAAAACATTGGCTTGTTTTCTTTAATAGATAAATCGGTAGCTACAGACACATCTGTGTACCACTTCAATTCTTGACTTTGAGCAATAAATCCACTAATTAAAAAAGTGAAAATTAAAATTATTTTTTTCATAATTTCTATCTTATTATTATTTTACAAATATATAAAAATTGTGGGCTATTAAAAGTATGTTACTTTACATCTTGCATTAATTTTTTTACAAATGGCGAAATTAAAATCAAAATCAATCCTGCAATTAACGCATAAATGGCTAGTTGATAATACCCGTCTGCATAGGTATTAAGTTTTTCTAAATTAGTTGCGTTTTTGGACGCCTTAGCAATATTAGCACCTAAAATTCCTGCAAAATATTGTCCGTATGCACTAGCTAAAAACCACATTCCCATAATTACTGCTTGTGTTTTTTGTGGCGATAATTTCGTCATAGCACTCATACCAATTGGAGATAAACATAATTCACCAAAAGTGATTATGAACCAACCAAACGTGAATAAATCTAAAGATGTTCTACCAGAAGCATCTGCGAAAAACTTAGTATAGTAGAATATCCAGAAACCACCTGCTAAAAACAAAAAAGCTAATCCAAACTTTATAATAGTATTGGGCTCTATTTTTCTTTTAGATAACCAAAGCCATACCAATCCTACTAAAGCGGCAAAAGCAATCACAAAGAAGGAATTTGCAGAATTATTCACTCCATTCGGACTTAATTCTACACCAGCTACAGTATTATTTAAATTGTTTGCAGCAAATAAACTTAAGGAACCACCACTTTGTTCGAAAAAAGCCCAAAAGACAATTGAAAAAAGGATAAAAACCAAAGCGGCTATTAATTTTTTATTTTCCACTAAAGAGAAATTTCTCATTTCGTACAGTAAATATAAAATAGAAATAGGTCCAATCGCATACATAAAATAATCCGTATAAACGGTATTGCCAACCATTATAATAACTATTGGAATTACTAAAATCGAACCTAAATAAGTTATGTTTTCCAATAATTTTTTTCTTGAAACCTCAAGATGCGCTAAAGGAGAAAGTCCTATACTTGCTAAACTTTTTTGTGTTTTTGTGAACGTCAATAAACTTATAATCATCACTAATGCTGCAAAACCAAAACCTACATTCCATCTTAAATGCTCTGGAACAATCGATTGCCATAAGGAACCTTCAGCAACAGCTATACAAATGTAACCTCCAATTAATGCGCCTAAATTTACACCCATATAAAAAAAAGAAAATCCGGCATCACGTCTTGGATCGTTCTCTTTATATAATTGTCCAACCATTGATGAAATATTTGGTTTAAAGAATCCTGTACCTACGATTGTAAAACCAATTCCTGTAAAAAACAGACTTTTCGGATCTATGGCTAAGATGATACTTCCAATAATCATTAAAATTCCACCCCAGAAAAGTGATTTTCGTAAACCAAGAATTTTATCGGCAAATAAACCACCAATAAAAGTAAAAGCATATACCCAGGCTTGAGTAGCTCCATATTGTAAATTGGCCACTTCTTCGTCCATAGACAAATGGTTAACCATAAATACTACCAGCATACCTCGCATTCCATAAAAACAGAAGCGTTCCCACATTTCTGAGAAAAACAAATACCACAGTTGTTTTGGATATTTCCCTTTAAAATTTTGTATTTCTTCTATAGTTTGCATTAGTTAATTCCTTTTTCTTTCATTACTGCATTTAATTGTTTCAATAAAACAAACATCAATAGAGTTGCAAACATTAATAGCCCAAAATTAATCCAAAAGAAATCTTGTTTGTTGTCATAGGTGTCCCAAAGACTGGCTAATACACCACTTAATTTATTTCCGATTGAAGTGGATAAAAACCAACCACCCATCATTAATGATGTTATATTTGTTGGACTCAATTTGGATACAACCGATAATCCCATCGGACTTAGAAATAGTTCTCCAATTGTGATAATTCCGTAATTGGCCACAAGCCACCAAACACTAACTTTTTCAGAACCGTTTCCGCCCATATTAACTGCTGCAATCATTACTAAAACGGATAAAGCAGAAATTAATAATCCAAAAGCAATTTTTGTAGGTGTTGATGGTTCTTTTTTTCTACCACGTAAAAAGGTAAAGAATGCGACTATTAATGGGGTTAAAATAATTACCCATCCCGGGTTAATCGATTGGCTCAAATTAGTTGCCCATATTGAAACTTTAGTATCTTCTTTAGGTAATTTTTCTTGGGCTACATTTCTAAAGTATATTGGGTAATCCACTGTTTTTTGAACTTCGCCATTTAGTTTTTGAATACGAAAACTGGCATCATATAATTCTGTGGAATCTTTTTTATACTCTATTTCTTTAGATAATTTAAGTGTGTTGAAAACAGATTTGGTTGTTCCTGTGATTTCTCTATCTGTATATCTATCTGCCCAAGTGGTAAGTGCCGAACCATTTAGTTTGAAAACCGCCCAAAATAAAATTACTACAGCAAATATGGTTAATAAAGCTCCAATTGGCCTTTTGTCTTCTGCTTTTGCTTTAAAATATAAACTTCCGTAAAAAAATATAACTGGAATACAAGCAAAAATAAAGGCATCGGTACTATCCGAACCAAAAATATATCCAGATGGATTAGCTTCAGAAGTCACACCTTTTAATAACCAACCAATTACTCCAAATACAGCAGATGGTACTAAAATAAATAAAACAATTTTATAAAATGGCATATCGCCTTCTTGCGTTCCTTTTTTATCGGTTTTGTTTCCATAATGCTTTGTTCCTAATAAGAAAACAATGACTCCAATAAACATTCCAACGCCAGCAGCCATAAACGCATATTGCCAGCCTAATAAAATTTGTAATGCAGCTCCAAAAAAGTTACAAATGAAAGCACCCACATTAATTCCCATATAGAAAATATTATACCCTTCATCTTTTTTATCTTTGTACTGATCTTCAGAGTAGAAATTTCCTAAAAGGGTCGAAATATTTGGTTTAAAAAAACCATTTCCAATAATCACAAGTGTCATAGCAATATATAACATAGTAATGTTATGAATACCCATTAAAAGATATCCAATACCCATCATCAAACCTCCAATAACTATTGATTTTTTATATCCCCAATATCTATCAGCTACAAGTCCTCCAATAAAAGGAGTTAAAAAAACAAGTGCAATAAACGTTCCATACAAATCGGAGGCTTCTTTTTCAGTTAAGGCAAATCCTGCTTCTACATCTTTAAGATAAAGAGTAAAAATTCCAATCATTAAGTAATAGCCAAAACGTTCCCACATTTCAGATAAGAATAAATAAGGCAATGCCTTTGGGTGTGATTTCCACATACTATTTTGTTTTTATAATTAAAAAAAGCCCCGATACAATCGGGGCTTGAAAGATATAAAAAATATTTTATAAAATAACTAGTTAATACCGTGCATCATTTTTTTCAATCTAGGTGTTAATGCGAATAAGATTGCAGCTGCAATACCACATAATATTACGAACACCATAAAGAATTCAAACAAATTATGAATTTCAAAACCAGCAAAAACTGGATTAGATGGACTAATCTGATTTGTATCTAAAAGAGCAAGTTGTTCTTTAGTTGGTACTATTTTCTTATCTAAAACAGCTTGTAAATCTATTCCTAATTCTTTTGCTTTATTGAATTTATCTCCAGTTGCGGGCATAATAGAACCTAATGTTCCTGCTAACGCATATCCTGCTGCGTTTGATAAGAAGAAAACACCGTACAATAAAGAAGAAAAACGTTTTGGTGATAATTTACCAACCAATGATAAACCAATTGGAGATAAACATAATTCTGCACACGTTTGTATTAAGTACAATAAGATTAACCATTTAATTGCTAATAAACCATTATTCCCTAAATCTTTTACGTTATAAGCTATTATAAAATAGGAAACGGCTATTAATAGTAAACCAATAGCTTGTTTAAAAGGAGAAATAGGCTCCCTATTATTGGCTCTTAATTTATCCCATAACATACTGAATGGTACAGCAAATATTACTACAAATAATCCATTAAAGATTTGCACCATTGATGGTGGCATATTCCAACCAAAGAAATTTCTATCTGTTTGATTATCTGCAATAAAAGTTAATGAAGAACCGGCTTGCTCAAAAGCTGCCCAGAAAAAGATAACAAAAAAGGCAACTATGTAAATTACTAAAATTCTATCTCTTTCTATTTTAGTTAATGAGGTGTCTGAGA
>Ga0208595_1000407_pt1 | contig 16649 bp, 7 predicted proteins | sample LakMenEpi28Jun11_FD_150742 | JGI IMG/M metagenome (GOLD analysis project Ga0208595, IMG submission 150742) | Freshwater microbial communities from Lake Mendota, WI - 28JUN2011 deep hole epilimnion (SPAdes) | ecosystem: Environmental > Aquatic > Freshwater > Lake > Epilimnion/Euphotic zone ...
CGTATTATTTCGTCCGAGTACTGAAACGACTTTACTGTTCCCGAAAGGATTTCCTCCTTCAAAACCATCCGCCATAAGTAGTTTAACTGATTCATTATATCTAAAAGGGACTGAAATTGTATCAACTTTAGAAGGGACAAGAAAAAAAGTAGAAAAGTACGGCTCCAACATGGGATAGTTTTCATAATTTGTAGACAAATTATTAACCCTAACTAATGGATAAATTGATACGGCTAGTGAATCTTGAAATAAAACTGGAACTAAAGAAGGAAACTGCCAATAACCTCTATTTTGTGAGGCAACTTCTAATTTACACCCATAAATATCAGGTACCATGTCTCCGAAATTTGCAGGACCTGAGATATTTGCATTTTTCAAATAAATAAAGGCCGGAATTCCTGGATCTTTACCACAAGATAAAATTGTGAACGCAATAACAATAAAGATACTTTTTATATACATTTAAAAATTATTTTAGTGCATCTTCTTCCGAAGTAACTTCATTAGGCAAGAGTGTATCATCTGATGGAGATTCATGATGAGCTACTTCTTTTTCACGCTCCTCATCCCAAGGTCTTTTACCAAATAATTTTATTAAATCATCTTTATGAAGAACTTCTTTTTCTAATAATTCTTTTGCTAATAAATCCAATTCCGACTTTTTACTATTTAATAAGTCAATCGCTCTTTGATATTGCTCATCGATTATAGCACGAACTTCCTCATCAATTAAACGGCTTGTTTCAGCAGAATACGGCTTCTCATAAGATTGTTGTGCCATTCGATAAAATGAAACATTGCCTACTTTTTCGCTCATTCCGTATACAGTAACCATAGAATAGGCAATTTGAGTTACATGATCTAAATCACTAAGAGCACCCGTTGAAATCTGATTAAAAATAATTTTTTCTGCCGCTCTTCCACCAAGCGAAACACATATTCTATCAGCTAATTCTTCTTTAATCGTTAAATATTTTTCTTTTGGCAAATACAATGCATGACCAAGCGATTCACTTCTAGGAATAATTGTAACACGAATAAATGGATGTGCATGTTCGAGATACCAACTTGTAAGTGCATGCCCCGCTTCATGATAGGCAATTGACTTTTTCTCTTCAGGAGAAATAATCATATTTTTCTTTTCAAGACCAGTAGTAACGCGATCTATAGCGTCATTAAAGTCTTGCATATTGACCTCTTCTTTGTTTTTTCGAGCAGCAACCAAAGCAGCTTCATTACAAATATTTGCAATATCAGCACCAACCATTCCTGGAGTTAGCTCTGAAAGTTTTTGAGCATCCACATCCGTTCCTGTTTTAATGGGCTTTAAATGCACATTAAATATTTGTTCTCTTCCTTTTAAATCAGGACGATCAATATGAATTTGACGATCAAAACGACCTGGTCTTAAAAGTGCATCATCAAGAATTTCGGGTCTATTCGTAGCAGCTAGCATAATTATGGCTTTATCCGAACCAAAACCATCCATTTCTACTAACAGCTGATTTAAAGTACTTTCTCTTTCGTCATTTCCACCGCCCATCATACCTTTATTTCTAGAGCGACCTACCGCATCAATTTCATCAATAAAAACTATACAAGGTGCTTTTTCACGAGCTTGTCTAAACAAATCTCGAACTCTACTCGCTCCTACTCCAACAAACATTTCTACAAAATCGGAACCGGAAATACTGAAAAACGGAACTTTAGCTTCACCAGCCATCGCCTTGGCTAATAAGGTTTTACCAGTACCTGGAGGGCCAACTAATAAAGCACCTTTAGGTATTTTACCGCCTAATTTAGTATATTTGCCTGGATCTTTTAAGAAATTCACGATTTCCATAACTTCGACTTTTTCTTCATCCAAGCCAGCAACTTGTTCGAACGTAATTTGATCTAAACTATTTTCATCAAATAATGCTGCTTTTGATTTACCAATACTAAAAATTCCACCGCCAGGAAAGCCGCCACCGCCGCCGCCCATCCGACGCATCACCAAGTACCATAACCCAACAAAGACTAAAGCTGGTAAAATCATCGATAGAATACTCATAAAACCGTTGGTTTCTGTTTTAGGAACCATAGTTAAATCTTCTAATTGATATCGATCTCGAACTTCTTTAATATGCTTATCTAATCCAGCATTTGAGTATATTCTAAAAAAATATACGGGCTGCTCACCTTGATTGATTGTTGTTTGATTTTTCTTAATCTTTTGAAACTCTTCTTTTTTTAGAGCTTCTTTTTTAATATATACAAAAGCGCGTTCGCCGTTGGAAGTTATAATTTTATCAACATCGCCACTTCGATATAAATTATCGAATTTAATTCTACTAATTTCGGTTACGTTAGCTTGCTCAAAATAATTAGAGTAAAATGTAAAACCAATTACAAGAATTAATGCTAAATAAATCCAAAAATAACTTGGACCATTATTATTTGCGGTAGCAGGTATTTTATTTATTTTTTTTGGAGGATCGATTGGATTGTTTATATCTTTTTCAGGATTACTTTGTTCGTTACTCATTATATCTTTTTTTTAAATCGTATTATGTAATTTTTGTTGACTATCCGACCATAAATCCTCAATAGAATAGAAGTCTCTTAATTCTTTATGAAAAATATGAATCACAATATCGATGTAATCTACGATAACCCATAGTGCATTGGATTTTCCTTCTATTCGAAAAGGTTTTTCTCCAAATATTTCTTGAATGTCTTTTGACAAATTAGATGCAAAGGCGTCTACTTGGGTGGTACTATCACCATGACAAACAATTATAAAATCTACAGGTGCGTCTTCATTATTTCTTAAATCTATCGAAACAATTTCTTGAGCTTTCCGGTCATCAAGAGAGGTAATTATAGCTTGTACTTTTTTTAGTGTTAATTCTTGTGTTTTTTTATTAGACAAATCAAATGAATTTTAGAATTTTATAATTATTTTAAACATCAATATTCGCATAAGAAGCATTTTGCTCGATAAATTCTCTTCTTGGGGGTACTTCGTCGCCCATTAGCATAGAGAAAACACGATCGGCTTCGATGGCATTAGCTATATTGATTTGTTTTAATATTCGATGCTCTGGATTTAGGGTTGTTTCCCATAACTGTTCTGGATTCATTTCTCCAAGACCTTTATATCTTTGAACCATAATACCCGAACCCGATTCACCTCCGAACTCTTTAATAACAGCATCACGTTCGGAATCGTTCCAACAATATTGTTGTCTTTTGCCCTTTTTAACAATATATAACGGCGGTGATGCTACATAAATGTATCCTTTTTCAACTAAAGGACGCATATATCTGAAGAAAAAAGTGAGTATTAAGGTGGTAATGTGACTCCCATCAACATCGGCATCACACATAATTACAATTTTGTGATATCTTAATTTTTCAATATTTAATTTTTTCTGATCATCCTCCGTTCCAATACTAACTCCGAGCGCAGTAAAAATATTTCGAATTTCTTCATTTTCATAAATTTTATGTTCCATCGCTTTTTCAACATTAAGAATTTTACCTCTTAAAGGCATAATGGCTTGAAATTTACGATCTCTTCCAGTTTTAGCTGTTCCACCCGCACTATCTCCCTCTACTAAGAATATTTCACTTAAAGCAGGGTCTTTTTCAGAACAATCTGCCAATTTACCTGGCAAGCCACTACCCGTTAAAACCGTTTTTCTTTGAACCATTTCTCGAGCTTTCTTAGCTGCATGACGGGCATTAGCGGCAATCATTACTTTATCAATAATAATTTTAGATTCTTTTGGATGCTCCTCTAAATAATAATCTAACACCTTGGAAACCGCTTGAGAAACCACAGACGTAACTTCCTGATTACTTAATTCATCTTTAGTTTGACTTCGAAACTGAGGACTTGGCACTTTTACAGAAACAACAGCCGTTAGGCCTTCACGAAAATCTTCACCCGAAAGCGAAACTTTTAATTTATCAAAAAGTTTATTTTTATCTCCATAATCTTTAAGAGATTTGCTAATCGCTCTTTTAAATCCCCCAACATGGGTACCACCCATCAAAGTTTGAATGTTATTGGCAAAAGAAAATATATTTTCAGAATAACTATCATTGTACTGAAACGCAACTTCTACCGTTACGCCATCACTTTCACCTGTAATATGAATCGGTGCTGAAAGAAGTGAAATTCTACTTTTATCTAGGTAATTAACAAAATCTACAAGTCCATTTTCACTTTTAAATGTTTCGGTCTTAAATTGACCTTCTTCATCTTTTACTCTTCGATCTTCTAAAACTAACTTAACGCCTTTATTCAAGAACGAAAGCTCTTTCATTCGATTTGCTAAAAACTCATATCGAAACTCAACCGTGTCAAAAATAGTTGCATCTGGCTTAAAAATTACCGTCGTACCGGTTTCGTTAGAAACTCCTACTTCTTTGACTTCATAAAGCGGTTTACCCTCACTATATTCTTGTTGAAATATTTTGCCGTCTCGATGAACAATAGCCGTAAGATGGGATGAAAGTGCATTAACACATGAAACCCCTACTCCATTTAAACCCCCCGAAACTTTATAAGAATTTTTATCAAATTTTCCACCTGCATGCAACTCGGTCATTACGAGCTCTAAAGCACTTCTTCCACTCTCTTTTTGAATTCCAGTGGGGATACCTCTACCATTATCTTTAATACTCATCGAACCATCCTCGAGAATACTTGTCGTTATTTCTGTACAATATCCTGCTAATGCCTCATCAATTGAATTATCGAGAACTTCATTTACCAAATGATGAAGGGCTCTACTATCGGTTCCTCCTACATACATTCCAGGACGCACACGAACGGCTTCCAAGCCTTTCAGTGCCTGAATACTATCTGCACCATAATTACCATTATTCAAATTCTCAACGGCTTCATTCATTTCACTCATATTGATTTTTTAATTGAAAATTAAAACTTATATTTTTGCTTTATAAAAGATACAAAGATACAAAAAATAAGTTGATTTTATTGAAAAAAAAGTTAATAGAAACCAATTCCTTATAGCTTGATTTAATTATAGAAACAAAGCTTTTGAGAATGTGTTGAAATAGAATAAAATCTATTCTCATATGCTTCTCCGTCTGCCTCAAAAATTAAGTTATTTTGGTTTTCAATAAATAAATTTGAAGTTCTAAAATGATGCATACTGATATTCTTAACAAAGTTTCCACTATTTAATTTAAAAATATTTTTAAACAAGTCCGTTATAGAAATTTTCGAAATAACCATTACGTCAAATAATCCATCATTACATATCGCATTTGGTGCAATTTTCATGCCGCCTCCGGCATATTGATTTATTGCTATTGAAACCATAAATATTTTATCATCCCATTGCAATTTATTACAATTTAACTTTAAATTTTTGGACTTAAAAGTCCAAAAACTATATAAAACAGAAATAAAATACGAGATGGATCCTAAAAATTTAAAATACTTTAAATTCTCAATAACATAACCATTAAAACCAATTCCACATACATTTATAAAATAAAAAGGGTCTGTATTATTTCTAGACGAAACAAACCCAATATCTTGATAACGACAACCTCCCTTTACTATTATTTCAAGAATTTGATTTATACTAGCTTGTTTTCCATAATGCATTTTTACCCAGTCATTTCCTGTACCAAAAGGTAAAATCCCAAATTTATAACTACTAAAATCCGTCGCATACTTCATGAATTGATTGATCCAAAAATGTAACGTTCCATCACCTCCCATAAGTACTATTTCAAAAATGCACTTACTTTCCAAATCTAAAATCAGTTCTTGAGGATTTGTATCTTTAGAAATACGGAAATAATTTACATCAATACTATTTTGAGAAAAATATTCAATAATAAAATCGACATTATTTTTATTCTTTACAATTAAAGCAACTTTTCTTTTCATTTAAATTAAACATTTTTTGCTCGATAAGCCGGCCATAATGCCATTAAAAACGAAATTAATACTACTAAAAATAAAATGAAAAAAAAATCCAAAATTCGTATTTCTACAGGATATGCTGAAATCACAAATGTGCCACTACCAGGCATTTTAATTACTTCAAAAAAATATTGGATAACTAAAACCAAAACACCAAATAATAAACCAAAAACACCCCCAACAAAAGACTGCAAAAACCCAATTAATAGATAAATACGTTGTATTTGAAGTCTATTGATACCAAGATATAAGAGTACTTTTAAATCTTTCTGTTTTTCTAAAAAATGCATAGTTAAAGAACCGATAAAATTTAGAGATAAAATGAATAAAATAAATCCCATAACCAAATACGTTATCATTTTTTCAACTTTTGTCAACTTGTAAAGTGTTTCATTTTTCTCTAATCGATTACTAATTTTCCATTTATTTTTCAGAATTTTAGAAAGCCTATCTTTCACAAGTGCTTCACTTTGATTTATTGAAATTTCTATTGAAGAAATTGAGAAGTCTGAATTTCCAGTAAGATATTGAACAAATGAAATCGGAACAATGACATATTTTTCATCATATTCTTGATATACACTAAATACGCTTCTTGGAGAAATATAGGAATGCTCGAAAGGCATGTCACCCGCAATTCCAACTTGTTGACTTGATTTGGGCACATAAACAGCTAAAGATTCAAATGGATCATCCACTTTTATTTGAAGTTTTTCAGCAATATTTAACCCTAACATTGCATAAGAATTATTCGCGTCTTCTAATAATGTATCGCCAACTATTAAAAATTCCGAAATTTTATTTGTTATAAAATACGAAGGTTCTACGCCTTTTAATATTGCAATGGTCTCTTTATCTCTATACTTAAAATACGCTTTTGACTCCAAAATTAAAGACACATTTTCGACACCTTCAGTAGCTTTAATTTTATCTATTAAAAAATTATCAATATGAACAACTTTTCCTTTGGATGGGGTAATAGACAAATGAGGTTCAAAACTTTCATACAAATTTATTGCTAATGTTTCAAAGCCATTAAAGACAGACATTACGATTATCATAGCCATAGAACCAACAGCCATTGATAACATGGTGACTATACTTAAAATGTTTATTGCCCTATTATTTTTTTTTAGGAAAATATACTTAATAGCAAAAAAAAATGGAACTTTTAGACGTTTAATCAAAATTAGGTTTATATTTAATTATGAATATTTTCTTAATATATCTATAGTTTTAGAAAAATCAATAGGATGCGGCGCCTCGACATAAAGCTCTTTTTCAGTAAATGGGTGAACTAAATGAATTGAAAAAGCATGTAAAGAAAGTCTTTGGATTATAGAACGCTCTTCTTGATCTATCTTAGATTTAAATTTTGGTTTTAATGAAGACACAAAAATCCCTGAATTCAAATTATATAATGGGTCATAAGCAAGAGGCACTCCAATATGAGAGGCATGAACACGAATTTGATGGGTTCGTCCTGTTCGAATATCAAAACCAACTAGACTATGTCTTTTATAGACCTCTAAGCATTTAAAAAAACTAATGGCAAGCTTTCCTTTTTGATTTCCTACACGATAAGAGCCAGGCTTTTGTGGATTTTCTTGAATATAATTTTCAATCATTCCTTCATCCAAACTAGGTCGACCTTGCACGATGGCATGATAAATTTTTACAATATGATGATTTTCGAATAAAAAAGAAAATCTTTTTTGAGACTCTTTGCTTTTGGCAAATAAAAGAAGCCCCGAAGTTTCTCGATCGATACGATGAATCAAATACAGCTCAGGATAATTTATTTTTAGCGTATCATATAAATTTTTTTCTATACCCAAACGGTCTTTAATAGATAAAACACCTGATGGTTTATTTACTGCTACAACATGTTCATCTTCAAAAAGAATAGAAATCATATAATTATTAAATAAAAATGGGTGTAATTAATAAATTACACCCATTTAAAAGTTAAAAAAACGGTTACTTATGAATGATTAGCAATTTTTTAATTGCACTAATGTCTTTCTCATCCATTACATTAACAAAATACTCTCCATTTGCAAAATTCTTAGTTTCAATATTTGCATCTAACTTGTTATTTCTCACAACTACCTCTTGATTTAATATTGCTTGACCAAGTACATTTGTAATTGTAATGAAATATTTTCCATTCGTTATTCCGGATGCATATAATTTTGTAGTAGCATCCGCCGGATTAGGATATAAGCCAATTGTTTTTGAATTTGCAATATTGTTAATAGAACTTGGAGGGGTGTCTCTATATTTCTTCAACAAACCAGTTGATTTTGAGATAGAAGCTTGACCGCAAGCATTTTTAACAACTAAAGTTACTAAATATTCACCTTCAACAAGATAACGATGTGCCGTTAAATAATCGGAGCTAGAGTCACCGTCACCAAAATACCACATTACCTTACCGTCTGTAGAACTTGTGTTATTAAATAACAAGAAAAAGTCATCGTCTGGTATTGGCTTAGTTATTGTAAAATTAGCAACTGGTGGAGTGCTCATAATAACTCTTGTAGATTTAGTAAATGCCCCACAAGTATTAAATACCGATACAGATACAGACTGCGATTTATCTACCAAAATAGTATTAATTGAGTCTTTAGTACTCCATATGATTTTAGCGCCTACTGTATCCGAAATAGCTGTTAATTCTGCCTTGCCACATCCATAAACCGTATCTGGTAAAATAAATAATTTTCGAATTGCGCCTGTATCACTTTTATCCAATTGAACATTTATGAAATCCGAGAACACATCGCCACAGCCATTATCAACGGTCAATGCATATCTACCCGATTGGCTAACCGTAATTGAAGGGGTTGTTTGACCATTAGACCAAGTATATTTAAACCCAGAACCAATTACATTAGAAGGTGCATTAATCGTGTAACTATTTGCACATAAAACCACATCATTTCCAAAACTAAAAATTGTAGAATTTCTTCGAGTTACATTAATCGTATCAGCACCTGTACAACCATAAAATGCATTAGTTACATTTAAAATATAAGTACCAGGTAAAGAAACTATTACATTTCTTTGGGTTGAAGTCGTATTCCAAGAATACGTAAATCCAGGAATATTTTGATATGATTTATCTCCTAAAACTAAGAATGTTGAAGGACCGCACAAGAAGGTATCTTTTCCTAAATTAACAATTGGATTAGAAACTAAATTAGCCATAATTGTGTCTGAAAAATAACAATTTGTGGCATTATCTCTAACTTGAAGAAAATATTGATGATTACCTTTTGTATTTATGGTTCCAATATTCGAAATTGGTTTTTGACCTCCAAATGTAAATGTTTTTCCAGCTTCTGATATATTTGGCTGCAACTTAAATTCTTCTCCACAGAATACTCGATCTTGACCAAGTGTAAATACGGGTGGGTCCACTGATCTAACAACAAAAGTATCATAAGATGGGCAGAAATTGACCAAATTATAAGCATAAACAAAATAAGTACCTGGTATTCTAATTTTCATAAATGAATCACTAGTACCATCACTCCATACAATTGAATTTTGAGATTTCAAAAGACCTGAATTAATCGTTAAGGTGTCCACATTTTTACAGAATGGAACCGTATCCGGCAACCTTAAATCTGGAGAAGGATCTACAATAATTCTAGTACTATCTACAGTAGTACAATTAACACTATTTGTAACTGAAACTATATAATTAAACGTTTGATTTACAAGTACTTTTCGGTCAATTGAATTATCTTTATTCCATAGATATGTAAATGCGTCACCCGTTGGTGGCAACGGAGCTTCCAAAAAGTAATTTGGTTTTGAGCATATCCTGAATGTATCTTTTAAATTCACAACTGGAGAAGGCTTTAATTTTAAATTAACTTTTAGTCTTTCTGATTCACAACTTTCTACCCAAAACTGCCAGTTAAAGAAATAATTATAAGTATTACCGTTTACTCCGGATTTACTATATACAGATCCATCATTCGAGCATGCTCCAGATAGATCAACCTTATAACCAAGATAACCATCATCAACAGAACTTCTAATCAAACGAGTGCTACCTGCTCCGCCTAAATATATTAACTGATAATCCGTACCCGGTTCAATATCCCATTCTAAAGACACTCTATTAAGTCCTGATTTTGTAAATGATGCATTTGTTTGATATAAAGTTTGACCATATTGCACCAAACGAATGACGCCATTTCCTTGAGACTCAGCATAAACATCCACAGTTCTTAATCGAACCGTTCTATGCGTATTGACATCAAATAAAATACCTCTATTTTCATTTCCGAAAGTAGTATTAAACGATGCAAAATTAAATGGTTTCATAAAACTACCATAAGAACAACTTGTAGATGCAAAATAAGAAGTATCTTTTCTGAAATTTGGAATTTGAATCGAATCTGAAACTTGGAAAGGATATTCATCAAACTCTTTATGATACCAAAATACATTTAAACCATTACCATTTACTTTATAGTTTAAATCTTGATTTATACAGAAAAAGCCTCCGCTATCAGTTGGTTTAATTGGTTTTTTATTATCAAAAACTTCTCTTGTTAACGTATCATCCCATCGATCTTGATCAGAAGCTAAATCAGTAAAAACCGACAAATATTTACTTCCAGTCGTAATATCAAAATCAACATTTGGAATATAAATAGTTCCAACTTGATTAGAAGATAGCGAACCATTATAAACAGCACTTGAAGCAATACCTTTGTTCACACGAGCTCTAACTGTAAAGTTTGATTGTGTTGAAGAACCTAAATTCATAACTTGAGCTTTAACTAATCCATTTGCTTCAGCGCCACATCCAATAATAGGAGAGTCTATTGAAATCACAACCAAATCATTGTCGTATTTAGGTTTTACCTCAACATTTTCTATACTAGTAGTATAAAAATAAGTATTTCCATTTCCTTCATTATCATGCATTTTAATTAAATAAAAGAAATTACTATCTGTTCTTGGAGGACTAACACTAAACATAACTTTGTGTTCTGCAGTGTAATATTTATAAAACCCATTCTGATAATCTCTAACAATATTATTTCCGGTTAATATGTTTACAAGTCTATTAGGGCCATTAATATCAAATGAATTTACATTATAAGTCCATCCAATTCTTAATGAATCAATTGTATTGCTATATCCATTATCTTGATACCAAAAAGAGATTCGATATGTAGAATCTTTCTTAAGATTTATTGCTGGCGTTTTTAAAGTAAATTCATTTGGACGCGCATTACCAGGAGTTGATGGCTTCCAGTCAAACTCAACTAATTTCTTTTTAGTCAATGGTCTTCTAAGGAAATCATTAGGATCATTATCGCGAATGTTTAATCGATTGATATTAGTAGAAAAAGAGGTCCAACAAGGAACCGTAAAGCCTGAAGATTGACGTATATCAAACATTTCTTGTAAAGGTAAATTACCCCCAGATGGGAATACATTTAAAGGACCAACAATAGTTCCTTTTCCGCAATCATTGTACATCCTAAGACGATAATTTCGATATTTGGTTGTTAATCTAATTTTTATAAAATTAAATGTATCTCCTAAAGACGTTGGATACCAATTGAGCATATTTGGATTATCCGTATACTCCCACTGCATCCTCCATCCTTTTTTCCAAATTGGGATATCTTTTAATAATTTATGATCTAAACCTAGCGCAAATGCAATATCTTCTCCATTACACCATTTATCACTTGGAGGTGCATTCGTAAATGGATATGGAACTCCATCTGGAATTACATTTAAATATAAAGGTGATTTAAATACTGGGCTATCTGCACAAGGATCCGCAATAAATTCATTAGGTTCTTTTAGTGATTCAGGAATCGTATCAATACAAAAATCATCTAGAATAATACGATGAAATTCACCATCAATTTGTCTTCCAACCTTCATGGCTATCGCCAAGGAGTATGTTCCAGTATCTGGAGGTGAGAATATCCATGAAAGGTATTGATACCTTGCCTTTCCAATTTGATTTACAACCGATGAAATATTCCTTACGACATCTGTAACTCGGCGAGCTCTGGTAAAATTAGCTGGATTTTCAATTGCAGTTGCTCCTTTTACTGCCATTAAGAATACCGAATCGGTGTTACTAAAATCTCTTGAATTTTTTCGAATCATCTGAGGATTTGACACAGATGTTGTAGATGCATCAAAACTTTTTGCCGTATTATCTGCCCATTGAAAAGAAACTAGATAATGTTTCTTTTTATGAAAACGAATAGCAGGGAAAATTAATACTTTAAAGTTTGTATCAGGAACACTTATTGTTGCATCTCTATTGATAACTCCACTTACCAAACCACCTTTAAAATCCGTCATTTGTGCATCAATGATTTCAGGATATGGGCCTAATAAAGGTAAAGGACCACCACCAGGAACATAATTTCCGCCCGTTATCCATGGAGAAAAATTACCTGAAAAGAATGGCCTAGAACCATTTAAACCATAACTTCCCCAACAAGTTGGACAAGGTGAAAAACGACCAGCCTGAACTTCTATTTCATTGGTTGTGAAATGCGGTTTTTGATCATTATTTACGGTTACGCCACTCCAATCCTCACAATAAGGTAAACTATGCGTTCCATTTACTAGTAACGAATCCGAATGATATTCTTTTCCATCAAATAGACAAGTCCCAACAATTTTATAATAGGTATTCGTATCTGTGGCTACAATATTCGTGGTTAGCCAATCTCTTTTGTTTATATGAATACGATATTGATTAGCAGCTAAAGGATTAGGCTCTCCAAACAACGAATTATCAATCATTTTTGAGAATGTACTATCCGTAATATTAAAATCGGGATCCATTCGCTTTCTATAAAACTGGTATACCATTCCACTGTAGTCAAACTGATTGGTTCCTGTCGCAGTTTGAGCTCCAAAAACACTAGGCTCGTAGGTAATCATAATGGTATCTCCAATACAATATTGATGGGTTACCTCATATTTTTCGTAATCCATTTTTTGTTCAGGTCGATCAATAATCTTACTTGGAGCAAAAGCAGAACCATTTGTAGGCGTATTATCATCACAACGTTTTACTTCTTTTACACAAACATCATCAAAAGCCATATCAGCTCTTGTAGCTTGTGTTTCTCTATAAACGATACCAAAATAATAAACGTCCGTACTACATGGTGTAAAATCCGAATGATGTCGATTCCATTGATCAAATCTAAAATTAACGTTTACGTGCCCAATTTTTTCAGTAAGATCACAAGCCGAATTAATAGATCCTGCAACACAATATAAAGAATCCCAGCCAAGTTGAGCACCAGTTTCACGATGCCAAAAACTAAAGCGATACGTTTTTCCTTTTTCTAATCGAAATGCGGGAGTAACAAACTTTCCATCTGATACTTTATCAGCAGGTCCTGGAGGATTAACTGGATTTTGATGTGTATATCCGGCGCCTTGTCGTCCCGTTCTAGCATTAGAATAAATTGGTAATTTTGCACCAGGGGTATTACATGAAGCTTTATGATGCGTAAAACAAGAGAATAATCTATTCTCTCCGAAATTCACTTGATTTGAGAATCCATCACACCATGGTAGTGATTGCACATAACTCAATGGAACAGATTCTGAAGAATCAATTGTAATTAGAGTACCATTATCATCACACCACAAGGTTATTCTTCTATAATATTTAAATTGAACCAAAGTCTTTGCAATGGTTGAAGCACTATTAGTTTGAGATGCAAAATAAGTATTAAATTTTATATTATCATCGGACACTTGCCACATAAATGTTGGATTCCCAACTCTAGGTGTCGCATTTACGATTCCAATTCCTACCGTTTTATCTAAACAAACTTCATCAAGAACTTGGGCTTTTCCGCTTCTTGATGTTGGATTTGGGATCGTTATATTACTTACATTAGAAATATAAGTATTTATACTAGCAGGACATAGCCTTACAATTCGTCTATAAAAACTAGAAATACCTGCTGGTGGCACAATCATTTCCTTTCCGATTTGACCCGCAATGTCTGTATAAGGACCTTGATACTGAGAGCTTGTTTGCCAAATATAAGTAAAAGGTCCTGCAACTTTTACTTCACCACTATTATCAACAAAACGAACCGTGTCATCAAGAGCTTTTAATGTTAAATCCGAGATACAATTTACTATTTGACCTATTATTTTATTAGGAAGATAACTTTTTGCTTCAGCACCTGCAAAAGAAGTTCCACCTTCACAAGACTCTACAGGACAAATAATCGTAGCTTTTCGATAAGAGGTCCATCCCATTGGCATTTTATATTTTAATATCTGTGCTTCTGTCTTAGGCGCAATAATTCGGAATGCTAAATCATTTTCCGTTTTAATTTGCCATAGCGATTGAATATTATTTAAATTAGTAAAAAAGGGCACATTTCCTCCAGCTGTCAATGTGATACTATCACTTGGACAAGTAAATGGCGTTATTGTTGTATTATTTGAACCCGTTTGAAGAATAACCGTATCTAAAATAGTATCAAATGAAGTAGGATTGTTATCACATAACATGGTTACTATTCGATAAATAGTCGTATCATTAAATAGCATTTGTGTTTTAAGCAATTGATTTTGCTGAGGATCGTCATATGGTAAGAAATTACCCGAAAATCCTTTTTTACGCTCCCATTTAACTTTTATATTGGCATCATTGATTTTTAAACGATCTGAATAATCTATGACTACGACCTCAGTAGGACATTCTACATAATGATTTGTTGTTTTAATCTGAGTTATTAACTCAAATGGTCCAACAATTGTGGTATCTGTATTTCCACAAAATGCTATTTTAGCTCGATAAAATGAATCTTTGTTAACTTTTATTTTTAGTGAATCGCCTATATGCAAAAGCCTTCTAAAAGGTCCATTTTTATTGGCACTCACTTCCCAGCTTATATTTAACTTACTCAAAAGGGAAGTATCTACATTTGTTAAAATAAGTGTTGCGCTATCTGTATTACATCTTTTAGTCGTTTCGTCTAGCGAAATTTTAATCTCTTCTAACCCTACAATTACTCTATTACTCCAAAATTTATTAGAAGTATCTAAAATTGCATTTGGTTGAGGACAAGTAGAAACATATCCTGCATAAATGGTCATTGCACTTTCGAAAGGAACAAAAATAGAATCTTTACTATTTATGAAATATGGCGTAATCGGGGAATATGTAAATCCATTATTTTTAGAAATATTCCAAGTGAAATTTGTAGCAAACAAATCATCATTAAACGTGGAATCTTTTTTTAACTTTAATTTAAGCATTCCGCATTTTATAGTTGTATCAAATCCGCCACCTGCTTTTGGAGTAATCACATCATAACAGCTATCGCAAGCAAGAGCTTGAACACTTAACTTTCTAGTAGAAATTCGGTTTATAATCGTTGTTGAGAATTCGTCTGGTATTGGAGGTGATAATTTACAACGAACTCTTAAACGATACGCAAATCCATGCTGGTTTGCAGGAGCTTCTAGAGTATCCGAATTAGATCCTGCATTAACCCATACGGCACCAACAACATTTAAATTAAGTCGTTGCCACAAATATTCTACATCGGGGCCAGTTGTCATTCCAGTTGCTCGATAAACGATCTTATTTTGTTGACAATCTTTTGATTTAATAGTAGTTACTCCTCCTGTCATTCCTGGACATTGAGCGGAAACTTCAAAATTCACAATTGTGAAAATGAAATTAAATAATACGAACTTTTTAAATAAACTCTTCATATATTTCTATTTTTTCTATTGTTATTTAACGACTTCAAATGGATAACTTTCTATAAATTGCCCATTATAATTTTCAAATTTTAAAATATAATTACCATTACTTAAATTTGAAATATTTATTACTTCTTTTAAATCCGAATTCACAAATACTTCTTTTTCAATTAAGATTTGACTAATAAAATTATATATTTTGATAAAATAAGAACCTTTTGGTATTTGATTTGAAGTTATTGAGATTTGATCTGCACTTGGATTTGGGAACAAGCTAAGATTTAACTTCGATTTATCTTTGATTCCAATATTAAAAATTCGAATCGTTTTTGTTAACGTACTTTCTTCATTACATTTATTTCTTACTTTTAAAGTAACTTGATATTCCCCAGGAGCTACATAATTATTTGCTCCTGTTTTTAATGTACCCGTATTACCATCTCCAAAATCCCAATCATAAGAAATAGCATTAATCGACTGATTTCTAAATAGTCCGTATAAGTCATAAACTTCTGAAGTAAATGCAGCAATTGGCGGTTCTATTTTTTCAACAAATATAACATCCGTAATTGTTGCGCATTCGTTACTAGCCGTAACTGAATATATATTTGTTTCATCTACTGTAATACTATTTACAACTTCACCGGTACTCCATTTAACATCAACAGATGCAGGCTGAGGCGAAATAGATAATGTAAGTGGTTCACATATAAATGTATCATTAGGTAAAGAAAATGCAATAGGTCTTTCTTTAAACGTAATATTTACTTCATCCGTTTGAATACCACAAGTATGTGAAGCGGCTAAAGAAACTTTTCCATTTGCAGTTACTCTTCGTTGCGATGGATTTGCAATCGCACTTCCACCCGACCAAGTATACGAATCGAATCCAGCAGTAGCAAAAATAGTATCTACGGTATTACATGTAACC
>Ga0208595_1000408_pt1 | contig 16632 bp, 13 predicted proteins | sample LakMenEpi28Jun11_FD_150742 | JGI IMG/M metagenome (GOLD analysis project Ga0208595, IMG submission 150742) | Freshwater microbial communities from Lake Mendota, WI - 28JUN2011 deep hole epilimnion (SPAdes) | ecosystem: Environmental > Aquatic > Freshwater > Lake > Epilimnion/Euphotic zone ...
AACTTTGCCGGAACCGAATTACCAGGACGATTTACTCGCGCCATTTCAACTTCAGAACTGAGTTTCGCCTAATTGTCGTTGCCAATTTTTCGCCCAATCCGTGAATCAGACCGCGAGGCCTGGAATCCGTTATGGGCAGGCTATTTGGTTTTCTACAAGGAGACTGTGCCAGATGTGCAAACGGATTTGACCTGGTCAAGATTTTTCTTGGACGATTTCAACCTGCACGGGTTCGTGGTTGAGTTGAATGGCGAGGTAGTTGGCTTTGCCCACTGTTCGTTTACGAATTCCACTTGGTTGGAAAAGCCCGATCTTTACCTGGAAGACCTGTTCGTTTCGCCGGAGTATCGAAGGCAGGGTTTGGGAGAGTTCCTTATCGAGAGCTGCTCCACGTTTGCAAAGGAATCTGGCGCTCGGCGTTTGTATTGGCAAACGCAACGCTCAAACGAATCCGCTCAGCGGCTGTATAGCAAGATTGCCAGCCTGAGCGAATACATCATTTTTGAGAAGGTTTTCCGTGATTAGCTGCTCGTTTATTTTCAGCCCAGGGGAGTATGACGCTGACTTCCATGAACTGGATAGCAAAATTGACGCTTTCGCAGAGTCTTTGGCGGGTTTTGTCGGCGTGGACCGCTGGGTTTCGGAAGATGGCAAGTCTCGGAACTCGATTTACTACTTCGACGGAATGGATTCGGTTCGCGAGCTATCTCGCTACCCGGAACATTTGGTGGCCAAAGAGAATTACAAAAAATGGTACTTGGGATACCAAATCGTGGTTAGCGAAGTTACCGGTTCCTACGGGGACGGGTATTTCGCTCACCCTTCAACTAAGGCCTGAAAACTAGGATTGGGTCATAGTGAGTAAAAGCCCATTCAAGTTACCGGTAAGCGTTGGTCCGTGGTTTAACTATTGGATTGAATACATTCCAGAAGCGGAATTGGGCACTGCGCGCAAGAAGTGGTTTCGCTCATCCATCAGTTCGATTCTGGTCGGCAATCCTTTTGGCCGTAAGCGTTTGGCAAGCGTCAGCGTTAGCGACCTGACTGCGTTCTTGGAGGAGTCGGTTTATCCAAAGTTCGACCGTCAAGAATCTGCAATGCTTCGCCACTATTTTCACTCGGCTTTGGTTGCCGCGAGAAATTTGGGCGGGGCCGAGAGCTATCTGGTTCGCCGGTACTTCACCAAGCGGCAATTGGCATGGCGAAGAACGGGCTTCGCGATTGTTTCGCTGACTCTCGTTTTCGCGGTCGTTGTCTCTGCGCTTACTCTGAATCGCGTGTTTCTCAAAAAGGAGAATTTACTCACAGCTTCGGCTACGGTCTTGCGTGAAAACGGTTTTGGAGTTGCGGTTGCCTTTGCCGAAGACATTTACTACAACTATCTAAATCCTCCAGCCGTTGGCGGGGAGCCGTCCACCGCTCCCGGTCGAGGTTTGGAGGGAACTCTGCCCGAGTTGAACATTGCTACCGACGCCCTAATTGCCAACAACCCAACCTGGGGTGTTGCTCGCGTTCCGAGTGAAGTACCAGAAGCACTCGTTTCCCCCGTGTCCCCTTTGGAGGGAGAGGGGCAGTGGGCTAATACGAGAATTCGGGTTAACGGAAACCCCGCCATCAGAATCGCTCAAATTAGACCAGATCGAGTACACACCAGTTACTGGGCCACTGTTACCTGGCTCGACCCCAAGTTGTTGGCTTTCGCGCAGGTTCCAGGAACCAAGGTGCCCGAAGTGGATGGGCTGCCCAATAGAACAGGAAGAGTCCCGAAGAATTTGCAACGCTTCTATGTTGCTGGTCTGAACGGTGGATTTTTAATGCGTGACAGCCAAGGAGGTTACTCGTTTGAAGGCAAGGTCTACAAACGCCTGATCGATGGCAAGGCCTCCTTGGTTACTTATACCGACGGTTCGTTCGACGTGGTCGAGTGGGGTCGCGACCCGGTAAGAAGCAATATCCAATCGGTACGCCAGAATATGCATCTAATCGTCGATGGCGGAGTTAGCCAGGTAGAGAACGAGGATCAGTCGAAGTGGGGTTGGGTTTGGCAGGGAGTCGGTTCTGGAAAGAACCTGGTGTGGCGCAGCGGAATCGGGGTTCGCTATGACGGTTCGATGGTTTACGTAATTGGTGCGGCGATGAGCGCATCATCATTGGGGGATGTTTTGGTCCGTGCGGGCGCACGAAGGGCAATCTTGCTAGATATGAACGAGGCTTACGCCAACGGTTTTCTTTACGGCCCTTATAAAGGTGGGCGCAAAATAGACGCCGAGAGCACTAGATCTCCCGAACGCTTCTGGGCCACCAGTGAGCGCGATTTTATAGCCGTTTATGCCAAATCTCCGGCAACTAAGGCTGAATAGGTACTTTTGAGAAGTCGACCCTGTTGGTAACCCTCTCAAGAGCAATCATCAGGGTCTTTCCAACTAGGGCAATCAGAACCACGGTGGTAATTGCTCGTCCGGTGTCCCAGAGCAATCCACCAGAAACAATTTCAAACTGGACGAATCTCGAAATGTTTTCCATGAGCGAGCCACCTTCCAAGTAAGAGATCGAAGTGCCTGGGCCAACAAATAGAGGCCAAGTCCAGGCGGTGAGAAATATTCCGTAGAAATAAGACGCCAGAACCGCATAACTGGAGGTCACTACTAGGCGAGCTTTCAAGTTTTTTGTTTTCGGGAGAATTCCCGCCCCCGCTCCGACCAGTGCCGCCCCCGCGAGCTGAAATGGAAGCCACGGGCCAATTCCCCCGGACATGATGGCGCTGGCCAAAATCGACAACAACCCGAGCGCCGAACCAAATCGCCAACCGAAAACGTAACCGGAGAGAACGATAAGTGCGAAAGCAGTTTCGATTCCTGCAACACCAGCCCCCATGAGCCGCACCATTGCGTTTATCGCCGCCAAAACCCCAAGCAAGGCAACTCTCCTGCTATCCAACATATTCGAGCTCCCTCGGCTGCAAATGCTCTGTCCGGTTGGCGATGGCGGTTGCAAATTCGAGGTCGTGTGTAGCCACGATTACTTCAATGCCGCCTTTGGAAATCTCGAAGACAGCGTCGACTAGTTTCTGCCGGCTGGGTGTGTCGAAGCCAAGAGTTGGCTCGTCTAGTAGCAGTTGCTTCAACGGTTTCACCAGTTGAATACTGATGGTGAGTGCAAGTTTTTGTCCCTCCGAAAGGTCGCGCGGGTTTTGATTCAAATCCACCAGGGGTCCAAATTTGAAAAACACTTTCGCAGCGGTTCCAATTGGCTGGTTCGCATCCAAATCGGCTTGCTTCAATTCCTCGGCAACCGTGTCTAGATAGAGCAGATCGCTGGCCGGCTGAGGAACCAAAACTCCTCCCGCGTCTGCGAGCTTGCGAAGCATGGACGTCTTGCCCGAACCGTTTGAGCCAAGCACGGCAAGCACGTTTCCTGCTGGCCAGATTCTGGCTTTCAGGTTGGCCTGCTCGGCGAATCTTGCAGTGAGGTTGCCGGAATCGATGGTTAAGAATGAATCGGACATTTCTTGTAATTCTTTGATGCGGTGTTCGGCAATGACTACCGTGATTTTCTGCCGCTTCAGCTCGGTTAGTGTGTCGAAAAACATTTCACTGGCCTGGATGTCGAGGGCTGAGAGCGGTTCATCCAGAAGTAGAACTTTGCTTCCCGAACAGATGCCGGCAGCGATTGCAACGCGCTGCTGCCAGCCTGCCGACATGGTTTGTGGGTCTTCCCGAAGCAGCGTTTCCAAGCCGAATGCTCGAGCGGCTTCGGTGACCTGATTTTCGATTACCTCGGGAGCTTTCTCACTCTGTCGTAGACCAAAAGCGAGTTCGTCGAACACAGTGTCTGCGACAAAACCGCGCCTTGGAAACTGATTCACATAGACGGAGCCTGGAACCTTCGATTGAATCACTTTCAGCAGAGTGCTTTTGCCCGAACCGGTGTTGCCTGAGATTGTTACAAGTTGTCCGGGTTCAATCGAGAGGTTGATACTTCGAAGAACTTCAACGTCGGGTTGATACCCGAACGAAAGGTTTGAGATTTCAATCCTTGAACTGGCAGTTTCCCTTCTGGGGCTTGCGCCAAAGCCCCGTCCCTGCATTGAATCACCTAGGTCAATTGCTTGGTCGATGGCATTCGATAGCACTGGAATTATCACTGAGTGAAGAAGCCTAAATCCGCGTCGTCGGGAGCGAAGCCGACCCGCGACTCGAACTCGGCTTACCGATCTCGCTATTTCGGGAGCCAGGGTTAGGGCGATGTTTAGTGCCGTGATGGAGTTTTTGAAAAACTTCGGCGCCCGGGGGAGGAGCTTTCGAAAATCTAGAAGTGCGTTTAGTAACCCGAATCCAATAACCCACATTGCCAACTGCAGGCCGTCGACCACTGCACGCAGCGCTGTGACGACCTCGAAGGAATCAAATACCAGACGAAAAACAACCCGCAGCAAGACAACAAACAGCGCCAGCCAGACGTACTGTTTGAAGACTTTGAAGCGGAAGGTGGTCATCGACGCTACTTACAAACGAACGATGTCGGCTTAGGCAGGTTTGAAACGGTCGACTCGGTTTCCATATAAACCCAGCCTTCCCAAGAGCCGCATTTCGAGAATTGATCCGAGGCTCCGGTGGTTGCGTAACCCCACTCTCCATTCGCGCCTAGGTAGTAACCCCAGTAGGCTCCCGCGCTGTCGTCGCAAGGTGCACCGGCTGGTAGCCCGTCAATTTGGCAAGCGAAAGCATTCGGGTATTTGGCAGTACCTTTCACTTTCATGCCCACCGCCTGAAACAACTCCCAACCGCTACCTTTGAAATCTCTTGCACAACGAATTGCAACCTCCCCCTGGAAGTCGGTTGCCAAGGTCACGCCGGGTTTTTCGGGCGAGCAGGCTCCAGAAATCCATTGATTCGGGAGTTTTTCTGGCTCGATTGCCGCGGAGCATCCGCTTAGTCCTAGCCCTAGAATTGCTGCCACTATGAGAGGCGCGTTAAGTTTTTTCATGATGCCTTTTCTGCCAAGAATGGGCACGAAGGCACGGAGGTCGGCAAAGATTAGCGACGCCCGACTTTCGACCGCAGACCACGACGGTTTGATGAGAGTTACTCGCTCGAGGCAGGCAATCCGACTTCTGCTTTCGCAGTTACGGTTGCGGGTCAGCGCCGGATTTGCACCGGCTTTCCCTGCAAAGAGTTAGGTGTACCTAGTTTAACGGCAACCAGGTGGCGGCCCAGGCATAACCGATGAAAATAACCGCGTCTAATAGGAAGTGCGCAAAGAGTAGGGGAACCAGCTTGCCGTTTCGCTTGTAGAGGTAACCGAACAGCACACCCATGGCGAGATTGCCGACGAAGCCACCAAAGCCTTGATACAGGTGGTAGGTTCCGCGAATAATTGCGCTCAGCCAAATGATTTTGTGATCGTTCATTCCACGCTCACGCAGGCGAGTGAAGAAATAGCCAACCATGATTACCTCTTCTAGCAAACTCGCGCCAACCGCACTGAGTAGGAGCATCGGAATCGTCCACCAGTACTCAACAACATCGGTGGCCACAACCCTGGCTGCTGCGCCCATGGATCGCGCAACCAGATATAGCGCAAGACCCGGAATGCCAACAAGTACCGCTATCCCGAAACCGGTAAGCAACTGACGTCCTAGTTTTTCGTAGAGAACGCCGATTCTCGAGAGAGCGCGAGTCCCGAGCAAAAACAGAACCAGAGCCACTGGAACGAGTTGGAAAACGATGCCAACGAATTGGTAGCTGAAATCCAGCCACTGCTGAGCTGCCTCGCTCCGATTGATTGTGGTCTTGGTCCCGCCTAAACCACCCTCAGCGGTGAGAGCCGCAGCCAGTGCCAAAATCGAGTAGATCGCCGATTTACCAAGACTCAGCCCGAAGACCACCCAAAGTTCAATGTCAATCCGTCGTTTTAGTTCCATAGTGCTCGGTATCCAATCGAAATAGCCAGTGCGATGATAAGAAAGCCGCCCAATACACCCAGCCACACTCTAAATGCGTTTGTAGTGATACCCCTAATTGCCAGGCCGGCAACAACTAGCGCCTCCTGCCACAAGAGCGAGCCAATCAGCACGGCGGCGGCAAATACGATTGCATTTTCAGGCGAGGGAGGGAAGCCCAGGTTTGAAACGTTGGGGGCTATCGCTAAAAAGTAGAGTGCGGTTGGAGGGTTCACCAATGTGGCTAAGACGAATGTTCCAAAAGTCTTTACCACCGAACCGTTTGAAACCGACATCGCTACTTCCAAATCTGGCTTGCCGATCAAACGAAGATTCCTCACGAGAGTTTGAATGCCGAGAATCAAAAGAATCGACGCACCCACCAAACCCAGAGCTACCTTAAGGGAAGTGAGCGCCGCCGCGATAAATCCGCCGATTACGAAAACGGATAGCGCGTAAAAACCATCGACGCTGGCCATTCCAAGTGCGCCAACTACTCCATGACGTAGTCCTCGGCCAATTGTGGTGTTCACCAGCATGATTGCCATCGGTCCAACCGGTATAGCCAACGCCAGACCCGCTAGAAAACCGATGGTGAACAACTCCCACATAATCCAATTGTCTAACAGGTGTCTCAAAGGCTTAGCCAAGGTAACCTTGAACAAGTTGTAAATAAGGAGTTCCTTGAAGCGTTTCAGTTCGATAGTTGCAGGTCTACTGCTAGTCGTCGTCTCGCTTACCGGTTGCAGCGCGGGCAGTTCAATTGTGGTTAATTCGCATGTGACTATCGGTCAAGTCGGAAACATTACAACTCTGAACTCAGACGTTAGAGAGTCGGCCGCAAACAATATCGCCAGCGACTTGAGAGCACTTACGCTTCAGGGTTTTTATGAAATTGACGACGATGGTGCGTTGGTTGCAAACGAAGCTTTTGGTGAGGTCAAAATCACCAAACAGGAACCGTTTACCGTGAGTTATGAGTTAGCTAAGACCGCGCTCTGGAGCGACGGATCCTCGGTTGATTCAACCGACCTAGCGCTCGCGGTCACCGCAGCGAAAGAAGCCGAATTCAACTCGCTTCGTTTTGGCTCGAGTCTCAGTGCCGCCACAATCGTAGGTACGCCGAAACCTGGCGGGAATTCCCTTGTTCTTAGTTTCCCCACCCCAATCGCCGACTGGCGAACCGTTGTTGAGGTTTCCGCAGCGGCTCACGTGGTTGGTAAAGCGGCTGGCCTGAGCGGGAATGTGGGAACGGTTCGCGCTGGGATTCTTTCGGCGATTACCAACAAAGACACAGAACAGCTCAAAAAACTTGCGGCCGCCTACTCGTCCGCTTTCACAGCTGGGGGAGACCCGACCAACTTTCCAACTAACGGCGCCTACACAATCACCAAGGTGGACACCGATTCGCTTGAGTTGAAAGCCGTTCGCGATTTCACCGGAACCCACTCGGCTATTGCTGAAACGATTTACTTCAAGCTGTTTGCAGACAATGCCAGTGCCTTCAAGGCTGTAGCTGCCGAGGAAGTTGACCTTTTCACCCCGCTGGCCACTTTGAACGAACCGCAGTCTGATTTGATTGCCTCAGCTCAGGCTCTGGACACCAAGACATTTACTCTTCTCGCTCCAACGTCTTCGCGATCTGAGCAGTTCCTGCTGAATCTTGGCGAAGGAACCTTCGCCGATGCCACCTACAAGAACCCTGAGACGGCGGCCACGCTTCGCAAGGCCTTCATGAACATCGTGCCCAAAGCGCGAGCGTATGACTTTGCTTCACTCACTCAGGTGATTACCCGTTCCGATTCTTTTGTGTATTCGAGCTCATCGAAAAACTATGCGGCGGTGGCTGGGTCAAATTCGAGTGCCGATTTCCAACTCCAAGACGTGGAGCGAGCCAGCGAGCTTATTGCTAGCCTCAAGCTGCCATACCAACCGGTGGTTAAGGTTCTTTTCGACACAGACAACCAGGCGGCCGTTGCCGAATGGACACTGCTTTCCGATAACGCCAGTTCAGCTGGCTTTAGATTGATGAATATTTCAAACAATGAACCAAGTGCGCGCTACAAGCAGGGTAAATACAATGTCTACCTAGGTGATTTCCCACTCCTCGGTGTGGGCGCAGGTTCGGTTCAGCAGCTTCTTAACGGACCTAACCGAATGCCGGCAGAGCAATTCCTAGGTCTCACCGCAGATGTCATCGCGGCTCAGCCCAAAAGTCTTGACGCCAAATTGCAAGCATTAGATCAAAAACTTTTTGAAATCGGTATTGGTCTTCCTATGTATGAGTCGCCAACATTGCTCGTGCATAACCAAAGAATCCAGGGTTTGGTGGCAGACCCAACCGCCGCCACCTCAACCTGGGGGTACTGGACCTGGAAAGTTTCAGCCGACAAATAGCGGTTTTGACGGTTAGACTTATATAAATCGACTTTTTCATGAGCGTGCTTTCTCACGCCCAATCTCAAGGATGTTTCCTATGGCTCAGGCCAAACGCGAAGAATTAAGAAACGTAGCCATTGTGGCTCACGTTGACCACGGCAAGACCACTCTGGTTGATGCCATGCTCCGACAGACCGGTTCGTTCACCTCACACGGGGACGTCAACGAGCGCGTGATGGACTCCGGGGACCTTGAAAAGGAAAAGGGAATTACCATCCTTGCCAAGAACACCGCAATTGCATATAAGGGTGAACACTCCGGTGGTAAGGAAATCACCATCAACGTGATTGATACCCCTGGTCACGCCGACTTCGGTGGCGAGGTTGAGCGCGGTCTTTCTATGGTCGACGGCGTGGTACTGCTAGTGGATGCCTCGGAAGGTCCACTTCCTCAGACCCGTTTCGTGCTTCGCAAGGCGCTCGAGGCAAAACTTCCAGTAATTCTTCTGGTCAACAAGACCGACCGCCCGGATGCTCGAATCGACGAGGTCGTTGAAGAAACCCATGACCTTCTACTCGGGTTGGCCTCAGACCTTCACGACATCGTGCCAGATCTAGACATCGACGGCATTCTCGAACTGCCAATCATTTACGCTTCAGGTCGTGCCGGAATCGCTTCGCTAACCAAGCCACTCGATGGCACCATGCCTGAAGGCGACAACCTCGAACCACTGTTCGGCGCAATTATGAAGCACATTCCGGCGCCTTCCTACGACGACGAAGCTCCGCTTCAGGCTCACGTAACTAACCTAGATGCCAGCCCGTTCCTCGGACGTCTTGCCCTTCTACGTATCTTCAACGGCACCCTTCGCAAGGGGCAGCAGGTTGCTTGGGTTCGCCAGGACGGCACCACGCAAACCGTGAAGATCACCGAACTTCTTAAAACCAAAGCTCTTGAGCGCTTCCCAACCGAAGAAGCCAACCCAGGCGACATCGTGGCTGTTGCCGGAATCGACGAAATCACCATCGGTGAAACTCTGGCCGACCCAAACGACATCCGTCCGCTTCCAATGATCACCGTTGACGACCCTGCCATTTCGATGACTATTGGTATCAACACCTCTCCAATGGCCGGCCGCGTCAAGGGCGCCAAGGTCACCGCTCGTTTGGTGAAAGACCGCCTGGATAAAGAGCTAATCGGTAACGTATCGATCCGCGTTTTGCCAACCGAGCGTCCAGACGCTTGGGAAGTGCAGGGTCGTGGAGAGCTCGCTCTTGCCATCCTGGTTGAGCAGATGCGTCGCGAAGGTTACGAACTAACCGTTGGTAAGCCTCAGGTAGTTACCAAGCGCGTCGACGGCAAGCTTCACGAGCCGGTTGAAGACATCACCATCGACGTTCCTGAAGAATTCCTCGGCTCGATCACTCAGCTGATGGCCTCCCGCAAGGGCCGCATGAAGAACATGCAGAACAACGCTGCCGGCTGGACCCGCATGGAGTTCCTAGTTCCTTCTCGAGGCCTAATCGGGTTCCGCACCGAATTCCTAACCACCACCAAGGGCACCGGCATCGCCAACGCCATCTCGGCCGGCTACGAGCCTTGGGCCGGGGAAATCATCACCCGTCAAAACGGTTCGATGGTTGCCGACCGCGCCGGTGTAGCAACGCCGTTCGCAATGATCGCCCTTCAGGAGCGCGGCTCGTTCTTCGTTGACCCAACCACCGAGGTCTATGGCGGAATGGTGGTTGGCGAGAACTCTCGCGCCGATGACATGGAAGTGAACATCACCAAGGAAAAGAAGCTCACCAACATGCGTGCTTCTTCCTCTGACGAATTCCAGTCACTCACCCCACCAAAGAAGCTAAGCCTTGAAGAGTGCCTAGAGTTCGCCCGCGAGGACGAATGCGTTGAGGTAACCCCGGAAGCCGTTCGCATCCGCAAGGTAGAACTCGACCCAAACATCCGTGCCCGCGCGGTTTCGGCCAGGAAAAACGCCTCCAAGGTCTAAATTCTCTAAGCAAAGAAGGGTTCCTCAAAACTGAGGAGCCCTTCTTTCATTAACAGCCGCTGAACGAATCGTTACCATTTCGCGACCTTATTTTGAAAGTTTTTTGGTTTCATCCAAACTCGACGGTGCTACTTTGGAACTACATTTCACTGACAATCGTCTTTGAATGTAAACCCACTACGGAGGAATAAATGATTAACAAAACGCTAAAGCGCGCAATTGCCGCCACAGCTGGTGTTGGTCTAGCGTTCGCGGGCTTGGTCGGCATTGCCGCCCCAGCTCAGGCTGCTACTACCACCACCTTCAAGATTCACCTAAACGTACCAGCCGAAGTTGCGGCTAGCTGGAACATTTGGTCATGGGGCGCAGGCTATGGAGCCATTGACAACACCATCGGTGCTGTTGCCCAAAACATTGGAACCGAAGCGGCTCCAAACGTAGTAACCCAGGACTGGACCCCGAACTTCGTTAATGACGACGCTTATGGTTCATACGCCGAGTTCACCGTTCCAGTAGTGATTACCGGATTGAACAACGTACTCCGTACCACCGAATCATGGGATGGACAAGCAGCAGCACCTGCAGTTCCTGCAGTTCCTGAGGTTCCTGAGGTTCCTGAAGTTCCTGCAGTTGTAGACAACCCAGACACCCTTGAAGTAGACGAAACTGCAGCAGCGATTCCTGCTGTTCCAGCGATTCCTGCTGTTCCAGCGATTCCTGCAAAGCCAGCGATCGAAGCCGCTGACAAGCCACTTGGTGGAGACAACATCTTCCCAGCTGGCGAAAGCTGGTGGAACGTGAACACTGGTAAGCGCGAGTACCCTCTAAAGGATGTCGTTAGCTACAAGATTCACATCAACGCGCCTCTAGCCGCTGCGCAGGCAAACGGTTGGAGCCTATGGACCTGGGGCCCTTACACCCCGGCTCACGTACAGCTATCAAAGTTCAAGGTTGGAAGCAAGTACCCATACAAGGGCAAGGTTGGTGCAGCTCAGGTTGGTGTTCCGTTCAGCGGATCAACCAAGTATGGTGCGTATGCAGTTATCAAGGTCCCACGTATTTATGTAAATACGATCGGGTTCCTGGTTAAGCGTTCGACTCTAACCACTGAGTGGTACGTACAGTCAACCGACTTCAAGACCGACAACAACAATCAGATTGCCTCAGGAACCACTGAAGCATGGATCCAGATTGGCGCTTCGAAGATGACTCACAAGGTTCCGACCTTCGTTGGTCGCTACACCGCAACTGCAACCTACGCGAACGGCAAAATCACCGTGACCCCAGTGCGACCATCACACGTGTCGCTACAGGGTGCTCTTGGTGACAAGATCGTAGTCACTGCCAAGAAGGGTGCCACCACTCTGACCTGCACAATTGCGTCTACCGCGCAAGCTGCAGCCTCAGGTAGCTGGTCTCTAGCTTCAAGCTGTGACATCGCTGTTGCCCAAACCGCAGAAGCGCAGAACTGGGAAATCACAGTGAACGCTTCAGCAACCGGTGTTGGAACTGCTCTAAAGAGCGTTCAGCCAAACGTGAAGCTAACTGTTCCGGCAACTGCCTAAACAGTAAGTAATAGGTGGCGGGTCCCGGCTTCGGTCGGGGCCCGCTTTCCTTTATCTCTTTTTGGTAACAAACAGGTAACTTTGTCTTATGTCAGGCGGGGTCCAAGGTAGGTTTTAACAAAGTAAAAACAACTAGAAAGTAGATCTTTGTGCGAAGTCTCACTCTTAGAAAAAAACTAACCGCTCTCCTTACTGCCGCGGGAGTTATTCTCTCAATTTTTACCTTCACCGCTCCTTCTGAGGCAGCTGGAACCTGCCCGACCGCCCAGTGTGCAACCCTGAAAGTTCACTACAAGCGCACCTCGGGCAACGTCAACGAGTGGGGTCTTTGGCTCTGGGCGCTAAAAGGATCTGGACTCCCAGAGTCTAAAGTTACGCCTTTCACCTCGGCTCGCGACGCCGATGGCTTTGCACTTCTAGAGACTCAGGTGCCAATCAGTGCCGGTGTTACCGAACTAGGTCTTATTCCCCGCCTTCAGAGCGGCTGGACCAAAGACATGGACCAGGACCGAATTGTGAAGCTTGACGCCAACAAGAGCGCTGAAATCTGGATTAAGCAGGGTGATGCTTACATCTACAACAACTCATCGTTCACTCTTCCCGCCGAAATCTGGCAGGCAAACATTGAAACTCTTCGCACAATAAAGGTGACGTTGAGTAAGGCTGAAAGCAGTCTCAGTACTTCAAGCGTTTCACTTAGTGGCCTTGATGCGCCAGCAATTGCCTCCGTTACCCGAATTAACGACTTGCAAAATGGCGCCAGTTACAGTTTCAAGCAGTGGCTGATTACTACTGCAACAGACATCCCTCTGGGCTCGGCAATCACAATTACTCACACTCACCCCACCACACCGTCGAGAACCTTCGGAAGCAAACTGACAGTTCCTGCCGGCGTGTTCACAAGCACTGCCTTTGTTGACCAGTACACCTACAACGGAGACGATTTAGGCGCTACTCACACGGCTGCCAAGACCGACTTCCGAGTCTGGGCACCTACCGCATCCGATGTAGACCTTCTGACTTACAGTTCCGCTACCGCAGCCGCTGAAACCGCCACAGTCACTCAGATGACCAGTGACGTCAAGGGCACGTGGGTGGCGTCTCTAGCCGGCGACAAGCACGGCCAGGTCTACATGTACCGCGTTACAGTTGGTGGAAACACCGAAGAAGCTGTAGACCCATATGCTCGTTCGGTAACTGTAAACGGTGTTCGAGGTGTCGTTATCGATCTTCCTCGCACCAACCCAACCGGCTGGGCAACACACACCAAGCCAGCTTTCAGCGGCAAGTTAGTTGATGCCATTCACTATGAACTTCACGTTCGTGATGCTTCGAAGGATCCTTCGAGCGGCGTTTCTGCTGCGAATCGCGGAAAGTTCCTTGGGCTTGCGGAGCTGGGAACCAAGATTAAAGTCGGTAAGGTAACTGCTGCTACGGGCCTAAGTTACATCAAGGACTTAGGTGTTACCCACGTGCAACTACTTCCTTTCTACGACTACGCTTCGGGTGGCTTGGAAGAGAATTCAACCTTCAACTGGGGCTACGACCCAGAGCACTTCAATGCTCCAGAAGGTCAGTACTCTAGCGACCCAACCAACCCGGTTGCTAGAATCACCGAACTAAAGACCGCGGTGCAAGCAATGCACAAAAACGGGCTTCGCGTGACCATGGATGTCGTTTACGGACACGTTGCATCGGCAACCGAATTCAGCCAGCAGTTGATCGTGCCGAACTACTGGTTCCGCCGCGATGCCAATGGTGTCCTTAACAATGGATCTGGCTGTGGTAACGACGTTGCCACCGAGCGTCCGATGGTTCGCAAGTTCATCGTCGACTCGATGAAGTACTGGACCCGCGAATACAAGCTCGACGGGTTCCGTTTAGACCAGATGGGTCTGTGGGACGTAGGCACCATTAACGCAGTGCGAGCTGGCGTCGATGAAGTTGAGCCAAAAGCTACCATAGTTGGCGAAGGCTGGACAATGGGGCCAAACATCGGAGTAACTCAAGGAACTCAGGGGCAGTTGGTTAATATGCCTCGCGTTGGTGCCTTCAACGATGGAATTCGTAACGGGCTTAAGGGTAGTTCCGATGGAATTTCCGATGGTGGTTTCGTAAACGGAAGCCCAAGCTCGGCAATCAACTCGGTCAAGGCTGGCATTATCGGTCACACGAGTTCCACTGCGACTGTTGTGCCATGGCTAACTCTTGATGCTGGCCAGGCGGTCAACTACGCCGAGGCTCACGACAATCTTTCACTATTCGACAAGCTTTGGGCTGTAAATGGCGGAGCGTCAAAATCCGCTGTTGCAGCGCAGTCGAGGCAAGCCGCAGCCCTCTTGTTCTTGGCTCAGGGAAGCCCGTTTATCCAGGCGGGTCAGGAATTCCTACGGAGTAAAGATGGCGAGCCGAACAGTTACAACCTCTCCGACGCGGTCAACAACCTTCGTTGGGCTGAGCGAGTAACGCAGGCTACCACCGTGAACTACTACAAAGGCCTAATGGCCATTCGTAAGGCTCACAAAGCATTCCGAATGAGCACCCCTGCGGAGATCAGTGCCAACGTTAGGTTCTTGAACGCCTCTAGCGATGTTCTTGCCTACTCAATCAACGGCAAGGCTGTCGGCGATTCCTGGAAGACCATTGTTGTGGTTGCAAACCCAAACAAGAGCTCCAAGAAGGTAACCCTTCCTGCAACTGGTAACTGGAACGTAACAGTTCAGGGATCGACCGCTGGAACCAAAACGCTCACCACTTTGAGAAACACCAAATCGGTAACCGTCGCTGGAAACAGCACGATGGTTCTCTACAAGTAAACAAAAAGTAACCATTTCGTTACCCTCTGGGATAAGTTTTCGTAACTTTCCCCGAGGGTGCGGGTGGAAGATAGAAATAAGCATCACCAACCTATGTGCGAAGGAATGAAATGAAACTAGGAAGAATTGCCGCAGCTGTTATTGCTTCAGCTGCTCTATTGGGATCTACGCTTACCGTGGTTAGCCCGGCCAGCGCAGTTGAGAACATTGTGGTCTGGGCCGATAAGGGCACACTAGACACCATCAAGGTTCGAGTAAACGCGTGGAATACGGCGAACGCTGGTTACACCGTTACCCTGGTTCAGAAAGACTTTTCAACCGTTCGCGACGCGCTAAAAGTTGCCGTGCCAAAGGGTCAGGGTCCAGACATTCTTGCTGGAGCAGCTCACGACTGGGTAGGTAACCTGGTCAAGGCCAACGTGCTAAAGCCAATCACTCTACCGAACAACTTCAAGGACGACTTCGTACCTGGCGCTCTTCAGGCGTTGAGGTACAACGGTCAGTACTACGGTGTACCTGGATGGACTGAGAATATTGCCTTCCTACGTAACGTCAAGAAGCAGAAGACTCGTATCACCAGCATCAACCAGGTAAAAAATGGTGAGATTGGAATCAACTATTCTGCAACTACCTCAGACCCTTACCACTTCTACCCATTCCAGACCATGTTCAATGCGCCAGTCTTCAAGATGGACGCGGACGGCGACTGGACCAACACTGTAGGTATGGGCGGCAGCGCTGGTGCCTCATACGCAAAGTGGATGAAGAGCAAGGGAACCGCTTTCTTCGGTAAGCCTGCCGACGCCAAGATTCTTTGTAACTTCCTTACTGGAAAAATTAAGTACTGGGTAACCGGTGCGTGGAACATCAACGCAATTGAACAGGGCGCAGCTGGTTGCAAGACCGGGCTCAAAATCGGCACTGGCTACTCAATTGATCCATTCCCTAAGGGTCCAACCGGAATCACCCCGAAGCAGTTCTTGGGAATTCGCGGCCACCTGCTAGTTGCCGATGGTCCGAGCAACAAGACCAACGTTGCCGGTGCTACAGACCTACTGCGCTGGTTATCTTCAGAGGCTAGCCAGTTCAGCATCTACGATAACTTCAACAAGACTCCTGCAAACAAGGCCGCGCTAAACCGCGCTAAGGACAACCCAGTAGTCAAGGGCTTTGCAGACGCGGCTAACACCGTGCCAATGCCTAACAGCCCAGCAATGGACGCTGCTTGGGTTACCTGGGGTAAGGCTCAGACCCGTATCATCCAGGGTAAAGAGTCGAAGCCAGATGTAGCTTGGGCAAACATGGTCAAGGCCCTTCAAGCATCTATCAACAAACTCACGTAATTGATTTTTGATAACCAACGAGCGCTGCCAAAGGTAGCGCTCGTTGGCTATCAAATGTTCCACTTGAAAGGCAGTAATGGCCAAGGTCACTGAGGTCGCGAAGACTAAAGAGAAAAAACCAAAAGCATCGTATCCAGTTAGCCTCTCCGGCATCCTTTGGAAAATTGGTGTTCTAGGTCTTGTAGACGCCATTGTCTTCTTCATGATTATGGTCATGCTTGCGCAAGAGCGTTTCGTTGAATCTGGTGTAACCATTGCGGTGGCGCTTATCATCAACTGGATTTATCTGCGTCGAGGTGGCCTACCTGCCAAGTACTTAGCTCCTGGAGTCTTGTTCCTCATAATCTTTCAGGTTTATGTTCTTGTGTTCAGTGGTTACACGGCTTTCACCAACTATGGCTCAGCTCACAACGGCGATCAGAACCTGGCCATCCAAACGATCGAGAACGCAGCGTTCCGAGTGGTGGATGGGGAAGACTTCGTTGCGGTTCCCGGAACCGACAATAAAGACGGCCAACCGGCTCTGCTCCTAACCAGCAACGTTGATGGAAAAGTTTATCTAGGTAAAGACGGCAAAGAG
>Ga0208595_1000409_pt1 | contig 16632 bp, 17 predicted proteins | sample LakMenEpi28Jun11_FD_150742 | JGI IMG/M metagenome (GOLD analysis project Ga0208595, IMG submission 150742) | Freshwater microbial communities from Lake Mendota, WI - 28JUN2011 deep hole epilimnion (SPAdes) | ecosystem: Environmental > Aquatic > Freshwater > Lake > Epilimnion/Euphotic zone ...
GGAATATTAGAATCTTACGAACAAGCTGAGAAATTAGCAGCTGAATTTGGCTACCCAGTCATGCTAAAAGCAACAGCTGGTGGTGGTGGAAAAGGTATGCGTGCTGTATGGAAACAAGAAGATTTATTAAAAGCTTGGGAAGGTGCAAGACAAGAATCTGCCGCAGCTTTTGGAAATGACGGCATGTATCTAGAAAAATTAATTGAAGAACCAAGACATATTGAAATTCAGGTTGTGGGTGACTCATACGGTAAAGCATGTCACTTATCTGAAAGAGATTGTTCTGTGCAACGTCGTCATCAAAAATTAACCGAAGAAACTCCTTCTCCGTTTATGACAGATGAATTACGTGAAGCTATGGGAACTGCAGCTGTAAAAGCAGCTGAATATATAAAATACGAAGGTGCTGGAACAGTAGAGTTCTTAGTAGACAAGCATAGAAACTTCTACTTTATGGAAATGAATACCCGTATTCAAGTAGAACACCCAATTACAGAACAAGTTGTAGATTATGATTTAATTCGTGAACAAATTATGGTAGCTGCTGGAATTCCAATTTCTGGTAAAAACTATTTTCCACAATTACATGCGATTGAATGTAGAATTAATGCTGAAGATCCGTATAACGACTTCCGCCCTTCACCAGGAAAAATTACGGTATTACATTCGCCAGGCGGACACGGTGTTCGTTTAGATACACATGTTTATGCTGGTTATACGATTCCACCAAATTATGACTCGATGATTGCAAAGTTAATTACAACGGCGCAAACCAGACAAGAAGCTATAAACAAAATGAAACGCGCTTTAGACGAATTTCATATTGAAGGCATAAAAACCACCATTCCATTCCACAGACAATTAATGGATCACCCAGATTATGTGGCTGGAAATTACACCACGGCCTTTATGGACACCTGGGTAATGGATGCTAAAAAAGAAGAATAAAAAATAGGCTAGTCAATGACTAGCCTATTTTTTTTAAATCTTTTATTACACTAAATGCTAAATCAATTTGATTTTCATTTACTACTATAGTAAATTCATTTGATGTAGAAATTACTTCATCAATGACAATACCTTCCCAAGCTAATGATTGAAATATATAATAATACACACCCGGAACAGATACGTTTTCATGAGGTAATTTTACCGTTATAGAAGATAGATTTTCGTTTTTACTTATTAATTTTTCAGATTTTAAACAAGATTCTACCACATCATTAATTTCTGAGCTTACCACAATATTTGTTTCATTGACACCACGAGATGACGTGTAGAATAAATTTTTATTCGTTTTAATTTCCGACATTAACTTGGTTTGATTTTCTAATAAAGTATCAGAAATTTCATAGGTATAATCTGTTAGAGAAGAACGAACTGTAATTTCTCCAATATTTTGTAACACCCTCGTTACTTTGTGATTAATTTTAAAATCAAGTTCTTCGGAAATTCTTTTTAAAGCCATTACTACGGCGCCTTGCTTAATATCTTTACCTAAATGTAATTCAATTTCAGGCATGATAATTCGGGCTAAAGAGGTTAAATTGATAATTCCTTCAGATAAAGAACTCAATAAAAAGGGCTTGGTTTTTAGGTGTTTTTCAACAACTGAGGCTACTGTTTTCATAAAATTTGGGGTTTATTTACATACAAATATATAAATCCAAATTTTAATATTATAACTAATTGTTGAAATAATAGAAAGCCGCCTCTAAATGTTCTATGTCAAATAATGTGCCAGTTGCGTGAATAGCGATAATATCAAATCGGACTTCAACGTCTAAATCATTGGCAATCACATATTCATTAATGGCTTTTACTAACAATTGAATTTTTTTTTGTTTGACAAAATCTTGCGGTAAACCATAATCTAATGAAGACCGTGTTTTTACTTCTATAACTGCCAAAATAGTATCTTTCTGAGCAATAATATCCACTTCTGCTTTTTGAAACGTCCAGTTGGTTTCTAAAATTTCATAGCCGTTTTTTTCTAAAAAATCTACAGCCAGCTCTTCTCCAAGCTTTCCTAATTCGTTGTGTTCTGCCATAGTTAAAATTCCAAAATTTCAAATTCCAAATTCTAAAAATAAGTTTCAAGATGGGATTTGGGATTTTAATATTGTTGTTTAATCAAATTTTAATTTGATTTCTTTTTCATTCACTTCAAATACTACTTGTTGACCAAAAATTAAAGTTCGATTATCCGATTGATGTCCGGCTGGAAATTGAAATGCTATTGGAATACGATTTTCTTTAGCAATTTCTGTAATAATTTGTACTTCATTTTGCCCAAACGGAATTTCGTTATCGTGCATATCTGCCATACTACCTACTATAATTCCTTTTACATTTTCGAAATAACCATTACGCTTTAAATTGTACATCATTCGGTCAATATGATATAAATATTCGTCTAAATCTTCAATAAAAAGAATTTTATCTTTTGTATCAATTGCTGATTTTGATCCTAATAAACTATACAAAATAGAAATATTTCCGCCTACCAATTCGCCCGAAGCAGTTCCATTTACATCATGACTTTTCGAAGGAATTGAATACGAAATAGTTTCTCCAAAAAGTGCTTTTCGTAAGGTTTCTTTAACTACTTCTGGTGCTGTAGGAACAGTAAACGGCATTATAGAATGCAAGGTTGCCACACGTTCTATATTCAATTGACTATGCAAAACCGTTACATCTGAAAACCCCATAATCCATTTAGGATGTTTCTTAAATTTGGTAAAATCTAACGCATCTATAATTCTAACCGTACCATATCCACCTCGAGCGCACCAAATGGCTTTTACGTTTTCATCATCTAATTGTGCTTGAAAATCTGCTGCTCGTTCGGTATCTGTTCCTCCTAATTGGCAATTATTTAAACCAATTGTGTTTCCTAATTTCACTTTTAATCCCCAAGATTCTAATAAATCAATAGCTGGTTTGGCATCTTCAGGAAAAAATTTTCTTGCTGTACAAACAATAGCGACAGTATCTCCTGCCTTTAAAAATTGTGGTATGATCATAGAAATATAAATAAGAATTCAAAAATAAGGAATTTGAACAGAAAAATTCGTCTATTCCTATCAAATGAATTATTTTTGTATTAATTTATAAACATATTAACTTCATAAATAAACTTAGCAATCTTAAAATTAGCGTTTTAGTTATTTCAAATATAACGCAAAGTTTAGAAGTTTTTCGCAAAGGAAAAAAGAAAAATGACAGAAAATGAAATATCAAATAAAGTTATCGGAATCGCAATAGAAGTTCATAATGCATTAGGTCCAGGTTTACTTGAAAATGTATATAAAGAATGCTTGTACTACAAACTCAAACAAGCGGGTTTAAAAGTTGAGAAAGAAAAATCAATTCCATTGATTTTCGAAGAAGTTAAACTTGAGAGTGGCTATCGAATTGATTTATTAGTAGAAGATAAACTAGTTATAGAGTTAAAAAGTGTTGAAATGCTTTCCGAACTTCATTTTGCCCAAACTTTAACTTATTTAAGGCTTGGCAACTTTAAATTGGGCTTGCTTTTAAACTTTAATTCCGTTCTTTTAAAAGAAGGCATTAGACGAGTTGTGAATAAATTATAATTTTCACGACATTTGTACTTTAAAAACTTGAAATCGCTTTAGCGAAAAACTCAAAATTACTTTGTGAAGCTTTGCGAAAAACTTTGCACCTTTGCGTTAAAACAAAAAATTATGTTAGAAAATCCGAAAAGATATACCATTACAGCAGCACTTCCTTACACCAATGGACCCATTCATATTGGGCATTTAGCAGGAGTTTATGTGCCTTCTGATATATATTCAAGATATTTACGATTACAAGGAAAAGATGTGGCTTTCATTTGCGGAAGCGACGAGCACGGTGTAGCGATTTCAATGAAAGCTAAGAAAGAAGGCATCACACCTCAACAAGTAATTGATAAATACGACGGAATTATTCGTCAATCGTTTTTAGATTTTGGAATTTCTTTTGATAATTATTCCCGAACTTCCTCGGAAATACATCATAAAACAGCTTCGGAATTTTTTAAAAAATTATACGATAACGGCGATTTCATCGAAGAAACTACCGAACAATTATACGACGCAAAAGCAGACCAATTCTTAGCAGACCGTTTCGTTACTGGAACTTGTCCAAAGTGCGACAACCCAGAAGCATATGGCGACCAATGTGAAAAATGTGGTTCTACGTTAAACGCAACCGATTTAATCAATCCGAAATCGACTATTACAGGTGAAACGCCGATTTTAAAATCTACAAAACACTGGTTTTTACCTTTAAATCGATACGAATCGTTCTTAAGAGAATGGATTTTGGAAGGTCATAAAAACGATTGGAAACCCAATGTTTACGGACAAGTAAAATCGTGGGTTGATGGTGGTTTAGAACCAAGAGCTGTTACACGTGATTTAGATTGGGGAATTGATGTGCCTGTTCCAGGAGCCGAAGGAAAAAAATTATACGTTTGGTTTGATGCGCCTATTGGTTACATTTCCGCAACCAAAGAATGGGCGGCTCGTGAAGGAAAAGACTGGGAACCCTATTGGAAAGATGCCGATACAAAATTGGTTCACTTCATTGGGAAAGACAATATCGTTTTTCATTGTATTATTTTTCCAGCGATGTTAAAAGCAGAAGGAAGTTATATATTACCAGATAATGTTCCGGCAAATGAATTCTTGAATTTAGAAGGAAATAAATTATCGACTTCAAAAAACTGGGCGGTTTGGTTACACGAATATTTACAAGATTTCCCAGATAAACAAGATTCGTTGCGATATGCGTTAACAGCTAATGCTCCGGAAACAAAAGACAACGACTTCACTTGGAAAGATTTTCAAGCTAGAAATAATAATGAATTAGCAGCGATTTTTGGTAATTTCATCAATCGTGTTGTGGTGTTGACTAATAAATATTACAACGGAATTGTTCCAACGCCAAATGAATTTTCAGAAGTTGACGAGCAAACATTAGCGGAACTAAAAGCCTATCCAGCAGTAATTTCAAGTTCAATTGAGCGTTATAGATTTAGAGAAGCGTTGGGCGAATTAATGAACGTAGCCCGTTTAGGAAATAAATATTTAGCCGACGAAGAACCTTGGAAAATGATTAAGGAAAATCCGGCAAGAGTACAAACGCAAATGTATGTTGCGCTGCAAATTACATCAGCTTTAGCCATACTTTCAGAGCCATTTTTGCCATTTACATCTGCTAAATTGTGCAACATTTTACAAATTAAAGTCAATAATTGGAATTTGGAATTTGAAAACTGGAATTTAACAAAACCTGGGCATCAAATTGGTCAAGCCGAAATTTTGTTTGCCCAAATTGAAGATGCCGAAATTCAGAAACAATTAGATAAATTAGAAGCAACTAAAACCGCAAATAAAGTGGAAAACGCAAAAGCTGAACCGCAAAAAGAAATCATCACTTTTGAAGATTTTGCCAAAGTAGATTTACGAATCGGGACGATTATTGAAGCCGAAAAAATGCCAAAAGCCAACAAATTATTGGTCTTAAAAGTAGATACCGGAATTGATGTAAGAACCATCGTTTCTGGAATTGCAGAGCATTTTACGCCAGAAGAAGTCATTGGAAAACGCGTAACGGTTTTAGTAAACTTAGCGCCAAGAGCTTTACGTGGTGTGGAAAGCGAAGGTATGTTATTATTAACCAATACTGCGGAAGGCAAATTGGTTTTCGTAAATCCAGATACAGAAGGCGTGATTAATGGCGCGATGATATCTTAGTATGAACCCAAAAGTAATCGCATTCGATGCAGACGACACCCTTTGGCACAACGAACCCTATTTCGATGAGGCGCAAGAACGCTTTTGTGTGTTGTTTCAAGATTATGCGTCGCATCAAGAAATTTTAGGGTTAATTTTAAATCATCAAGTCAATAATTTGCCGTTATATGGTTTTGGAATTAAAGCATTTACATTATCGATGATTGAAACGGCTTTGGAATTGACTAATCATCAAATTTCGGGAAAAGGAATTGAGCAAATTTTAGCTATTGGCAAAGATTTACTTCAAAAACCAGTAGAATTACTTCCAAACATCACTGAAGTTTTAGAACAATTGCAAGGAAAATATAAATTGGTAGTAGCCACAAAAGGCGATTTAAAAGACCAACATAGAAAATTACACGATTCGGGAATTGGTGCTTATTTTCATCATATTGAAGTGATGAGCGACAAAACCGAATTGGATTACGAAAAAATGTTAAGTCGTTTAGATTGCCAATCAGAAGATTTTTTAATGATTGGAAATTCCTTGAAATCAGATGTTTTACCTGTGTTAAATATTGGCGGACAAGCTATTCATATTCCGTATCATACGACTTGGGAATACGAAAAAATTGATTTTGAAATTGAACATAAAAATTTCAATTCCGTTACCCAAATTACTGAAATTTTACCCTTACTAAAATGAAGCAAATAATAGACCTCGCGACCTGGAACCGAAAAGAGCACTTTGAATTTTTCAGGAAATTTGAAGAACCTTTTTTTGGCACTACTATCCAATTTGATTGCACAAAAGCCTATCATAAAGCTAAAGAATTAGGCGTAAGTTTTTTTGTATATTATTTACACAAAACTATTGTTGCCGTAAATAAAATTGAGAATTTTAGGTACCGAATAGAAAATAATAATGTCTATCTTTTTGATAAAATTAACGCGTCTGCTACTATTTTACGTGATGATAAAACGTTTGGTTTTTCAGAAATAGAATACGATGAAAACCTTGCTATTTTTATCAAAAACTATACTAACGAAGCAATTAGAGTCCAAAACACAACAGGGCTTTTTACAAAAGAATATAATGAAAATATCATTCATTTTTCGGCTTTACCTTGGGTGAATTTCACTTCAATTTCACATTCAAGAAATTTTTCAATACCTGATAGTTGTCCGAAATTTTCATTTGGAAAAATGACAGATGAAAACGGGGTGAAAAAAATTCCAATGGCAGTTTATGTGCATCACGGATTAATAGACGGATATCATTTAGGTTTGTTTTTTGAAGAATTTGAACGTTTAATGAATGAATAAGAAGAGCACCAATAAGTACTCTTCTTATCCTTCAAAATTTAAACGGCATTCAAAATCGCTAAAATATCTTCGCCAAATTTGTCTGCTTTTTGTTTTCCAAAACCTTTAATCTGTTGTAATTCGTCTAAATTACTCGGCTTATATAAAGCTAAATCAATTAATTCAGAATTATGACAAATCATAAATTTCTTCTGATTTAGTTTTTCTGATTTTTCAGTTCTCCATTGATTTAAGTACCCGTAAACTTGTTTGTCCTTCGGAAGTAAATCTTCGTACGACTTTCGTTCTAATCGTATAGGTTTCTCCTGTTGCTCAGTTTCATAATGAACAATAACAGACCAATGCGCCGGCTCGCTTTCCAAAAATTGGGTGCTGGATTTTTTAAATATTACTGTTTCTAAAAAAGTATTTAATGTTTGTTGATCTTGCTCTAAAAATGCAGGATCTATTCGGATAGAAAATACACTAACTTGCATAACAAACTTATTTACCGATTAACAAAATTTCATTTGCAATTACTTCTGTAATGTAGCGTTTGTTTCCATCTTTGTCGTCGTAACTTCTGTGAGTTAGTTTGCCTTCAATGGCAATGTCTTTACCTTTTGTAACATATTTTTCAATAATTTCTGCTGTTTTACCCCAAGCCGTTACACGGTGCCATTGGGTTTGTTCTACTTTATCGCCATTTTCTCGATAATATACTTCGTTCGTGGCGATATTTATGTTTGCTAATTTTCTTCCTCCTTCAAGGTTTTTGATTTCTGGTTCTTGACCCACATTTCCGATTAATTGTACTGAATTTTTCATAAGGCTTATATGTTTAATTGTTTATTTATTTCGCGTTTCGAAAAGTTGTAGCTTAAGAAATAAGCTTATTTCATGGCGTATAAAAATTTATTGTTTTTGTTATTTAATTTTTTGAAACACAGATTTAAGAAATTTACATAATTTAATAAATCTTATTATTGAAATACAATTGTTATTTACTCAATAAAACCAACTCGTTCGCCACCACTTCTGTGATAAATCGTTTGTTGCCGTCTTTGTCATCATAGCTTCTATGTGTTAATTTACCTTCTATAGCTACGTGACAACCTTTAGCAATTAATTTTTCAACAATTTCAGCTGTTTTCCCCCAGGCAGAAATTCGATGCCATTCGGTTTGTTCTACTTTTTCACCTTTAGCGTTGGTGTAATTTTCATTCGTTGCGATGGTAAAATTGGCAACTTTTCCAGATTCTAAGTTTTTGATTTCTGGTTCTTGTCCTACGTGTCCGATTAATTGTACTCTGTTTTTCATGGCGTGTAAAATTTAAATGTTTATATTAATTAAAATTTGTGTATCGACTGAACTCGTTGTTTCATTTCGACAGTGCAAAGATGTGGCAAGAAAAAAAGTTTATTCGGTTGTTATTCATTTAAAATCGATTGTAATTGTTTGTTGTCGTTTGTAAATGGAAAATAAAAAATCTAAAAGCATTCAATATTTCTATTTTTTTACTACTTTTATTGGACCTCAAATAAAAATGTTATGAATAAAACGTGTTTAGAATGTCAAGATAAAATTGTAGGAAGAGAAGATAAAAAGTTTTGCAGCGATGGTTGCCGAAACGCCTACAACAATAAAATGAATAAAGATCAAACCAATTTGATGCGAAATATAAACAACAAATTACGCAAAAATTATCGTATTTTAACCGAATTAAACCCCGAAGAAAAAACCAAAACCACAAAAAATAAATTAATTAGTAAAGGTTTTGATTTTGAATTAATAACCTCTATATATACCACAAAAACTGGGAATGTTTATTATTTTGTGTACGACCAAGGTTATTTGGCGGTGGAAAATGAAAGTTATGTATTAGTAAAAAAATAAAATGAAAGTATCTATATTAGGTTGCGGCTGGTTAGGTTTCCCTTTAGCTAAAAAATTAATTGAAATTGGTTTTGAAGTAAAAGGCTCTACCACTACTGAAAATAAATTAGCTGTTTTGAAATCAAATAAAATAGTACCCTATTTATTGGAACTTACTGAACATAAAATTAGCGAATCTATTTCTGATTTTTTGGACAATTCTGACATTTTAATTATTGATATTCCTCCAGGGCTGAGAAAAATTACAGAAGCTACTTCTGAAAAAACGTTTGTAAATAAAATAAAAACTTTACTTCCATTTATGGAGAATTCTACTATTGAAAAAGTGATTTTTATTAGTTCTACATCCGTATATGCTGATACTGCTACTATTTCAACCGTTACAGAAGAAAGTGTTTTGCACCCAGATACAGAAAGCGGAAAACAATTGGTGGAAGTTGAAAATTTGTTACGAAATAACTCTAATTTTCAAACTACAATAATCCGTTTTGGTGGTTTAATTGGTGAAGACAGAAACATAGTTAAAATGTTAACCGGAAAAACCAATGTTGCCAATCCAGATGCGCCAATAAACTTAATTCATCAACAAGATTGCATTGAAATTATTTGTGAGATACTGAAACAAAACTGTTGGAATGAAACTTTTAACGCAGTCGCACCCAATCATCCTACACGAAAAAAGTATTACACCGAAAAAGCTAAGCAGTTGCATTTGACTGCACCATTATTTAATGAAAATGAAACTAATTTTGGAAAAATTGTTTCCAGTGAAAAATTAGAAACAATTTTAGGTTATAGATTTATAAAATTAGACTTATAATCAAACTAATTTTTCATTAAAACAATCCATTTCCAATCGGCAGGATTACCTACTCCAACGCTTGGCGTATATAAATATAAATGTACCACTCCAGTAGGATTTGAGATTAAATACTGTCTAACTTTTACCAAGTTTTGCACAGCCATCCATACCTGATTGTAGTCATTAGATAAATTGGATTGAGGTAAAATATGATTGAAGCTTGTAGTAGGAAAAATAATATCATCTGTTAGGACTATTTGAAATTGATTGGCCGCAAGCATATTTTGTGGATAATTAATTTGTCCTAAACCCATCCAAACAATATTTCCATCAAAAAGAATTTGATTAATTTCATCATATTTCAACTTAATATTTCCAAAGTCAGCAGCTGGAACAGATTGATGTGAAATAGTAAATGAATTTGAATTTTCGGCATACGTAGTTTCTTTCCCGCCCTGAAACGTATTTGTTAAATAATCTACTTTAAGCAGTAAAACTTTGTTAGGTTCATTTTGAGTTTCCTCAGTAGGTGCGTTTTCTTCTGAACAAGATGAAAATAATGAAACGAAAATAAATAAAATAAAAAGTAACTTTTTCATAAAATTATTTTTTTTGATATATATGCTTATTAATGAATTACTTATGTAAAAATAATAATTTTTTTTAAATAAATTATTTAAACAAAATCATTTCATCATAAGTTAGAATAGTTTCGTACCCTTTTAAATGAAAATAATGTGTTGGGTTTTCTTTTGAGAGAACCATAACAAAATCGCCTCCCCAAGCGCCTAAACTTTTTATGGTGCCTTTAAAATCAGAAAACAAACGTTCTTTTACGGTTTCTAATTCTAAAATATCGCTTAATATAATTTCGTGATGCACTAATAAATCTTTGGTCGTTTCTAAATTTGGCGAAAGCAGCATTCTATTCGTAATCTCAGAAATAGTTGCTGTTTTTTTGGTTAAAAACTGTTGCTTATTCATATAATTTTGAATCGCGTGACGGCTGTTTTGTTTTTTATTTAAATATACAAAATAAATGTTTTCCTTATATTTAGGATAAAAATCAACAACCTCAACAATGGGTTTTTCGTTTTCATCTAATTGATACGTAATTGGAAAATTATTACTGGCGCAAGCTATATCATAACCGCTACCACCAAAACTTTTCCTTAATAATTCAAACGCATCAATTTGTAACCATTGTGCAATATTATTTATTAAAGTAGAAGATGTTCCTAAGCCCCAATTTCTTGGAAATGTGACTTCTGTTTCAATAATATATCCCGTTTCCGACGTTAAAAAATTTGGATTTTGAAGATGGGCTTGATGTAAAATTTCAACTAAAGTATGTTTTATGAGATGTTCTTCTTGAAAATTTTTAGCCGTACGAATCTCATCGAAAGTGAATTCAGTTTCAAACCAAACACTTTTGTCAGCATCCAAACTGGTCCAAAATATTTTTCTTTCTACACACGAAGAAACGCGTAAATACTGACCAAATTTCGTTGGCAAGGCTAAAGCTTTGGCGCCATTTAAGACCAAATATTCTCCAGTAATTAGGAGTTTTCCGTTAGAGTAGAATGTGTTTTTATTAACCATATAAGTCATATAAGCTTTTTCTGTTTATCTAAAACTTTATAAAGTAGGTTTAAGTTTTTACTTCGTAAATTTAAGTGATTTTATTATTTAAATTTTAAACTTATATGACTTATATTTTAAAATTAAAATCTATTCTGGTAATAATCTATAAATTTCATTTACAAAAGTTTGCTGACCATCATAAAAAATATTATTCACATTAAAATTTATTAATAAACCAATTGGAACTTTTAATAAATTCATATAAGTCAATATTTGTGCTTCAAATATGGAATTAACTTCTGAAACCGACTTTAGTTCTAAAACTAAAACATCCTCAATTAAAAAATCACACCTCAATTTTGTTTCTAAAAAATGACCTTTATATACAATTGGAACTGGATTTTCAGAAATATATTTAATGTTTCTTAATTCAAATTCTTTTAATAAACATTGATGATAAACGGATTCTAACAATCCTGGACCTAATGATTTATGAACTTCAATGGCAGCACCATTAACTTGATAAACTAAATTTTTTAGTTCTTTTTTTGATACTTTTTTCATGGCTTGTATTATTTAATTTATGGCTTGTATTATTATGTTTAATAAATTTCGTTAAACGAAATACTTATAAGAACTTTAATTTACATTTTAATTTCTAATATATTTAAAAACTTATATGACTTATATGTTTAATTTTTTCTCAATGCTTCCAAAAAATCCACCACTAAATTATGTGAAGCGGTTTTGTTTTCAAAATGTGCTATAACTACTTGTTTTTCTTCTTTTGTAGCTTGATGCTGATTTAAGATATTATTCAAATGCATTTTCATATGTCCTTGTTGAATTCCTGAAGTGGTTAACGAACGTAAAGCTGCAAAATTTTGAGCCAATCCGGCTACAGCAACAATCTCCATTAATTCCGTTGCAGAGGGATTTCCTAACATTTCTAAAGAAAATTTGACTAATGGATGTAAATTAGTTAAACCGCCAACAGTCCCTAATGCTAAAGGTACTTCCAACCAAAACGTAAATATTCCGTTTTCTATTTTAGCGTGAGACAAACTTGTGTAGCTTCCATTTTTACTTGCAAATGCGTGAACACCAGCTTCTACAGCACGGAAATCGTTACCTGTTGCTAAAACCACCGCATCAATTCCGTTCATAATGCCTTTATTATGTGTTACGGCTCTGTATGGTTCTACTTCTGCGATTTTTACAGCAGTTAGAAACTTTTCTGCAAATTCACTTGACGTGATGTTGGCATCTTCATTAAGTTCCGAAATAGCACAAGAAACTTCGGCACGAACTACACAATTTGGTACAAAATTACTCAAAATACTCATTACAATTTGAATGGAATGAATACCAAATTCTACTGATTTGTTTTTAAATGTTTTTGCAAATTGTTCTAAACAAGAATTGATAAAATTCGCTCCCATACTATCCTTAGTCTGAAAAGTAGTGTGCAATTGGTAATAATTGTTTAATGCTGCCGTTTTATCTATTAGCTGAATATCTGAAATTCCGCCACCACGCTTTTGCATATTTTTGGTAATTCCTTCCGATTCAGAAAGTAAAAAAGGCTTTACAAAATTGAAATATTCAATAAGTTTTTGTTTATCACCTTCATACATAAAATGAACTTGACCAATTTTTTCAGTGCCTAAAATAGTCGTTTTAAATCCTCCTCGTGCTCCCCAAAATTTTGCAGCTTTACTTGCGGCTGCCACAACAGAGCTCTCTTCAATAGCCATAGGGATGGTATAGTTTTTACCATTAATTGTAAAATTTGGTGCGACACCTAACGGCAAATAAAAATTTGTTAAAGTGTTTTCAATAAATTCGTCGTGTAGTTTTTGAATTGACGCATCAGAATTTTGATAGCTTTGTAATACGGCAATTGCTTCTTTTGGATTGGAAAAATGCTTTTCGGCGATCCAATTTATTTTTTCTTCTTTTGTTAGTTTTGAAAAACTTGTAGTATTTAGTGCCATTAATTTCGGATTGATTGACAAAGATAATAAAAGTAATTTTTAAAAAAATAAAACTTAGAAAGTAAAAAATTCAATATTTATTATGAATATGTCGTAAATTTTCACTAAAATTGGAGGTTTTTACAATCAAAAAATATGATAAATTTTACAAGTATTCTATTATTGTTACTAACCTCTTCAATATCAGTTGTTGGGCAACAAAAATTAACTTTAGAAGAAATTTGGGGCGGCGCGTTTAGAACAAAAGGCATGGACGAATTGAATGCCATGAAAAACACCAACCAATATACTGTTTTGAATTTCGATAGAAATTCTAAAACTACTCAAATTGATTTGTTTGATTATGCTACTTTAAATAAAGTTGCAACCCTTATTGATACGAAAGATTTTGCGGCATTAACTTCTATTGATAGTTACACATTTGATCAGGCTGAGAAAAAGATATTAATTGCAACAAATTCCGAATCCATATTTAGACGTTCGTTTACTGCAAATTATTTTGTTTATGATATAGCGTCTAAAAAATTATCGGAATTTACAGATAAAGCCATTCAAGAACCTGTTTTTTCTTCAGATGGAAATAAAATAGCCTATGCTTTCGAAAACAACCTGTATGTTTTTGATTTACTTTTAAATAAAGAAACGCAAATTACTTCGGATGGTAAGAAAAATAGCATCATTAACGGAATTACAGATTGGGTTTACGAAGAAGAATTTGCTTTTGTAAGGGCTTTTGATTGGAATGCTGACGGAACTAAAATAGCCTTTATTCGTTTTGATGAAATGGATGTTCCAGAATTTTCAATGGATATGTACAACCAAGGATTGTATCCTACACAAGCTGTTTTTAAATACCCGAAAGCTGGAGAAAAAAACGCAGACGTTTCGTTACATATATATGATGTAACTACAGGAAAAACGCAAAAAATTGATTTAAACACTTATTCTGATTTTTATATTGCTCGTTTAAAATGGACAAACGATTCAAATGTTTTAAGTGCACAAGTAATAAACCGTCATCAAGATAATTTAGATGTTTTATTTGTAGATGGAAATACAGGTGCTAAAAAAGTTGTTTTAAACGAAAAAGATAAAGCTTACGTAGATGTTACGGATAACTTAACCTTTTTAAAAGACAATAGTTTTATTTGGACTTCAGAAAAAGACGGTTTCAATCATATTTATTATTATGACAAAACCGGAAAGTTGAAAAACCAGGTTACAAAAGGAAATTGGGATGTAACGGCTTATTATGGATTTGATGAAAAAAACAAAACAATTTATTATCAATCTGTAGAAAACGGTTCCATAAATAGAGATGTATATTCCATTTCAATTGACGGAAAAGCTAAAAAAAGACTGTCCTTAAAAACAGGAACAAATAACGCAACTTTTAGTCCGAATTTTCAGTATTTTATCAATACCTATTCAAGTGCTACTGCCGCGCCTTATTATTCTTTAAACGATTCTAAAACTTCTCAAGAAATTAAAAAAATTCAATCTAACGAAGCTGTAGAAGAAAAATTAGCAAAATACAATGTGGCTTCGAAGGAATTTTCAACCATTACTACAGAAAAAGGGCATATTTTAAACACTTGGATGATTAAACCAAAAGATTTCGATTCGAATAAAAAATATCCTGTTTTTATGTTTCAATATTCGGGACCAGGTTCGCAACAAGTGGCAAATACTTGGAACGGAACAAATGATTATTGGTTTATGATGTTAGTACAAAAAGGCTATATTGTAGCTTGTGTTGACGGAAGAGGAACAGGTTTTAAAGGGGCAGAATTTAAAAAATGTACGCAAAAAGAATTAGGAAAATACGAAGTAGAAGATCAAATTGATGCGGCCAAAGTTTTCGGAAAATACACTTTTGTTGACAAATCGAGAATTGGAATTTTCGGATGGTCGTTTGGTGGTTTTATGGCGGCTAATTGTGTTTTTCAAGGCGCAGATGTTTTCAAATCTGCTATTGCAGTTGCACCCGTAACGTCTTGGAGATATTACGACAGCATTTACACCGAAAGATACATGCAGACTCCACAAGAAAACGCAAGTGGTTATGATATCAATTCGCCTATTTCACATGTAAATAAATTGAAAGGAAACTTTTTATTAATTCATGGTACAGCTGATGACAATGTGCATGTTCAAAACACTATGAAAATGGTAGAGGCTTTAGTACAAGCCAACAAACAATTTGACTGGGCGATTTACCCAGATAAAAATCACGGGATTTATGGTGGAAAAACCCGTTTACAATTGTACACCAAAATGACCAACTTTATTTTAGAAAAACTATAAACTAACCAATATTACTAAATAAATTAATTATGAGCGAAACAGTTAAACAAGGACATCCAAAGGGGCTTTGGGTATTATTTGGAACCGAAATGTGGGAACGATTCAATTTCTATGGAATGCGAGCCATCCTAACCCTATTTATGGTAAATTCATTATTAATGAAAGAAGCAGATGCCTCTTTAATTTACGGTGGATTTTTGGGTTTATGTTATTTAACACCTATGTTAGGTGGATTTGTTGCAGATAGATTTTTAGGAAACAGAAATTGCATTATGCTTGGAGGTTTAATGATGGCTGTTGGACAATTTTTATTATTTATTAGTGCAACTGTATTTACTTCCAATATTGAATTAGCTAAAATTTTACTTTGGGTTGCTTTGGGAATTATCATTTTTGGTAATGGTTTCTTTAAACCAAATATTTCTTCTATGGTAGGAAGTTTATATCCAAAACAAGAAAAAAACAAATTAGATACAGCATTTACCATTTTTTATATGGGAATTAACTTAGGTGCTTTCTTAGGTCAATTAATTTGTCCAATTGTTGGAGATGTTAAAGATGCTGGTGGTATTAGAGATATTTATGCTTTCAAATGGGGATTCTTAGCCGCTGCTATAGCAATGGTTTTAGGAACTATGGTTTTCTTTTATTTAAAAAATAAATACGTGATTACTCCGGAAGGAAGACCAATTGGTGGTTTACCATCAAAAAATGATGCTTCAGATTTTGAAGAAGGAGAATCTCAAAAAGCAGTATTTTCAAAGAATGCTTTAATAGGAGCAGTTGTTGCTTTCGTAGGATTAGGATTCTTATTTCATTTTGCATTTGAGCAGAATATTATTTATGCAATAATTTATGCAAGTGGTTTGTCTTTGGCTGGATTAATTATCTCAGACACCTCATTAACTAAAATAGAAAAAGATAGAATTTTAGTAATTTACATAGTTGCCTTTTTTGTTATCTTTTTCTGGGCAGCTTTTGAGCAAGCCG
>Ga0208595_1000410_pt1 | contig 16605 bp, 15 predicted proteins | sample LakMenEpi28Jun11_FD_150742 | JGI IMG/M metagenome (GOLD analysis project Ga0208595, IMG submission 150742) | Freshwater microbial communities from Lake Mendota, WI - 28JUN2011 deep hole epilimnion (SPAdes) | ecosystem: Environmental > Aquatic > Freshwater > Lake > Epilimnion/Euphotic zone ...
GGCACACTCCTGCCGATCTTCATCTGGGAGCCAGGAGTCTTTGCGGGTCGTCGCGCGAGCGCAAATCGCACCTGGTTCCTGCGCGAGAGCCTGCGCGAACTTTCGCGCGAACTGGAGGCGCGCGGGTCCACGCTCTTGGAGGTGCAGGGGCCCGGGTCGAGCGCGCTCCCCGCACTCGTGGATCACCTCACCACGAGCGGCACCGCTGCAAGCGAGATCGCACTCTTTTTCACGCGCGATCACACGCCGTACGCTCGTGCGCGCGATCGTGCGGTGGCGGAGCTCCTTGCGCCGCGTGGCGTCAGCGTGCACGCCACACGTGGCCTCACCGTCGTTGAGCCAGACGAGCTACTCACCGGTGGCGGAACCGCCTATGGGGTGTATACGCCGTACTTCCGCCGCTGGCTTGAACGCGTCTCGTTGAACAACGAGCGGCCTCTCGCCGCACCAGCAACACTCCCCGCGCCACCACCACTGAAACTTCCCCCAGCACTGCAGCCTGATCAGGCCGCGATTGATCGCGCGGCGCAGCCAACAGCAACGGTCGCGCTTCTCCCTGTGCCTGGCGAGAGCGCTGCACGCGCCGCGGCAGATCAATGGATCACCGCCGCACGCGGCAACGGCGCGAACGGCTACGCCGCACGACGGAACACGCTCGCAGATGAAGAGGGGACGAGTCGACTCTCCGCGGCACTGCATCTTGGGCTGCTTTCGCCGCGCGAGCTCGTGTCGCGACTGCTCCCGCTCCCACCGGAGCGTGAAGGGGAGCGTTCAGGCGAGCGGCTCTGGGTGAGCCAGATTGCCTGGCGTGATTTCTACACCCAGGTGCTTTGGCACGCACCGCACGCGGCACGATCTTCCTGGAAGCCTGCGTACGATGCGATTGAGTGGGATACGCGCGAAGAAACGTTCAGCGCGTGGCGCGACGGACGCACGGGGTACCCCATTGTGGACGCGGCCATGCGACAACTTCGCGAGACAGGCTTCATGCACAATCGCGCGCGCATGATAACTGCGTCGTTCTTGACAAAAGATCTTCTCGTTGATTGGAGAAAGGGCGAGGCGCACTTCTTGCAGCATCTTGTTGATGGAGATGTGGCGGCGAACAACGGCGGATGGCAGTGGTCCGCGGGGAGTGGAACCGATGCGCAGCCGTACTTCCGCATCTTCAACCCCGTTACCCAGGCAGGCAACTTCGATCCGGATGGTGCGTATGTGCGTCGCTGGATCCCAGAACTTGCGGCACTGAAGGCACCCGCGATCCATGCACCGTGGGCACACGCCGCAGCACTCGCGGCGGCCGGCATCACGCTCGGCGTGCACTATCCAGAACCGATCGTTGATCACGCAGTGGCGAGAGCGCGGACGCTGGAGGCATATGCGCGTGCCGTCAAGGGACTCCCCGCACCCCGTGGCGAATAAGACCCGTGGCGAATAAGCGAGGTACGCGCGAAACGCACGACGCGTCTCGGCACGTCCCGCCGAGCCTTCGCGCTGAGAAGATTTGTGCGTCGTGCGGTCGACCCTTCTCGTGGCGTCGACGCTGGGCAAAGGTTTGGAGTGAGGTGAAGTACTGCAGCGATGCGTGCCGGTCGGTCAAGTGAGCGTCGCTTCGCACGTTCTCGTTCTTCCAGATCAACTCACCGACCAGGTGGGTCCAATTCATGCTGCGCTACTGGACGTATCCAGCGCGCCAGGGGTGATCTTCATTGAGTCGCTCGACGCGCAGACAGCACCGAGACACGTGCAGGCACTCGTTGCGCAGCGCAGCGCCGGACGCGAGTTCGTTGCGGAGTTGCGCGCACGAGGTCTTAATGTACAGGCGCTTCGCACTGCGACCTACGAAGAGGGGCTCACCGCCGCGCAGGCACAGGCACCGATCACGCACCTGCTCGCAATGGAACCTGCCGCACCGCAACTAACCGCGCGCATGCAGACCTGGGCTAAGAAGACCAGTGTGCAGCTCAGCATTGTGCCGAACGAGCTCTGGCTGACCACGCGCGATGAGTGGGAGGAGTTTGCGAGCGGACGCAAGGAGTTGCGCATGGAGTTCTGGTACCGCCGCGTTCGTAAGGCGCGCGGATGGCTGATGGAGCCCGGCGCAGGCGACGAACCGCTGGGGGGCGTATGGAACCTTGATCAGGAGAATCGGCGCCGCTTGCCAAAGGGGACGGTGGTACCGAGTGCGCCGCACTTCCCTCCAACAGAGACTGCGCAGGAGGTGATCAACGAGGTGCGCGCCGAATCGGCGGCACACTTCGGCGAGGTTGACTCGTTTGGGTGGCCAACGAACCGGGGGCAGGCCCTTGAAGCACTTGAGCGCTTCTGCACGGAACGTCTGGCGGACTTCGGGCCGTACGAGGATGCGATGTCGCGTGAGCACGAGCACCTCTACCACTCACTCCTCTCAAGCGCGATGAATCTAGGCCTGCTCACCGCACACGAGATCAGCATCCGTGCACTGGATGAATTCGCACGCCGCCCGACTGAGATTCCACTGCAGTCGATTGAGGGGTTCATCCGACAGATTCTCGGTTGGCGCGAGTTCATGCACCACGCCTATGATCGATTCTGGAAGGAGTGGGAGACGTCAAACGGGCTCAATCACACCGAACCGCTCCCTTCGTTCTACTGGAGCGGCGAGACGAAGATGGCGTGCATCTCTCGGGTCGTACAGAAGCTTATCAGTGGCGGCCATGCGCACCACATTGAACGCCTGATGTTGCTCGGAAACTTCGCACTGCTGATTGGCGTGCGCCCGCAAGAAGTGGATGCCTGGTTTCTTGAGACATTCGTTGACGCGCACCCTTGGGTGGTGACCCCCAACGTAGTGGCAATGAGTCAGTTTGCAGACCTAGGGAAGATCACCAGCAAGCCATACATCTCAGGCGGCGCGTACGTCTCACGCATGGGGGACGACTGCTCTGCATGCGCCTACGATCCAACGCTCTCTACTGGCGACCGCGCCTGTCCGTTCACCACGCTCTACTGGGATTTCATTGATCGACATGCGGAGCGGTTTGTTAAGAACCCGCGCATGGCTCGCCAGGTGCGATCGTGGGAGTCACGAAAAGAGACGGTGCGCACCGCGATCCTCGAAGAGGCGAAGCTGATCCGAGCGCGCGCCCAGCGAGGCGAACTGTGAGCCGCGCACGTGAAAGCCATCCCGCCTGGCGACGAATTGTTGCGGTCTACATCGCGGTGCAGTTTGCCGAGATCTTCGGGGTCAGCATGATCTACTCGTACCTTCCACTCGCGCTGGAGGGGACGGGCGTGCCGATCGGCGACATTGCCTCGCTGACTGGCATCGCGATCGCTGGGCTCTTTGTCATTGGTGCGCCGCAAGTACCAATCTGGCTCGCAATCGCTGAGCTCCGCTCTCGTCGACTCGTCATCGTCCGCAGCGGGTTGATTGCGCTGGCCGCACTGATCGCGTTCGCGGTGGCCGATCAGGCGTGGCAACTGGTAGCCGCGACCGTGGCACTCGGCTTCTGGCTCGGCAACACCGGCGTCATGCTCGCCACGATTCGTGAAGTTGCGCCAGCGAGCGAGCGTGCGCGTGCCATCTCGCTCTTCAGCGCCGCGGCGCCAATGGGCTTCGCCGCAGGACCGCTCCTTGCCGCATGGCTGATTGGTGGTCTCGGTCTGACACTCGCCGCACCGATCGCTGTTGCGGCGCTGCTGAACGGCGTCCTCATCGTGGCAAACGTTGTCGCGATTCCTGATGTGCGTCCCGAAGTTCCGCAGCGAGGGAGTGTGCTCCAGGTTGCGAAGCGCGGCATCGTAGAGGTGCTCACGGACCCGATCGCGCGTGCCGGCTACCTGGTGCTGATGTTGGCGATTGCGGGAGAGCGCATGCTCCGCCCTGCGCTACCGCTGCGCATTGCAGAGGTTTCAATCGGACCAGACGTGGCGGGGATGGCGGAGCCGCTCGCGACCCCAGGAGTGGCTGGAGCCGTTGGGCTGCTGATCGGCCTCACCGCACTCGTCGGTGCTGTTGCCGCGCCAGCGATCGCCTTCTACGCCTTCCGTCGTGTTGGAATCGCGCGGAGCGCGGGAGTTGCCTTTGCCGTTGGCGCGGTAGCCGCCGCCGCACTCGCCGTTGCGCCAACCCTGCCGCTCCTCGCCGTCGCCGTCACCGTGATCGCCGCCGTCTCCGCCCTCTTGCAGGCGGCAGTCTTCACCTGGCTTGCGGAGCGCGTTGCCCCCGCGCGCCGTTCGGCGGCGCTCAGCCTCTCGCTCTTTCCGCTGTACGCCGGAAATGTTGCAGGGCTCGCCGCAGCCTCCATCGCCGCACGCGCCGGCGTTCCGCGCGAAGGGGACCTTCTCGCGCTCACCCCGATCTTTGCCGCGTCGGCGCTCGTACTCGCTGTGGGCGTGGTTTCAGCCGCGCTGCTTCACCGCCGCCGCGCTACGCTCCGTGCATGAGCAACATCCAGACCGTCACAGGCGTTATTGATTCTGCGCAGCTCGGTCTGACGCTGACTCACGAACACATCTTGAACGACGTGCTCTCGTGGTGGCATCCGCCGCTCAACGATTCGCCGCGCGCACGCGCGCTCGTTGACGAGAAGGTCTCCATGGAGAACCTGTGGGAGTTGCGTCACGATCCGTTTGTCAACAAGGACAACTGCACGATGACCGACCGCGCGCTCGCGGTGAAAGAGCTGCAGCGATTCGTGGCGCAGGGCGGAAAGAGCATCATTGAGACGAGTGCGGACGGAAACGGCCGAGACCCAGAGGGGCTCGCTGAGATCAGCCGCACGACTGGCCTCAACATCATCATGGGAACTGGCTACTACCTTGATGCATCGCAACCTGCTGAGAATGATTCAAAGAGTGAGCGCGACATTGCTGAGGAGATCATCCGCGACATCACCGAAGGTGCGCGTGGGACAAAGGTGCGCTCCGGCATCATCGGTGAGATCGGCGTGGGGAGCAGCTTCACCGCACGCGAGAAGAAGTCACTCGCCGCCGCATGCGTCGCACAGCGCGAGACACACCTCCCCATGCAGGTCCACATGCCCGCCTGGTTCCGATACGGCGATGAGGTCCTCGACTTCTGCGCCGCGCGTGGCGTGCCGATGGAGAGCATCGTCCTCTGCCACTCCAATCCATCTGGTGACGACTATGACTACCAGTCACGACTGATTAACCGCGGCGCATACATCCAGTACGACATGATCGGCATGGAGGTCTTCTATGCAGATCAGCAGGCGCAGTGCCCGAGTGGAGACGACGACGCGCGCAACATCGCACGCCTCGTTGCGAACGGACACGGCGCGCGCGTACTCATGTCGCAGGACATCTTCCTGAAGAGCCTGCTGCGCACGTACGGCGGTCCAGGCTACGGACATCTGATTGAGTTCTTCTTGCCGCGCCTCGAGCGGCACGGTCTGCCACTCGAGCGTTCGCTTGAACTGATGACGGATAATCCGCGCAGGTTGTTTGAAGAGGCGCGTTAAGCGCAGAAGGGGGAGCGATGAAAGTCTTACTTGTTGGAGAGTCATGGGTATCTGAGGCAACGCACTACAAGGGCTTTGACTCCTTCACGTCGGTCACCTTTCACTCGGGCGCCGACTGGTACAACGCGGCGTTGCGCAGCAAGGGGATGGAGGTTGAGCAGCTCTACGCACACGATGTCCCAGCGAAGTTTCCTTTCACAAAAGAGGGACTCGACGCCTACGACGTGATCGTCCTCTCTGACATTGGGACAAACTCCTTCCTGCTCCCAACAGAGACGTGGCTGCAGGGGAAGTCCATGCCGAATCGACTGACGCTACTCGCCGAGTGGGTGAAGGGTGGCGGGGCGCTGATCATGGCTGGCGGATACCTCAGCTTCCAAGGGTTTGAGGCGAAGGCGCGCTTCGCCGGTACCGCTGTTGAAGAGGTGCTCCCTGTGACCTGCTACACGCACGATGATCGCGCGGAGACGCCCGAGGGTGCCGCCCCTGTGATCAACGATGCTGCGCACCCGGTGCTTGCCGGTGTTCCATCTGGCATGCCAGCGCTGCTCGGATACAACCGCGTGCAGTTGAAGCCAGGTGCAACGCTGATCGCTTCGGTGAACGGCGATCCACTGATCGCCGCATCTCAGGTCGGCAAGGGGCGAACGCTCGTCTGGACGTCAGACATTGGACCGCACTGGTGCCCTGAGCCGTTCGTGAAGTGGGAGGGCTTCGCCCCACTCATGGCGAACATGATCACCTGGGTCGCAGGGAAGTGAAGCTGAACGCGCCACGCGTCGCCGCATACGAGTCTGCAACCCGCGCTTTTCTTGAGCAGGCTGCCGCGCTTGATCCAGCGACACTCGACCTCAAGCACCCGGAAGGGTGGTCGCCGCGGCAGGTGATCCATCACGTCGCGGACAGTGAGGCACAGTCATACGCACGGCTGCGACGCCTCGTGGCTGAGCCGCTCGGCTCAATCATTCAGGGGTACGACGAAGGTCTCTGGGCCGCACACCCAGCACTCGCGTACGAACGCGATCCAATTGAGACGCCCATTGCGGTGTTCGCTGCGGTGCGTGCCGGCTCACTCGCCGTGTTGCAGCACCTCGAAGACGAAGATCTCGCGCGTTATGGCGAGCACACAGAGCGCGGCAGGTACACGATCGCCGACTGGCTTGCGGGATACGCGAAACACCCGCTAGATCACGGCGAGCAGATAGCGAAGGCGCTGCGCAGGGAGCGCTAGGGGATCTCCCGAGACGGGAACTCACAGCCCCTTGTCGGCGTTGGGTAAGTGAGGAGGTCCATGTGGACCCCCAGGTTGATTGGAGGAGAAGATGACTCGATGGATCTCTGGCCTACTTATGCTCGGACTCTTCCTTGCGTCTAGCGCGGCCCCCGTTTTAGCGGCCGACGAGGTAAACCCCGAGCCGGTTCTGTTGACCGTTGAGTGCCCAGCCGTTGAGTACGTGGACGGCGTTCCAGTCATCCCAGAAGGGGCGCCAGCAGAGTGTATGTATATCCAACAGATTCCTGAGGAGGAGCCGAAGCTTCCTGAGGAGGAGCCGATCCCTGTTGATTCAGGAAGTTGCTGGGTTTCTAGTGACGGGGCTACGAACTGCGCACGTGGTGGCGAAGAGATTATGGCCGCACCAGGAAGATACTTTTCAATCATCTCCGTTTCGCTGAGCGGTGTGCGCTTTGAACTCGCTGCCGGACAGATGTTCGTTGGTGCGGACGGTTTCTTTAGTGCAACCGTTGGGTGCAATCAGATGGCAGGAACCGTTTCAACAGATAGCAACGGCAACATGACAGTTGCCGATCTCGCGTCAACCAAGATGTACTGCGAAGAACTCAGTGCAGCAGAAGACGCACTCGGCGCAGTGCTCACGGGTGGGACACTCGTCTTCTCCGACAACTCCCTCTTGATGGCGTCTAATGAGACCGGCACACTTGAGCTCGCTGAGTTTATGTATGACACCGTTGCCCTAGAGACCGAGAAGTGGGTTGGGGTCCTTTCCGGAGCAGATGGTGGCTCAAGCAGCCCGAGCGCGATCACGATCGCCTTGATCCTCTTCGGGTTCCCTGCGCTCGTAGGCGCCGGCGCACTGACGATTGGACTCTCCCGGCGCGACTGAGAGATGTGACCCCCCGCCTGCGCGCCGTCTGGCGTGTCAGGCGGGGAGGTGGCGCTCCGGATGCCCGATGTATCGCGCGTCTGGGCGAATGATCTTGTCAACGCCCGCCTGCTCAATCACATGCGCTGACCAGCCGGCGATGCGCGCGATTGCGAAGGTAGCGGGGAAGAGGTCAGGCGCGAGGCCAACACCCTGGAGAACCGCTGCCGCGTAGAACTCAACATTTGTCTTCATCGCGCGACCTGGCTTCATCTCCTCAAAGACGCGAAGGATTACCTCTTCTGCGCCAATCGCAAGGTCAAGCCAGTCGGGACGGTTTGGCATCGCCTCCGCCACTTTGCGCAGTGCGGCAGCACGCGGATCGTATGCGCGATACACGCGATGCCCGAAGCCCATGATCAGTTCGCGCCGCGCGAGCTTGCCGCGTGCCCAGTCTTCCGCGTGATCAATAGATCCGATCTCGCCGAGTTGTCCGATCACTTCCGCGGGTGCGCCGCCGTGGAGCGGCCCCTTAAGGCCGCCGATCGCTCCGCAGATTGCGGAGGCAATGTCTGAGCGCGTGGCGATGATTGCGCGCGCGGCGAACGTGCTTGCGTTGAGGCCGTGCTCCGCACCCGCCATCAAATACGCGTCAAGCGCGCGTGCGGTTCCTGGCTCTGGTGTCTTGCCGTGCAACTGCTGCAAGAAGGCCGCGGCAATACCGAGGCCTGGCTCTGGATCAATAGGTTCGAGTCCCTGACGAAGTCTCGCGAATGCGGCGAGTGCAGATGGCGCAAACGCTGCAATCTTTCGCGCCTCATCTGCGGTCGGTGGCCAGCCGAGTCGCTCGCCAGCGCCCCAGACGGAGATCGCGGTGCGGAGCGCATCCATTGGGTGTGCATGGGCGGGGAGGAGTCTGAGTGCAGCAAGAACTGCGGGTGGAACCTTGACTGGTTCAAGGACTGCGTTCGGGTGCCACTCGCCGGTAAGGAGAAGATCGAGCACGCTTGCATAAGTTCCCTTCGCGACGACCTCTTCAATAGGGTAGCCGCGGTAGAGCAACTTTCCGTGTGCGCCGTCTACAAAACCGATCGCGGTCTCAGCGCCAATAACGCCCGCGAGCCCTGGGCTAAATGGCTTCTCTTCGCTCATCTGCGTGGCCTCCGATCAACAAACTCAATGGCGAGTCGTAAGAGTACCGAACCGAGCAGCGCGACGAAGAGCGACCCAAGGAAGCCTCCCGCATCACCGAACCCAGTGCTCTTCGCGAGCGTCCCACCAATCAGACCGCCAAGAATGCCGACCAGGATGTTGGCGAGGCAGCCTCGTGCCGCGCGTCCACGGATGAGCCATGAGGAGAGCCCTCCGGCGAGAAAGCCGAGGAGTGCCCAACCGATCGGATCGAGATCGAAGAAGTCCATCAGCGCGATCGTACGCCTCCCGAGGGAATCGCGAGGCGAGGCGTGCCAGCCCCCGAAGTGCCTCGGCTAGACTCACCTCATGGTGGACGGCAGCCTCTCCGCAAAGATCAGCAGCGCCCCTTCTGATCCCATCTTTGGGATCGTGGAGGCCTTCCGCGCCGACCCTCGTCCAGAGAAGATCAACCTTGCCGCTGGTGTCTATATGGAGGAGAACGGTGTCACGCCGATCCTCGCCAGCGTCCGAGAGGCCGAGCGCCGTCTCCTTGCCAACTCAACCACTAAGCTCTACAAGCCGATCGGCGGCGACCCAGCGCTCGTGAAGTTGATGCGCGCACTCATCTTCCGCGAGCCTGGAGCCCCATTCGGCACTCTACCGCCGATCGCAACCAGCGGACGCGTGGAGGTGCTTCACACACCAGGCGGAACCGGAGCCGTTCGGCTCGCCGTGGAGTTGGTGGCACGCTTGCGACCAGAGGCTCAGATTTGGGTGAGCGATCCAACCTGGCCGAATCATCCACAGATTGCCGACGCGGTTGGCGTGCGCCACCGCTCGCACCCATGGACCACCGCCAACGTTCGCGAACTTGACATGGAGGCAGTCCTCGCTGCGATCTCGTCGGCAAAGCCAGGCGACGCCTTCATCTTCCACGGTGCCTGCCACAACCCAACTGGCATTGATCCAACCGCTGCACAGTGGGGTGAGATTGCGAACGCCGTCGCGGCGCGCGGCGTGCTCCCCATCCTTGACCTCGCCTACCAGGGACTCGGCGACGGACTTGTTGAAGATGCCGCCTCGCTTCGCGCCTTCCTCGCCACAGGCTGCGAGGTCCTTGTTGCTGCGAGTGCGAGCAAGAACTTTGCCCTTTATGGCGAACGAGTTGGCGCACTCGCCATTGTTGCTGCGGACCCAGCCGCCGCCGCCGCCATCCTCACGCATGCCAAGGTTGCAATTCGCGCCGCCTGGTCAAACCCTCCTGGGCACGGCGGCGAGATCGTTGCGGAGATCCTTGGTGACGACGCACTGCGCGCGCAGTGGGAGGGTGAAGTGACCGCAATGCGTGAGCGCATCAATGGGAATCGGCGCGCCTTTGTGGATGCGCTCGCACAGGCTGGCGCGGGTGACTTCTCGCACCTCCTCAGCGGGCGCGGCATGTTCTCACTGCTCGGACTCAGCGATGCGCAGCTTGCGCAACTTCGCGATGAGCAGGCGATCTATCTCGTGGCGCGCGGCCGCATCAACTTTGCCGGCCTCTCCGCCGTGAAGATTCCAATCGTGGCAAAGGCGGTCGCAGCGCTGCTGCGCTGACGGTGGTGCAGTCGTGAAGCTGATTGCGCCACGACTCGTCCCTCGCGTGTGGGGCGGCACTCGACTCGCAGGACTCTTCCCGGACGCAGCGCCACAGGAACCGGCACAGGTGCGCCCGGCACCGTTGCGAATTGGAGAAGCGTGGTTCGGCGAGATTGGCGACCGACGCCCACTCGTGAAGCTGCTTGATGTCCATGATCGACTCTCGGTTCAAGTACATCCGAGTGACGCACTTGCTGCAGAGCTGCACGGCGAGGGCTCGCTCGGCAAACATGAAGCTTGGATCATCCTTGAAGCGGCGCCCGACGCACACTTACTCCTCGGGCGAGAACCGAACGTAGAGCCTGCCCGAGTTGATGCGGCGCTTGAAACTGGCGAAGACGTGGCGCCGCTCCTAGCGCGCGTGGCGGTATCTCCCGGAGATGTCCTTGATGTTCCGCCAGGAACCCTTCATGCACTGATGCCTGGGCTCTTGGTCTGGGAGGTACAGCAGCCCTCTGACCTCACTTATCGCGTCAGCGATTGGGGGCGAAACAGCAGCGAGCGACCCTTGCATCACGCCGAAGCTCGCCGCGCCACTCACTCTGATGCGGTGGCGCAACGGATCTCAACGATTGATTGGCTCTCTCCTGGACACCATCGCATCTTGGCCGGGCCTGAATTCCAGATTGCTGCGGTGGTTGGACCGTGGAGTGGTGACCTTGCAACGCCGCTCGGTGCAACCGCAACCCTTGTCACACAGGTCCCAACCTCCGCCCAATTTGCGGGCGGCAGTGTGGTTACGGTTGGTGGAATAAGCATGAGCGCGCTTCAGAGCATCAGCGCCCCTGTTGGCAGCCACGCAATCTCGCTCCCACCTGGCGCCGCACTCCTGATCGCAGAGCCTGGGGTGCCACGCGCGCAGGAGTAAGGCACGCCCCTAGATTTGATTGCGTTTTCTAAACATTCGGGGTTTTCCGCACGAATTCGGTCGTTTTGCAGGAAAAAAAGTTGCGCATGCGCGACGCCTCGTTCATGATGTGCTTCCTCGACTGTATCGGGCGCAGCCGCACCAACGTCATGGCGAAAGCCACAACGTGGTGATTGCATAGTCCGAATCAGCCCCGAGCCCGCGTCGGATCCGGCGCGGAATAGTAGAAGGAGGACCTCATGAAGGTCTTTAAGAAGAGTGGGGCAGTCGCCGCGCTCGTTGCGCTTTCGCTAGTCGCAGCGGCCTGCGGTGGTAGTTCTGCCAAGGCTGTTGACTTTGTCTTCTTCGGAGGGATCACCGCAACCGGTGCACCTCTCGTTCGAAGCCAGATGACGGCCGCAGGTCTCGGTGACCTCGCGTTCATGGGCGGCGACGGTATCGTCGACGGCGATAGCCCTGAGTCCTACATCGGCACCGCTGGTGCCGCATCAGCGAACAGCTTCGGCTCCGTCGCTGGCATCAACGAAGAGTTGATTCCAGATGCGGAGGGTTTCGCTTCGAAGTTCACTGCTGAGTTCGGCAAGGCGCCAGGGGCGTATGCAGCTTCATCGTATGCGTGCACCCAGGTACTTCTCACAGCGATCAGCAAGGCCGCTGCCGCTGGTGAAGTCGACCGCGAGACGGTTCGAGCCGCTGCAGTAGATACATCAGCAAAGTACGACACAGCGCTTGGTAGCGTCACCTTTGACGAGGTCGGCGACACAACCCAGCGAATCATCTCCCTCTATGAGGTCAAGGATGGCAAGTGGGGGTTCGTTGATCAGGTGAACGCAGGCGAAGACCAGACGGGTGGCGACAAGCCAACCTATGGCGACGCATCTGCGGGCAAGGTACTGAAGATCGGCATCTCGCTTCCGCTTTCGGGAGCTTCTGCTGCTTCGTCAGAGCCTGCACGTGACGGCGCAATCCTTGCAATCAACGAGGCGAACGCGCTTGGCGGCGTAGGTGGGTATACCTTCGAGGCCCAGATCAGGGACCACACCGGTTCTGATGGTTCACACGCCCCAGACATTGCAGCTGCGGACATGACAGCATTTGTTGCTGACGAGGATGTAGTTGGAGTTGTTGGTCCATTCAATTCGGGTTCAGCAAAGGCACAGATTCCAGTCTCCAACGAGGCAGGTCTCTTCCAGTGCTCCCCGTCAAACACGAATCCTTCCCTCACGATCGGTGAGGAAGGGGCGACACTTCGAGCCGCAAATCCTGACAAGATCAATTACGTTCGACTCTGCTCGAACGATAATTTCCAGGGCAGCGCGCTCGCGAAGTACGCGTATGCAACTCTCGGCCTTCGCTCGGCACTCGTCATTGACGACACCGAGACGTACGGCAAGGGACTAGCTGACGTATTCGCAGAAGAGTTCACGAAGCTTGGGGGAACAGTTGTGGGTCGAGAGGCGGCTGCAAAGACGACTACCGACTACGCAGCGATCCTGAGCAAGTACGTTCCGGTCGCGGCAGAATAACTAGTTCCCCGAGGGGGAACTTTGGGTAACATTGACCGCCTGGACCAGGTCTCCTGGTCCAGGCGGTTGAGTACTCGGCAGGAGGGAATACAAAGTGGCGTCGTTGAGGGCATGGTCGAAACGACATAGCGTCTTCCTCTGGGTGGGTGCTGTCACCGTTGCCTTTTTCTTGGCAGTGCCCCCTGTTCAGTTCGTGAATGCGCTAACTCTTGGTGCGATCTATGCCCTCATTGCGCTTGGGTACACCATGGTCTACGGAATTGTGGAGCTCATCAACTTCGCCCACGGCGATGTTTTCATGTTGGGGACGTTTGTCTCACTCAGCATTCTCATCGATGTGCTCGGCGTCACTGGCGCGATCAACGATCCGCTGCAGCTCGCCGGCATGCTCATCCTCATCCTGGCGGTGACGATGGTGCTCATGGGGGCGGTCGGCTTCCTTATTGAGAAACTCGCATATCGTCCGCTGCGAAATGCCCCTAAGCTCGCCCCACTCATTACCGCGATTGGTGTGAGCTTTATCCTGCAGAACATCGTCCAACTGTGGAAAGGTCCTTACAAGACAACCTTCCCTCAGTTTTTCCCAATGGACGCGGCCGTCATGCTCGGGAGCGTCCGAATCGGTCTGATCAATGTCCTGGTAATCGCGGTCGCACTCATCCTGATGGTCGCTCTACAGCTATTCATCACACGCTCCAAGACCGGACGTGCCATGCGGGCGACGGCGCTTGACCCCACAGCCGCCGCACTGATGGGCGTCAACATTGACGCAACCATCAGCCGTACCTTCGTGATCGGCGCAGGGATCGCGGGCGCAGGCAGCGTCATGTTCGGCCTCTACCTTGGCATCACTGACTTCTCCATCGGATTCCTCGCCGGCCTCAAGGCCTTCACCGCCGCGGTGGTTGGCGGGATCGGCAACACGCTTGGAGCGGCGATCGGGGCGTTTACGATCGGATTCACTGAGGTGGGCGCCACCGTTGCAGGCTTCTCCCGCTGGAAGGACGCGATCGTCTTCATCCTCCTCGTAGCCTTCCTGACCTTCCGACCAAACGGCATCCTCGGATCTGATTCTTCGGACCGCGCGTAATGCAGAGGATCCGTACGTTCCTCTCTGAGCATCGCAGCCTCGATATCGTGGCGCGTCTCGCCCTTATCGGCGTCGTCCTTCCTCTGCTCGCCGCCACGCCAGTGTTCGGTGCCTTCCAGCCGTTCAACGGATGGCTCACGGGCTTTGCCAACGCGGCGATCTTCGTCATGCTGGCGATCGGCCTGAACATCGTGGTCGGTAAGGCGGGTCTGCTCGACCTCGGCTTTGCCGCCTTCTTCGCAATCGGCGCCTACACCTATGCGTTCGGCGCATCCGCCTATTCCGGCAACGACATTCCGTTCTGGTTGATGCTGCCGATTGGCGCGGTAGTAACCGCGATCTTCGGTGTTGCGATCGGCGCGCCGACGCTCCGGCTGCGCGGTGATTATCTTGCGATCGTCACGCTCGGATTCGGCGAGATCATCCCCAACATCCTGTTGAACTCCGACCGCTTCACCCTCGGCACCAACGGCATTAGCGGCCTGTATCGACCAGAGCTTCCGTTCGTCGGCACCTTCAAGAGCAACGAGCCGTGGCCCTGGTTCATTCTCGCGCTCGTGTTGGTCGGCATCATCATGATCGCTGCGGATAGGATCAGTTTTTCAAGGATCGGTCGCGCATGGGAGGCGATCCGGGAAGACGAGCTTGCCGCCGCGTCAAATGGGATCAATACCATCAACTTCAAGCTGCTCGCCTTCGCGATCGGCGCATCCACCGCGGGGATTGCGGGCGCATTCCTTGCATCAAAGCTCAGCTTTGTCTCGCCAGACCAGTTTAAGTTTGCGGTCTCGGTCACGGTGCTCGCAATGCTCGTGCTTGGAGGGATCGGGAACCTTTGGGGCGCCGCGATAGGCGCATTCCTTCTCTACTTTGTGCAGAGCATCTTGTTGAAGCAGCTCAACGAAGGGTTCAAGGGGGTTCCAGTGCTCGGCGAGATCGACTTCCTGCAGCTCCAATATCTGCTCTTTGGGCTCGCCCTCGTGGTGATGATGCTTCGCCGACCAGGTGGGCTCTTCCCCGAACGCCGGGCGGCCAGGAACCGCAAGAGCTCGGTGTCGTCATGAGCGCGAAGCGTCCGATCCTCGAACTAAAGGGCGTGGGCCGGCGATTTGGAGGCCTGGTTGCGGTAAACGGAGTCGACCTTGAGGTTCCCGCGGGCTCTATCACGAGCGTCATTGGACCCAACGGCGCAGGGAAGACCACGCTCTTCAATGTGATCTCGGGCCTCTATGCGCCGACCACAGGCGACATCAACCTTGACGGGCAGTTGCTTGCCACGCCCGATCACAAGACTGAGCGTGAAGCGTTCATCTGGGCGACCGTCGCAATCACAGGAACACTGGTTGGCGGTGTCGCGGGCATCCCAATTGACGCACCGGCAGGCATCGCCGGAGTCGGTGCCATCGTTGCATCCGGTGCGATTCTCCTCGCGGCAGTTTCGCGTCCCAACTGGTACGTGCGCCTCTGTGATCGACTCGGCATTCGCCGATCGGCTCGGCCGAACGACGTTGTGGTTCTCGGCGTCGCACGAACCTTCCAGAACATCCGACTCTTCCGTGAGATGTCAGCGTTGGAGAACGTTATGGTCGGCACTCACGCTCGGACGAAGGTTGGACTCTTTGACGCACTGCTCGACACCCGCCGCTTCCGTCGCACAGAGAGCGAATCCGAAGACGAGTCAATGAAACTCCTTGAGGCGGTCGGGCTCGGCGATCGGGCGAACGTTGTGGCGAAGAACCTCGCCTATGGAGATCAGCGCCGCCTCGAGGTGGCACGAGCCCTCGCTTCACGTCCTTCGTTGCTCTTGCTTGATGAGCCGGCAGCCGGGATGAACCCCGCGGAGACCGAGCAGATGATCCAACTGATCAAGTCCATCCGAGACACATTCGGGGTCACTGTGTTGCTCATCGAACACGACATGCGAGTGGTCATGGGGATCAGCGAGAAGATCGCGGTGCTTGACCATGGTGAGAAGATTGCCGAGGGGACCCCTGCGGAGATCCGCAACAATCCAAAAGTGATCGAAGCGTACCTTGGCCGCGGCGCGGCCGCGGGGGCATGAGCGTGGCACTGCTTGAACTCTCCAACGTCCACACGTACTACGGGAACATCCATGCGTTGAAGGGGATCTCGCTGCGCGTTGATGAGGGGGAGATCGTCACACTCATCGGATCCAATGGCGCGGGAAAGACGACCACGCTGAAGACGATCTCGGGCTTGCTGACCCCGCGAGAAGGGAGCATCACGCTCGGTGGCAAGGCCATCCATGGCCTACCTGCCCACGAGATCGTTGCGCTCGGCGTCGGCCACTCTCCTGAAGGGCGACGCGTCTTCCGTAAGATGAGCGTCAAAGAGAATCTGGAGATGGGTGCATATCTGCGCAAGCCGGGGCCAGAGGTTGCGAGTGATCTTGAACGTGTCCTCAACCTCTTCCCGCGGTTGCGAGAACGATTTGATCAGAAGGCCGGCACCATGTCTGGCGGCGAACAGCAGATGCTCGCCATCGGCCGTGCGCTGATGTCCCGCCCCCGCGTTCTTCTGCTTGACGAACCATCCATGGGACTTGCTCCAATCCTCGTTGAGCAGATCTTTGAGATCGTTCGCGAGATCAACAAAGCGGGTACCACCGTGCTCCTTGTTGAGCAGAACGCGATGATGGCGTTGGCCGTCGCTAACCGAGGCTATATCGTCCAGACAGGTGAGATCACCCTTGAAGATGACTGCAAGAAGCTTGCCAGCAACCCGAAGGTGAAAGAGGCGTACCTCGGCGTCTAGTCGTTGACGC
>Ga0208595_1000411_pt1 | contig 16597 bp, 16 predicted proteins | sample LakMenEpi28Jun11_FD_150742 | JGI IMG/M metagenome (GOLD analysis project Ga0208595, IMG submission 150742) | Freshwater microbial communities from Lake Mendota, WI - 28JUN2011 deep hole epilimnion (SPAdes) | ecosystem: Environmental > Aquatic > Freshwater > Lake > Epilimnion/Euphotic zone ...
GCCCTGATCGTAGCGGCATCCTTTTTGTATAGTGGCCTTATTTTCAAAGTCCACTATACAAAAAGATATAGCGGAGAGCAGGAAAGAGCTGCTAATTAAGTTTTACTTTTTCTTTATTTTTTGCTGCCCAATTTACTCTTAATTCGGATTCTGAAATTGGTTTTTTAGCTTCTTGTTTTGCTAATTTCCCTTCATCGAAAGCACGTTGAAGATAGGATTCAATATAAAAATCTTCTGGGACTTCCATGGGATCATACGTTTTCTTTAGATCGATATTAAATAATTTAGCGGTATTGTTAGACCAAAATGCTTTCCAGCCACTTTTGTAATTCTTAATTAAATCGAAAGTGGTTTGTCCGGTTTGACGATTAATGAGTTTGACTAAAATTTGCCCTTGTTTTTGAGATAATTTTTTAAGCTTTGGTTCGAACTCTTCATTTAAGTACTTTTCTACAAGTTTAAAATATTTTCTTTTTTCTTTTGGAGATTTTAGCTTTGCCATTGTAGCATTAATTTGCATTAACTTTTCGGCAGTTAATTTTGCATACGGATATACTACTCGTACTCTAAACTCGAGTAGTTTTATTTGTTCGCGTTCAGCTTTTGTAAGTTTTACAGTATTTTCATCAGAAATAGTGACCTCTTCAATTATTATTTCTCGAATCGTATCTGAATCTTTAATATATTCAATAGTATCGGACACACCCGAACCTTCTCCTTCTTGTGCAGAAAGTGATAAAAAATTTAAAAACAAAAGTGTTATAAAAATAGTACGTACCATATCTTATATATTAAAGTGTAAAATTATAAATTTTATTAGCAAGTTAGATGCCAATTTTTTATTTTAGCAAAAAAAGTTTGAATTTTATGAAAAGTATTTTAAAAGATAGTTCGATTGCCTTTTTAGAATCGTATTTAAATAACGCATCGCCAACAGGTTATGAAAGTGAAGGTCAGAAATTATGGATGAATTATTTAAAACCATATGTGGATACTTTTATTACCGATAATTATGGTACTGCGGTTGGGATTATTAATCCAGATGCTCCATTTAAGGTTGTAATTGAAGGGCATAGTGATGAAATATCGTGGTATGTAAATTATATTACTGATGACGGATTGATTTATGTAATTAGAAACGGAGGAAGTGATCATCAAACCGCGCCTTCAAAACGCGTAAATATTCATACCAAAAAAGGTATTGTACGTGGTGTTTTTGGATGGCCTGCTATTCATACAAGAATTGCTGGAAAAGAAGAAACGGCTAAAGTAGAAAATATTTTTATTGACTGCGGTTGTAGCACCAAACAAGAAGTAGAAGATTTAGGTGTGCATGTAGGATGTGTAATTACTTATCCGGATGGTTTTGAAATTTTAAATGAGAACAAATTTGTTTGTAGAGCCATTGATAATAGAATGGGTGGTTTTATGATTGCTGAAGTGGCGAGACTTTTAAAAGAAAACAAAAAAACACTACCATTTGGATTGTATATTGTAAATGCTGTGCAAGAAGAAATCGGTTTAAGAGGTGCAGAAATGATAACGCAAAGTATTAAGCCGAATATTGCCATCGTAACAGATGTAACACACGACACCTCAACACCAATGATTGATAAAAAAATTCAAGGTGATATTAAAATGGGAAAAGGCCCTGTAATCGCGTACGCTCCTGCAGTACAAAACAAATTAAGAGAATTAATTACCGATACTGCGGATGAAAAGAAAATTCCATTTCAGCGAAATGCCACATCAAGAGTAACTGGCACAGACACGGATGCTTTTGCATATAGTAATGGCGGTGTACCAAGTGCATTGATTTCATTACCATTACGATATATGCATACTACAGTAGAAATGGTTCAGAAAGAAGATGTTGAAAATGTGATTAAATTGATTTACGAAACATTGTTAAAAATTGAAAATAATCACGATTTTTCTTATTTTAAATAATATTTTTTAGTCTAAATATGATGTTGCAAAATGAAGCTATAGCTAAAAAATGGTTTGAAGCATTTAACTCGCACAACCTAGAAGATTTGTTATATTTATACGATGAAGCAGCCACGCACTTTAGTCCTAAATTAAAGATAAGAAAGCCAGAAACAAATGGTTTAATTAAAGGTAAGAATGAATTAAGAATTTGGTGGCAAGATGCGTTTGACAGACTTCCTACTTTATACTATAAAGCGACCTCGCTAACTTCTAACAACAATAGGGTGTTTTTGGAATATGTTAGACAAGTTGAAGACAAAGAAGATATGCTCGTTGCAGAAGTTTTAGAGATTGAAGCTGGTAAAATAGTTTTTTCCAGAGTGTATCACGGATAATACTTTTTGAAAATTAATTTGGCTAGTTCATAGAACTAGCCAAATTAATTCCATATTCTAAAATCTATACTCTTAAAAAGTTACCATCTAATAATCACACTTCCCCAAGTAAAACCAGAACCAAAAGCGGCTAAAACAACTACATCGCCACTTTTAATTTTACCTTTTTCCCAAGCTTCTGTTAATGCAATTGGGATTGATGCAGCGGTAGTATTTCCATAATTCATAATGTTATTGTACACTTGGTCGTCAGATAATTTAAATTTCTGCTGAATAAACTGGGAAATCCTTAAATTCGCTTGGTGCGGCACTAATAAATTAATGTCTGAAACTAGTAAATTATTGGCTTGTAAACCTTCATTAATGACTTCACTAAAACGAACTACCGCATTTTTAAATACAAATTGGCCATTCATATAAGGAAAATAACTTTCATCATTTGGATCATTATCTGTAATAATATCGGTAACCCAGCGTTTTCCCATTCCTGGTGCTATGAGCGCTAATTCTTCTGCGTGTTGCCCTTCGGAATGTAAATGAGTTGATAAAATTCCTTTATTCAAATCTTCTTCTCTTGAAAGTACGGCTGCTCCTGCTCCATCACCGAAAATCACCGAAACACCTCTACCTTTATCAGACATATCTAATCCGGTAGAATGGACTTCGGAACCAATTACCAAAATATTTTTATACATTCCTGTCTTGATATATTGGTCGGCAATTGAAATCGCATACACAAATCCAGAACATTGATTTCTAACATCTAATGCGCCAACTGTTTTTAAACCTAAATCGCGCTGCACTAACACACCAGGACCTGGAAAATAATAATCTGGTGAAAGTGTGGCAAAAATTACAAAATCTATATCTTCTTTGGCGACATTTGCTCGCTTTATAGCTATTTCCGCAGCTTTAACACCCATAGAAGTGGTGGTGTCTTCACCTCTAATAATATGACGACGTTCCTTAATTCCTGTTCTTTCCTGAATCCATTCGTCATTGGTATCCATTATTTTGGATAAATCATCATTTGTTACAATGTTTTCTGGCACATAATAACCTAAGCCCGATATTTTTGAGTGGTACATTTTTTTTCGATTTATTAAGCAAATTTAAGAAAAATACGCCTTGTTTTACGCTTATTTTTCCCTTAATGTTAGATAAATAGTGCTTTTTTCTACTAAATTATTTTCTGATTCAAAAAACACAAATTGATTTTCAAATTTGGCTTCAATTAAATAATATTTCCCTTTAAAATAGGAAGAAATTACCTCAACTTGAATATCAGATTTTTCTACAATTTGCAATTGATTGGGATAAATTAATTGCATTTTTCCATTTATTTCAATTTCATTTACTTCACCAAATAAAGCTGCAGTATATGGATATTTAGAATGGTTATATAATTCAAGCGGGGTTGCTTTTTCTAAAATAGTAGTATCTTTTAAAACAATAACCTCATCTGAAAACGACAACACATCATTAATGTCGTGACTGGCAACAAGAGTTGTAATTTGTTTTTCTTTTAGATATTGAAATATTTTTCTTCTTAATTTGTTTTTTCTAAAATTATCAATGTGCGAAAATGGCTCGTCTAAAAGTAATACTTCTGGTTCTTGCGCTAAAACTCGTGCCAACGCCACACGCTGCATCTGTCCGCCACTTAAAAATTTGGCTTTTACGTGCTTAAATTCAGACATTTCTACCAAATTTAAAAGCTCATCTATTCGATTTTGTTTTTCTTTTGGATAAAAATTTGATAAAAATTTCCCAACGTTTTCCCCTACTGTTATAAATGGCATTAAATCGAAATCTTGTGCTAAATATTTCATAAAAGGCATTCCGGGTATAAGATGAAATTTCGGACCTAAAATAGGTTCTGACTTCCAAGAAATATTACCTTCATCGCAGTCATAAAGTCCGTAAATTAATTTTAATAAAGTACTTTTTCCGCAACCACTTTCTCCAATAACGGCTAATTGTTGCCCTTCATCTAAAGTAAATGTTAGATTTTGTAAAATAATTTTTTCTTGATATGAAAAAGAAGGAATGGCTACGTGAAGCATTTGCGAATAATAAGAAAATAATTCTAAAAATAAAGTGTAAAGATATTACTTTAAATGAAACCAAAAAAATATGGCGTTATTAATGAAATAAAAATGTCAATTTGTCATAAAACACAATATTGGTACTTAATTTGACTAGATATTTTACATAAAATTAATTTAAACAAATACAATATGACATCAGGAAAAATTAATGTTTCAGTGGAGAATATTTTCCCATTGATTAAAAAATTTTTGTACAGCGATCACGAGATTTTTCTTCGTGAATTAATTTCTAACGGAACCGATGCCACTTTAAAATTAAAACATCTTACCAGCATTGGTGAAGCGAAAACGGAATACGGAAATCCGATTATAGAAATTAAAATTGATAAAGAAGGTAAAAAACTTCACATTATCGACCAAGGTATTGGAATGACTTCAGATGAAGTGGAAAAATACATTAACCAATTGGCGTTTTCGGGTGCAGAAGAATTTTTAAATAAATACGAAGATTCAGCTAAAGATTCTGGAATAATCGGACATTTTGGTTTAGGGTTTTATTCTGCTTTTATGGTAGCATCTAAAGTTGAAATTTTTACAAAATCATTTAAAGACGAGCCAGCTGCGCATTGGACTTGCGATGGTAGTCCTGAATTTACTTTAGAACCACATACTAAAACCGATAGAGGTACCGAAATTGTATTACACATTGCAGAAGATTCATTGGAGTTTTTAGAAGAATATAAAATCCGTGAATTACTTACTAAGTACAATAAATTTATGCCGATTCCAATAAAATTTGGAACTAAAAAAGAAGCCTTACCAAAACCAGAAGATGCTGGAGACGACTATAAAGCGGAATATATTGATGTAGATAATTTCATAAATAATCCAAATCCAGCTTGGACCAAACAACCAAGCGAATTGTCTGATGAAGATTATAAAAGTTTTTATAGAGAATTATATCCTTCACAATTTGAAGAACCTTTATTTCACATTCATTTAAATGTAGATTTTCCTTTTAATTTAACGGGTATTTTATATTTTCCAAAATTAGGTTCCGACTTACAAATTCAGAAAGACAAAATTCAACTATATCAAAATCAAGTTTTCGTAACGGATAATGTTGAAGGAATTGTTCCTGAATTTTTATTAATGCTTAAAGGTGTGGTAGATTCACCAGATATTCCTTTAAACGTTTCTCGTTCTGGTTTACAAGCCGATAGCAATGTGAAGAAAATTTCAAATTACATTACACGAAAAGTGGCTGATAAATTGAAATCGTTATTTAATGAAAACCGTGAAGATTTTGAAGCAAAATGGAGCGATATTAAAATTGTTTTGGAATACGGAATGCTTTCTGAACCAAAATTTTATGAAAAATCGGGTGATTTTGTTTTATATCCTACAACAGAAAACAAATATTACACGTTAGCAGAATTAAAAGAAGCAACTAAAGATTTACAAACAGATAAAGATGGAAAATTAGTTGTTTTATATGCGTCTAACAAAGAAACACAACACGGTTATATTGATATCGCCACAAGCAAAGGATATCAAGTATTACTTTTAGATTCTCCAATTGTGTCGCATTTAATTCAGAAATTAGAAGCAGACAATGAAAATTTAACTTTTGCTCGAGTTGATGCGGATCATATTGATAAATTAATCAACAAAGAAGAAACACAAATTTCTAAATTATCAGATACTGAAAAAGAAACCTTAAAAACTTCTTTGGAAGCAGTAGTTCCTAAAGCGTATTCTGTTCAATTAGAATCATTAGATAGTGATGCTACGCCATTTATAATTACGCAACCCGAATTTATGCGTCGTATGAAAGAAATGAGTCAAAGTGGCGGCGGAGGAATGTTTGGAATGAGCAATATGCCCGAAATGTATAATTTAGTGGTAAATGCCAATTCAGAATTAGCAACTTCAATTTTACAAGCTAATGAAGAAAATCAAAAAGAATTAGTTAAAAATGCTTTAGATTTAGCTAAACTATCTCAAGGTTTATTAAAAGGTGAAGATTTAACTGCTTTTGTAAAAAGAAGTTTTGAAACCTTAAAATAATAAGCAATACATATTTTATAAATCCTGACAGTACATTTTTTCTGTCAGGATTTTTTTATATATTGCGATTAATATTAATTATTAGAGTGCACTTAAATGAAAAAATTTTGGTTACATATTTTGAAAATCATAGTGCCAATTTTTATTTTCTTTTTGGTTTTAGAAATAGCTATTCGTAAAATACCTAACGACTATCAGCTAAAAAAATCCTATTTAGATAAAAATGCTTCAAAAATTAACACCCTTATTTTAGGAAGTTCTCATACTTTTTATGGCGTTAATCCGAAATATTTTTCAAAGCAAACATTCAATGCTGCTTATGTTTCACAAACCTTGGATTTAGACGAAGAACTTTTAGATGTTTACAAGAATAAACTAACCAATTTAAAAACGATTATTATTCCTATTTCATATTTTAGTTTGTTTGAAACCTTAGAAACTGATGTTGAAAAATGGCGTTTAAAAAACTACATCTTGTATTATGACTTTGAAAATAAATATCATTTTACAGCTAATTTTGAAACTTTAAATCCTGATATTTTACTAAATTTAAAAAAAGTAGTAAAACATTATGTTTTAAATAAATCATTTATAACTTCGTCTAATTTGGGTTGGGGAACAAACTTTAATTCAAAAGAAAGAAAAAAATTTGAAGGTCAATATACTGCAAAAAAACATACTGCAAAAAACTTTAAATTATTTGATGGAAATATAAAAAGCCTTCAGAAAATTATTAAAATGTATCAAAAAAATAATATTAAAATTCTATTTATTACCACGCCTACTCATCTTTCTTATTATAAGAATTTAAACCAAATTCAATTGTATAAAACAATTAAAACTATAAATGAATTGGTTCAAAAAAACCAAAATTGCAGTTATTTAAATCTATTGAAATCTGACAAATTTATAACAACTGATTTTTATGATGCGGACCATTTAAATGATATTGGTGCAAAAAAGTTATCTTTATTACTTGACAAAAAAATTAATTCCCAATAACTGTTCCTTCTTCCTTTTTGTCGTCTTTAAGTATGTTTTGTTCTATTTTTGCTGCCTTATTTTTTGTTGGTAATTTGTAATTTATTGTAAAGCCAAATTTTCGAGTATCACTTTTATTATAAGATAATAATGGATCATTTATTGGGCGGAACAAACTTCTATTCATATTAAAAATATCGTCTCCAAAAATTGTAACCGTTAATTGATCTTTTAGGAACTTCTTGCTAAAAGTCATATCTAAATAATTATTAAATGGTTTGTCGGCAACAAAATAAAAGTAATTTCCGCCTGAAGTGATGAATCCAAACTCGGTAATAAATTTAATATCTTTTGGTAAAATTATTTGAGACATTAAGTTTAAATTCCAAAAACCTTTTGTTTCTAAATTTGGGATTTGATGCAATTGATATCCTGTATAAAGGTACAAAAAGTTGATTTTGTCTGGATTAAAATCAAATTTCATCGTTTCTTTTAATCCTTTTGTAAATAGCATATATGGCAAAGGAAGTGCAAAATTAAAATTATGTATTTTAACTTCCGATACGTTAAAATTACTACTTTGAACTAAATTTCCATTTAAACTTACTTGTTGAACCACTTGATTTTTTGCACTACTTAAGTTGTACCCTAAATAAGCGTAATCAAAAGCACTAATTTTAACTTCAAAATTATCAAAAATTGTAGGTTGTAAATTTGGATTTCCAACCGAATTTAAATTCTGATTTTGATACGTGGTATTGTTTGGATTTAATGCAGAAGTAGAAGGCAATGTAATTTTCTTGTTGTAATTCATATTCAAGAAAATTTGTGGTGACAAATTATATTGAACAGTAGCATTTGGAAACCATCTAAATTGGTCAAACGGAATCAAATCCACAGTGGTTGTTTTTCCGTTAATTTCATATTTTTCGGCTCTGGAACCTAAAATAAAATCGAACTTATTGTATTTCGCTTGAAACTCTAAATAAGTGGAAGCAGTTGTTCTTTGATAGTCTAAATTTATGCTTCCAAAATTTTCAGCTTCAAAAAGAAGTTTTTCGTACAAGGCACCAAAACTAACCTTTCCTTCATCTAAAATTTGTAAGCCTTGTGAATAGTCAAATTTTCCATTGTAATAATTTTGATTCGAAAAATTATCTAAAACTGCATTTCTAAAAACGTTTGAAAACAAATTGAAATCATTTTTATTGTTGTTATAATTAAAAACAAAATCTAATTTTTGACTTTTATCATCAAATCTTTTCTGATATGTTATTGTAGCATCTTGTCGAGTATTATGGGATTTTCCTTTATCTGAAGTAATAAATCCGAGACCAAAACCTTCTGTTTCACTATCGCTGTTTGCCACATTAATATCATAATTCAACAATAACCTATCTTTATTAATATCAAAAGTAATCCCAGATTTTAAAAATTGCGATCGATTTATCTTATCACTTTCTACTTTTGATAAAATAGTGTTAGAACTGGTATTTAAAAATTCGGACCAAGTGGCGTTTTCACGATAATTTTGTCCAAAATTTAATTGCCACCCAAAATATTTATTCTTAGCATTTAACAACACACTATTATACGTTCTAAAACGTGAAGTATCGTAAGTATTAAAAGCCGAACTACTCGTATAAGTAGCACTTAAGTATTTTTTTGCGTTTCTATTTGTAATAATATTTAAAATCGCACCACCCGAGGTAGCAGGGAATTCAGCTCCTGGCTGCGTAATTACTTCAATTCGTTCTACAGAATTAGCGGGCATTCCTTCTAAAAAAGAATTTAATTCTAAACTTGAAATATTTAATGGTCTTCCATCTAAAAAAACTTCTAATTGTTTTCCTTGATACATCATTCCTGCCACATCTGAAGAAATTAATCCTGGCAATTGCTTGATGGTTTCCATTAAAGTTCCCGCATTTAAATTCGGTTGATCCGAGATATTAAAAATAGTTCGATCTGGTTTTTGCTCAATGGCTTTTTTCTGTTTAATAATTTTAACTTCTTCAATCTGATTTTCTTTTTGAATATCGTCTTTTTTTACTTTTGTGGTATCTTGAGCAAAAACAAAAAGAACAAAACAAGTGGAAAACAAGAAATTTAGAATAAGCTTTTTCATAAAGATAAATAAATATTTGAATTTAGTTACTTGTAAGACGAAAAAATGAGCAAAAAGTTACACTATATTTTACATAAAAAAGTATCTTTAAACTTTATTAATTTAAATTACATTTAATGAATCTTTCAATAGAAACTCCGGCTTTATTATTTTCTGCAACATCATTAATTTTATTAGCTTATACCAATAGATTTTTAACCATTGCCCAGATTGTACGAAGTTTGAAGAAAAATTACGACCAAGACCAAAACAAATCTATTTTAGTTGAAATTAAAAACCTTAACCAAAGAATCACACTAATTAGATATATGCAACTTTTTGGCGTATTGTGTTTGTTTTTATCTGTTTTCGCGATGTTTTTACTGTTTTTAAACTATGAAACTGCCGGAATTTATATTTTTGGAATCAGTTTATTGTCGTTATTAATTTCATTAGGTATTTCATTTTGGGAAATTAGCATTTCTGTAAATGCACTTCGAATTCATCTTAAAGATTTAGTTGATGACGAAAAAAACTAATCGTCATTTTTATAATTACCTTTGTTGACTTTATAAAAACAGATTAATGAAAAATAATGTACTAAAAGGTGTTTTTCTTGTTGCATTAGGCGCTACCAGCTATGGAATGTTAGCTACGTTTGTAAAATTAGCCTACAAAGAAGGCTACACAACGGCTGAAGTTACTTCTTCACAATTTATCTATGGAATTCTTGGAGTATTATTAATTAATTTATTTCAAAAAATAGTTAATAAAGAAAAAGCTCAAAAAGCAAGCTCAAAAAATATTTTCCAACTAATGGTTGCAGGAACTTCATTAGGAATGACAAGTGTATTTTATTACTTATGTGTAAAATATATTGATGTTTCAATAGCTATTGTACTTCTTATGCAAACCGTTTGGATGGGCGTTTTATTAGAGTGGATTTTAGATAAAAAACGACCTTCTACCCAAAAGATAATTTCGGTAATTATTGTTTTATTTGGAACATTTTTAGCTACAAAATTATATGAATTTACAATTCAATTAGATTGGAGAGGCATATTTTGGGGTATTTTAGCTGCAGCTTCATTTACCACAACTATGTTTACAGCGAATAAAGTAGCTTTGGAAATTTCATCCGCACAACGAAGCTTGTATATGTTATTAGGTGGTGCAGTAATTGTATTTACTTTTTCGGCTTTTACACAAGTTGGTTCTTTAAACATTGAAATTTTCAAGAATTACGGATTATTTTTAGCGCTTTTCGGTACAATTATACCACCAATATTACTAAATGCTGGTTTTCCAAAAACAGGATTGGGCTTAGGAAGTATTGTAGCCTCTTTAGAATTACCGGTTTCAGTTCTTATGGCGTTTTTAATATTAAATGAAAAAGTAGTTATTTGGCAATGGAGTGGCATCGCATTAATTATTTTAGCCATTGTGATTATGAATCTTAATTTTTCAAAAAAGGAACACTAATTCCAAAAAAATAGCAATAAATTAGCGGTATAAATCATCGCTTTTTTTATGCTTAATTTATTTGATAAAGAACCTATATTTTTAAATTTACCCGATGCCGAGTTTATTTATTATCCAAATTTTTTCTCTAAAGAAAAAGCCGATATATTTTTAGAAACCCTATCTAAAGAAATAGCTTGGCAACAAGATGACATAACCATTTTTGGAAAAAAAATAGCACAACCCAGATTAACAGCTCTTTATGGAAATGACGGAAAATCATATGGATATTCCAATATTGTTATGCAACCTCATCCGTTTAATAGCGTTTTAACCTTCATAAAAGAAGAAATTGAAGCCACCACAAATGAATATTTTACTACTGCATTACTAAATTTATATAGAAATGAAAGAGATAGCAATGGTTGGCATGCCGATAATGAAAAAGAATTAGGTAGAGACCCTGTTATTGCATCTGTAAGCTTTGGAGAGGCAAGAATGTTTCAAATAAAACACAATTCAAAAAAAGGAATAAAACAATCTTTATTATTAGAACACGGTAGTTTATTAGTAATGAAAAATGGTGCTCAAATTCATTATAAACATCAAATTCCAAAAGCCACTCAACCCAAAAACCCAAGAATAAATTTAACTTTCAGAAAAATTCTTTAAAAAAAGCCTCTATTTTTTTGCTTCAAAATATTTTTTTTAATAATATTGAATAATAAATTAAAAATAAGATAGAATAATTAACAAATTATGCTTTTCACTAATGAAAAAAAGTAAAAAGATTGAACTAAATTACGAAGATACAGAACGTGTAATTAGTATGGCTCAAGAGGAAAAAAAGCCATTTGAAGTAATTAAAGAAGAATTTGGTATTTCCGAAAGCGAAGTAACCGAAATTATGCGAAAAAAACTTTCTAAAGATAATTTTGAACTTTGGAAAAAGAAAGTTGCAGCAGGAAAACCCAAACCAAAAGCATTTAAAACCAATGTTTTAGATGACGATATAGACGATTTAGATAGCAAATATTATTTTAAAAATAAATTCGATTAATAAAAATCCTGTCTGATACCTATCACGACAGGATTTTTTTTGTAACAATTTTTAGCGTTTAGCTACTTATTCAATATATAAAAAAATGAAAATGAAAAAAATAGTACTTACCCTAAGTTGCGTCATTTTTTTAATGAGTTGTAAAACATCTAATGTTACTTCAACTGTAAAAAATGATGTTTCTGTTAGCATTGATTTAGTAAATGTAACTGACGACAAAGTAAAAGTTACAATAATTAATCCTACAATTACAACTGAAACTACCACGTTTAACATTCCTAAAATTGTTCCAGGAACCTATTCTGAAGACAATTACGGAAGATTTGTGGACAATGTTAAAGCGTTTGACAAAAAAGGAAATCCTTTAAAAATTGCTAAAATGGATGAAAACTCCTACACCATCTACGAAGCAACTAAATTAGCCAAAGTAACTTATAATGTGAGTGACACTTTCGATACAGAAGGCGGTGCTGGTTTTGGCGAAAGCGAAGATATATTTTCACCTGCTGGGACTAACATTAAAGCTGGAGAAAACTTTATGCTTAACACGCACGGTTTTATAGGCTATTTTGAAGGAAAATCCGAAATTCCTTATACTGTTGAAATAAAACACCCGGCAACTTTATGGGGAGCTACTTCATTAGTTGATACCAATCCAAGTAATGAAGTTGACATCTTTACTTCAGAAAGATATGGCGCTTTGGTCGACAATCCTATAATGTATTCTAAACCAGATTATACTGAGTTTAACGTTGAAGGTATGGATATTGTAATCAGTGTTTATTCTCCAAATGGAAAATATAAAGCGGCTGATATTACACCAGAAACTGAAAAGTTTATGAGAGCTCAAAAAAAATTCTTAGGTAAATTTAACGCCAATAAAAAATATACGGTTTTGTTATATCTTTCTGATATGGCAGCTAAAGATGCAAAAGGTTTTGGTGCTTTGGAACATATGACGTCAACAACCGTCGTAATGCCAGAAATGATGCCGTTAGAAGCATTACAAGAACAATTAAAAGATGTAGTTTCACACGAATTTTTTCATATTGTAACACCGTTAAGTGTTCATTCAAGAGAAATCCATTATTTTGACTTCAACAAACCTCAAATGTCTGAACATTTATGGATGTATGAAGGAATTACCGAATATTTTGCGAATTTATTTCAAGTAAATCAAGGATTAATATCTGAAGAAGATTTCTACAAAAGAATTAATGGAAAAATTGAGGAAGCAAATGCTATGAATGACAAAATGAGTTTTACAAAAATGAGTAAAAACGTTTTGGAACAACCTTATAAAGAGCAATACTTAAATGTATATCAAAAAGGAGCTTTAATTGCTATGTGTATTGATATTCAAATGAGAGAATTAAGCAACGGACAAAGAGGAATTCTTAGTTTAATGCAAGATTTATCTAACGAATTTGGAAGCAATAAACCATTTAAAGATGAAGAATTATTTGCTACGATTACAAGAATTACATATCCGCAAATTGGAGAATTTTTAAATACCTACGTAGCTGGTGAAACTCCAATTCCTTACGAAGTGTTTTTTGCTAAAATGGGTGTTACAAAAGGTAAAACCATCGCAACAGGAAATCCTTTTCTAAAAGACGGAAGAACGCCACTAATTACAGTTGACGGTGCTACAAAACAAATTAAAGCCTTAGAAGATGTTAGCAATAATATTTTTATGACCTCTTTAGGAATTCAAGGTAATGATGTGTTAAAAGCATTTAATGACAAAGAATATAATTTAGACAATATATACGATTTAATTATGTCAAGCGAATCATGGAAAGACGGCGATGCTATTTCAGTAACTGTCATTAGAGATGGAAAAGAACTTGTTTTAAAAGGTAAAATTAATTTGCCTAAAGAAGAAAAATCTGGATTTATGGCAACGGATAAAACAAAAGAAACAATTAAAAATGCTTGGTTAAAAGGATAATCAATAAGTAAAGACCAATATAAAATCCTCAAATTACTATTAATTTGAGGATTTTTTTATTTTCTTTGTACTTCATATAAATTGAAATCAACACCTGTAAAATGAAAAAAATAGTTACAATACTTTTAGTTACCATTTTAGTAGCTTGTAGTAAAACAGAAAGCAATAAAACTGGAAACTTAGAAATATCTGGAAGTGTAGACGGATTAAAAAAAGGAAAACTTTATATTCATAAACTAAATGATACCAATTTAGTAATTTTAGATAGCATTATAATCTCTGGGAAATCTAATTTTGAAACCAAAATACAATTAGATGAAGCACAAATGTTATATCTAACTTTAGATAGAGGAACGACTGAATCTATAGATAATAGTATTCAATTTTTCGCAGAACCAGGTAAAATGAAAATAGAAACTACTTTACAAGGATTTTACTCGAATGCAAAAATTACAGGTTCAGAAAATCAAAAAGTGTATGAAAAATTCTTAAAAATTAAGTCGAAATTAAATGATGAAAACTTAGATTTATTAGAAAAAGAATTAAAAAACAAAACAGCAAATAACGCAACAGTAACAGAAGAAATTCAAAACAAACGCGATAAATTAACCATTAGAAAATATTTATATACTGCTAATTTTGCACTTATAAATCCAAAATATGAAGTGTCGCCTTATATCGCTTTAAGTGAAATTCCAGATGCGAATATAAAATTATTAGATACAATCAATAAAATGTTAGTTCCTAAAGTGGCTAAATCTAAATATGGAAAACGTTTAAATGAATGGATAGCTGAACGAAAAAAAACAGAAGAAAAATAAAATAATTCTTTTGTCATTTTAACAATTCCTTTCGTTATGAAGCTAATATTAGATAGTACTTTTAGTAAAATAAACTATTCTAACGAATTGTTTGAAATTGCCGAATACGATACTTGTGTTTTTGATTCCTGTAGTTTTTTTAAAACAACGCTTTCAAATAGTGTATTTACAAACTGTGAGTTTATTAATTGTAATTTTGAAACTCCATTTGTAAGCCATACTTCTTTTAAAAAAGTAACTTTTCAAGAATGTACGATTTTAGGATTGCAATTTGAATACTGTAATGACTTTTTATTTGAAGTTTCATTTGATTCTTGTATGTTACAAGTATGTTCATTTTTCAAAATGAACTTAAAAAATTCAAAATTTAAAGATTCAAAAATTATTGATGTGGATTTTACTAATGCTACACTTAGTGGGGTTAAATTTGATAATTGCGATTTATCAAAATCTATTTTTGACGCAACCAATTTAGAAAAAACAGACTTCAGTTCAGCATTTCATTTTTCAATAGATCCTGAAAAGAATAAATTAAGTAAAACTAAATTTTCAAATGAGAATTTAAGTGGCCTTTTAAATAAATATGATTTGGATATTATTTAATTTCTAACCGAGAAATTAAAGGAAAATGATCGCTATTATAAAAATCATTTAACGTTTCAAAACTATTAATTTGAATGTTTTTATCGGCAAAAATATAGTCAATTCGTGCTGGATAATATTTAAAATTATAGGTTTTACCAAATCCTTCCCCATTTGATTCAAAAGCATCCTGCATAGACCCTTTTATGGTTCTGTACACAAAAGAAAAAGCACTATTGTTCATATCGCCACATATAATTTTTTTATGCTTACAATCCGTATAATGCTGTTTCAATAATAAGGCTTGCTCCTGTTGTTTGGTAAACGCACTACTGATTTTTCTGAAAATATATTTTGTTTTAGATTCGTTCATTTTCTGAATTTCCTCTTCTTCAATATCGGTACTAATTTTTATGGATTGCAAGTGCATACTGTAAATTCGCAACGTATCTTTATCTTTAATAATATCGGCATAAACGGCATTATTTGCGGAATTTGGAAAATTAATGACACCTTTATCTATAATTTTAAATTTAGAAAAAATAGCATTTCCTACGATAATGTTTTTACCTTCTTTAAAAACGTGTTTGTACTTGTAATTCGAAAATTGTGTTTTTTCTAAATTCGAATACTCTTGAATACATAAAATATCTGAGTTTTTTTCGGTTACAAATTCAGCAATTTTGGTTGGAATATTCGCTTTTTTGTTCCAATTAAATTTGTTGAACAAACGAACATTATAACTCATTATAGTGAACTCTTTTTCCGATTTTGGTAACGTTGTGGATTTTAAATTATAAAACTTATTGATAAACGTAATGCCTAAAAGCAAAACCAAACCAGAAACGAAAATATATTTTTTAAATTGGATCAACCAATACATAAAAAACAATAAATTCAACACCAAGAAAAAAGGTAAAAACAAACTTAACACACTCAAAAAAGGAAACCATTTAGGTGCTAAAAATGGTAATAAGTAAGCCATTAATGTAATAATAGCAACTATTACATTAAAAAACAACATTGTTTTTGAAATAAATGATATTTTTTTTAGCATCTATTTATTGGCTGCAAAAAGAAATTCTTTTTCTTCTTTGGTTAAACTTTCATATCCCGATTTACTAATTTTTTCGAGTATTTCATCAATTTGTCGTTGTTTGAAATTCACATCTGATACACGAAC
>Ga0208595_1000412_pt1 | contig 16596 bp, 15 predicted proteins | sample LakMenEpi28Jun11_FD_150742 | JGI IMG/M metagenome (GOLD analysis project Ga0208595, IMG submission 150742) | Freshwater microbial communities from Lake Mendota, WI - 28JUN2011 deep hole epilimnion (SPAdes) | ecosystem: Environmental > Aquatic > Freshwater > Lake > Epilimnion/Euphotic zone ...
GAACAAATCACAGTCCACCAATGACGTTTATCCAACCGCTCTGAAACTTGCCCTAATTCTCGAAATCAATGAGCTACTAAAGGCAATGGCGCATCTTCAGGCGGCCTTCCAAGGCAAAGCTGATGAGTTCAAAGACGTCATCAAAATGGGCCGCACTCAAATGCAAGACGCTGTTCCAATGACTCTTGGTCAGGAGTTTGCAACTTTCTCTCGAATGACCATGGAGGATATCCAAAGACTTCAGGAAACTGTTCCACTGCTTCGGGAGATCAATCTCGGTGGAACCGCAATTGGTACCGGGCTCAACGCTCCGGTTGGTTATGCCCAGAAAGCCTGCTTGATTCTTTCCAAGCTCTCGGGGTTTGACTTCATGGTCGCCGAGGACATGGTTGAGGCGACACAAGATGCCGGAGTATTTGTGATGGTCTCTGGTGTCCTTAAGCGAATTGCGGTGAAGCTTTCAAAAACTTCCAACGATCTTCGCTTGCTTTCAAGTGGACCAAGAGCGGGTCTTGATGAAATCAACTTGCCACCAAGGCAAGCTGGCTCTTCGATAATGCCTGGCAAGGTGAATCCGGTTATCCCTGAGGTTGTCAATCAAATTGCCTTTGCAGTAATTGGCAACGACGTGACTGTCACAATGGCCGCTGAAGCCGGTCAGTTGCAGCTGAATGCCTTCGAGCCGATTATGTGCCGCGCGCTAATGATGAGCATCACTCAGCTTCGCCAGGGTTGCTACGTTCTAGCGGATGCTTGCGTATCTGGAATTACAGCCAATGTTGAAAAACTCCGCATGAGCGTTGAACAATCCATCGGACTGGTAACAGTTATTTCACCACTACTTGGCTATGAGAACGCCACCATTGTTGCTCAGAAGGCATTAGCTGATGGCACCAGTGTTCGTGAGGTTGTCTTGGAGCTAAAGCTAATGACCGCAGCTCAATTTGATGAACTTCTAGGAAACATCGATGCCCTAGTTAGGCCTAGGACTTCCTAGCTCGTCTTCTGATCATTAGGCCAATCGGTGCGAAGATAACTCCGAGTATCACCATTGCAAGGCCGATATAAAAACCAACCATTGAACCACCAGAGCTCTGTTCCTGTATTGGAGCGCGAGCGATAAGTATTGGTGCCTCTGAATCTGATTCCTGGGCTGGGGTTTCAAGTTCCAAGGTAAAAGTTGACTCACCGCTGATCGGGTGCCCATCCGAAGAAACCACTTTCCAGCGCAGGTCGTAATCTCCAGATTCACTCAAAATGATTTGAGCAGTTAAGACTGAATCCATAACCACTATCTCGTGAGGCACCCAGTCATCCGAACCCACGGGCTTGGTTGACAGTTCAGCGTTAGTTTCGCCCTCGACAACAAGAAGTGGGTTATTGAAGGTGAGTTTCGCCTCAAAGTTTCCCTCAGTTAGAACCGCTCCAGACTCGGGCTGTATATCAATTAGAAGGTCGTGGCCCTTTGCAGGAAACGCGAACATGACCGTTGCAAGCAAGGCTAGGGCGAGGGAGGATTTCAGGCGCATGCGCCAAGTCTAAGCTTTGGAATTACATGGTCTCTCAGAGATAGCAAACAGAGGCCACACAAAACCGGCATGATCAGGCAATCCTCAGGTTCGAAGGTAATATTGAACTACTGGGCTATAAAGCTAAGCCCAATAGATCGAAAGTTGCACTCGATCAGGACTATGACAGTCCCAAGTCATGAACCATGATCAATCCATAGAAATTATGGAGCTTATGGATCAGATTATGCAGCGAACCAGTATCGAGCATTCAGGAGTTTAGCCAGTTGGCCAAGTTAGCAGATAAGTTTCCTTACCTTCGAGAAGTTCTAATCGGGTCCGGTTCAGGACTGTTAGTTCTAACACTGATTATCGGTGGTTTCGCAGTAACAGGTGGCGGCTCAAACATTGGACTAACTCCAACCGAATCGCCTACTGCTTCCGAATCGGCCAGTCCCTCGGCTTCTCCAACAGCAACAATTGCTAGAGCTTGTTCGGTCGCGGAGGAAGCTTCGAACCCACAGCTGGGTACTTTGCAGGCAGTTGTTCTAAACGCCGAGACCGGTGAGGTCTTATACGACCGCGATTCAACTAAGCCGGCAGCTACCGCATCGGTAATGAAGACACTTACCGCAGCAGCAGCTCTTATGACTGTTGGGCCGAACTACCGAGCCACCACCAAGGTTATGGCTGACCCGCAGGCCAAGAGTGTGATCTCCTTAGTTGGTGGCGGAGATGTTACACTTTCGAAAACTCCAGTTGGCTCGCAGTCGATTTACAAAGACGCCCCAAAGCTTGCAACTTTAGCAACCCAAGTTAGGGTCTGGGCTGAGAAAAATGGCGTCACCCAAATTGATGAAATCATTCTTGACTCAACTTTTTTTGCAGGCTCGGCTTGGGAAAGCTCATGGCTTCGCCAAGATCAGACCGATGGCTGGATATCAGAGGTCACAGCTTTGCAAATTGACGGCGATCGAATCCGCCCAGCTCAGTTCACTTCTGCTAGAACCGGAAGGCCAGTTCTTAGTGCTGGAGAGGCATTCAAAAAAGAGCTTGGCGATTTTGCCAAGACTGCACTCCTGGTTGAGAGCGAAACACCAACTGGATTTATCGAGATTGGTTCAGTCCAGTCCCAGCCGATGAGCCGCTGGATAACTTACATCCTGCAGCGTTCTGAAAACATTCAGTCCGAGATGATGGCCAAGTTGGTCTCCAAAGACCTTGGATTCGATGGTTCATTTGAGTCCTTTGACCCTGCCTTCAAACGAGCCCTTGGAACAACCGGACTTGATTTCACCGGAGTAAGAATCAGAGACGCTTCTGGTTTGTCACAGTTGAACATGGTGAGCCCAAAGTTCATGGCGGAACTGATGAGACTTGTGAATTCCGAGTTTGCTGACTTCGGTGAGATCAAGCGCTCACTTTCAATCGCTGGTGAATCTGGAACTCTTGGGTCTCGATTCAAGGGTGACATCGCGGATGCGGCAGGAGATATCTTTGCCAAAAACGGTTACATAATCGGCGTTCACACCCTAAATGGAATCATCAACGCCAAAGATGGAACAGTTCTAACCTTCGCCATTTACGCACTCGGTGATACTGGCAGTGATGTTAGAACTGCAATTGACACTCTCGCTACAGCTTTTTACCGCTGTGGCGACGACCTATCAAACGAATAGGACCAAAAATGCCGAAGGCGCTACTGGTAATTGATGTCCAGAACGACTTTTGTGAGGGTGGCGCATTAGCCGTTGCCGGCGGTGCTGCCGTTGCCTTAAAGATAACTCAGTTTCTAGAGAGTTCTAGTTATGACCTAGTTGTGGCCTCCAGGGATTGGCACGACGCCGACAATAACAACTCTGGTCACTTTGCGGAATCTGGCGTAGAGCCGAACTACAAAACCAATTGGCCGGTGCACTGCGTGGCAGAAACTAATGGAGCGCAGTATCACCCCAATCTAAATACCGAGGCGATTAGCGAGCACATCTTCAAGGGCCAGGGTCAAAATGGGTACTCGATTTATGAGGGAATTACAAAAAGCGGCCAAACATTTGATGATCTATTGAACGCCCACCAAATTGACGAAGTTGACGTTGTAGGGATTGCGACCGACCACTGTGTTCTAGCTTCGGCCCTGGACTCAAAAAGTCACGGACTAAAGGTAAGAGTGATTAGCTCTTTGACGGCTGGGGTTTCAGAAGTTACCACCGAGGCTGCCATTGATCGGATGATCGATAGCGGCATAGAGGTAGTAGCGAGCCTTTAGGACTTTGGATTCAAAGTTCACTCAGGCTGCAGTCAAGAAAGAGCTTGTCTCAGCTGAGCTGCGATAGTTTCGGCAGGAATATCTGCGATGAAGGCCCCCATGGCAGATTCTGATCCCGCAAGGTACTTGAGCTTGTCGGCTGCCCTTCTAGGGGAGGTGATCTGAAGCTGGAGCCTAAGATTCTTAGCTCCTTCGGAAAGTGGCGCCTGGTGCCAAGCTGCGATGTATGGCGACGGAGTTTCGTAAACAGTCTCGAAGGCTCGAAGCAGACTCGAATACACGCTCGCGAGCTCTTCTCTTTCATCGGAACTAAGTTCTGCGTGATTAGAAACCGCACGCTTTGGAAGAAGGTGTGCTTCCATCGGCCACCTAGCAGCAAAGGGGACATAGGCCAAGAATGAATCGGTCTCGATTAGAACTCTCTCCGAGTTTTTCTCGAAGGACACTATCTCATCAAACAAACTTGGATTACTTGAAGCCATCTGAAGAAGTTTCTGAGTTCTCGGTGTGACGTAGGGGTAAGAGTAGATCTGACCGTGCGGGTGATGCAGAGTCACACCAATTTCTTGTCCACGGTTTTCAAATGGGAAAACTTGCTTGACTCCTGGCAAGCGCTGAAGCTCATCAGTTCTATCCGCAAGAGCCTCAAGAACTGTCAGCACTCGGGCTACCGGCATCTGACCGAGCGATCCTTTGTGCTCAGGGCTAAACACAACAACTTCACATCTTCCAACTGCTGGCCGCTTTTCACCAGAAGATATCTTGCTGTTAATCGAAAGATCTGGAACCGATACTCCAGCGGGTAAGTCACCAAAGGCCGGGTTCTTGTTTTCGAAAACTACAACGTCGAAGTTGTCAGGAATCTCGCTCAGGTTCTCTGGAGTCGAGGGACATAGAGGGCACTGGTTACTTGGTGGCAAAAATGCTCTGGTGTGGCGGTGAGCCGCAACTGCAATCCATTCGCCGTTTAGCGGATCTTGTCGAAGCTCCGCAAGTGGTGGACGCTGGGCTGATTCTCGAAGGTCCGGTTTTCTATTCTGCGGGTGCGAAGATCCGGCGTCATCGAAGTAGTGGATGTCGCGACCGTCAAATAACTTAGCCGAAACTTTTTTGATTGAGCTCACTTGCCAAAGTTTACTAATAAGCCAGATGGCTAGCTAAAAGGGGCCTAGAAAGCGCTTGAGGGTAGGTCCTTCTCGTCTTCAACGATTGCCTTGACTATGCGATCAGCTACCTGGTCAGCGCTCATTCCTTGCGGGAATGCAGGCGCCGCACCGCCAATTGCTCGACCGGCCAGGCCAGTTTCGGTGTGACCTGGTCTGGCATCGATCACTCGAATGCCGTCTTTTCTTAGTTCGCGAGAAATTGCCTGATCAAATGCGTAAAGCGCCGCTTTGCTCGATGAGTAAGCAGCAAGACCTGCCATAGGGGACTCAGCAACTACTCCAGAAATGTTGACAATAAATGGATCTTTGCCAGAAGCGGAAGAAATCTTGAGGGCAGGAAGCAATCCTTGGATTAGCTCTATTGGGCCTGTGGTGTTTATGGCAAAAAGTTTTGTCAGAACTTCGGGAGTCAGATCAGTAAAGTTTCCAAATGCAACTACACCGGTTGCATTCACTATTCCATCGATTTTGGCTTCAGATTCAATTAGGTAGTCAATGAGCACTCGAATTGATTCTGGGTTTGTTAGATCAACTAGCAGCCTTGGGTTACCAGCTTGCGGAACTCTCTCGGCTGATTCCAGGCTCGACGAGGTGGCCATGACGGTCGCGCCAAGGGCGGCAAGTTTGGTCGACAGGTTAGAGCCCAATACTCCCGAGGCACCCAATACCAGAATGTTCTTTGACTTTAGATCTGACATGTATTTCTCCTTAAGTTCTATAACCCTAGCGAAGCTTCGGTGATTGACCAAAAGCCAATAGGCTTTAGCGGTGTCGATAAGATTTCTAGATCCTCAAACCGGTGCCGATGTGCGCTCAACTGAGTTTGCTCGCCGCACTCTGGCAGCAGCTGCTAAGGACAACCTCGAGCTCTACCAGAATATCTCTGGAGCACCAGATTGGCGCAAGTGGTACATCCGTCTATTTGCCGAGCTAGCTATTGAAGAAGGTCGCTCGCCTGCGCAACTGGCCAAGATGGCAACTGCCGGTTTGAATGAGTTTCGCTCTCACTTGCACTCAAGCTCGGGCGAGAAATTATCAGCAGCAGTTTCCACGGGTTTTGAATCAGATCTTGTAGAAACGGTTGTCATTAGGGGATCAGGAAGCAAGGCGCCCATTGCCGTTGCTAGACATTCAGGCCCGCTGGCCACTCTTGCCGCTGAGTGGGATTCCAATGGCTGGGCGGAGCCCGGGCTGATTGAGAGCTTTAGGTTTTTGGATCAGAACCCGAATCTCTCGCTTGATGGCAACTTGCTTTTTGCCGTTGCCGGTGCAGCAGAATTTGCGCCCACGGAGCAGTGGCTTGAATGGGGCGGCAAGGTCGCTGTGGTTGCCAGAAACAACCCAAAGACCTGGGAGCGACTAATTGGTATGGCTCGAGCTTCTGCTGGGGAGATGCTGGTGCCGGTAGTTCGACAAGATAAGAGTGTTCCGCTGGAGAAGTTATCTGATCAAGAATTAGCCCAGGTTGCGGGACTGGATATGCTCGAGCACTTCGCCGAAATTGCAAGTTGGATGAAACAGGTTTCAAACCAAGCAACCTCGAAATTAATTCTTGGGCTTTACGCCTACACGCCGAAAACTAATCACGTTCGAGTTCAGGCAGTTCAAGAAACACTTGCTGATTTGGCAATGAAGAGTTTTTCTAAAGACAAACTTGTGCTTAGCTGGCTAGCAACCCCTACGGATTCAACTGCGGGACCGGCCTCAATTGGGCATGACCAACAGAATCGTTTTTCTAGGCGAACTTCCGCACGCGTTATCAGGGACAGCTTCCTTGGAATCATAAATGCAGCAAGACCGGCCAAGCCAAAATACTTTGACTCTGAATCTGGCGAAAAACTAATGCTGATTGATGCCTCAGTGCAGCAGCAAGGGCCAAGCTATTCTTTCTCGAAGCGCACTCAACGCTGGCGTGCTTACCTTGCTCACTATGCAGGTTTTCGAGTCTCGTATCAAGTCTCTCCGCCGGCTAGGACAAATTCCGTTCTAAGGCACAAGATTCTTCGCGCGAGCTACCAGGGAGCTCCGTTATTTGGGGTTAAGCCTTTTGAGGTTGATGTTGCTAAATCAGCATCAGCGGCTTGCTTAGTTCGTGACGCCCTAGATCCAAATGCCTACTCAAACAAGGACACGACTACCCAGCTACAGTGCTTCTCGGCTATTCACGGAGGGCTCTGGCGAATTGCTTATCGCCCAAGAAGTGTTTGGATTGCAGCCACTCTGCTGGGGCTCCCAGCTTTGCTAAAGCGTGGCCACTAGGCCTTATTGCCTGAAATCATCACGTGCAGCAGGACCACCAATAAATTGGCGGCCCTGCTGCTTGAGTGACGAATCTGAACGTGACTAAATCGCTGCTGCGAAAGCTGTCTCCAAATCGGCGATCAAGTCATCTGCAGACTCAAGCCCAACAGAAAGGCGAACAAGTCCAGGAGTCACACCGGACGTTAGTTGCTGTTCAGGAGTTAGTTGAGAGTGAGTGGTTGATGCCGGGTGAATCACTAGTGATCGCACATCACCAATGTTGGCTACGTGACTAAAGAGATTTAGTGAGTCTACGAACTTTGATCCAGAGCTTACGCCGCCCTTAATCTCGAACGAAACTATTGCACCAGCGCCCTTCGGAGCGTACTTCTTTGCTGCGTTGTGCCAAGGCGAACTCTTTAGTCCCGCGTAGTTCACGGATACAACCTGCTTGTGATTCTCAAGGAAGTTCGCGATCTTTTCTGCGTTCTCAACGTGTCGCTCAATTCGCAGGCTCAGAGTCTCGATTCCTTGAATGAGCTGCCAAGCACTTGCTGGGGCGATTGCTGCACCAAGGTCGCGAAGTAACTGCACGCGTGCCTTGATGATGAATGCAATTGAATCCCCTAGGGCAGCGCTGTAGTTCACGCCGTGGTAAGAAGGGTCAGGTGTTGTAAGTCCTGGGAATTTATCAGACTTACTCCATTCAAACTTTCCTCCGTCAACAATCGCACCGGCAACAATGGTCCCGTGCCCGCCTAGAAACTTGGTAGCAGAGTGCAGAACAATGTCTGCTCCGTGCTCGAGTGGACGGATTAGGTATGGAGTTGCAACGGTGTTGTCCACCATGAGTGGTACGCCGTTCTTGTGTGCAACATCAGCCACACCCTCAATGTCCAAAATCGAAACCTTAGGGTTGCTAATGGTCTCGGCAAAGAAAGCCTTGGTGTTCGGCCTAACTGCCGCAGCCCATTCCTTCAGGTCATCCTGGTTCTCTACAAAAGTAGTTGTGATTCCAAGTTTTGGAAGTGTGTACTTGAAGAGGTTGTAAGTTCCGCCGTAAACATTTGATGACGAAACGATATGGTCGCCAGCTTGAGCAATGTTCAAGATTGCAAAAGTTTCAGCAGCCTGACCAGAAGCAAGAAGCAAAGCTGCTGTGCCGCCTTCAAGTGCCGCAATGCGCTTCTCTGCTACATCCTGAGTCGGATTCATGATTCGGGTGTAGATATTGCCAAACTCAGCTAGACCAAAAAGCTTTGCCGCGTGCTCACTTGAATTAAACGTATAAGCAGTTGTCTGGTAAATAGGTGTAGCTCGTGAGTTGGTGGTTGGATCTGGCTGTGCGCCTGCGTGAATCTGTGCAGTCTCAAAGCCCCATTTTGCTGAATCTGTGCTCATTTTTTGTCCTTTTTCTTTCGTAGGTGTTGCACTAACAGTTGGAGAATTGCCGGTTGAGTTGATTGAGATGTAACCAAAATGAAATCGACTTTTGATGTTGACCTATTTGGTTGAGAGGCTTTTTGCGAGGCTTCACCCTCGCGGCTTAGTTCACCGTTAAAAAACACGTTAGAGACTAAGCGTCTAGAGCATTCGCTCCATAGACATCATTGACATACCCATAGCAAAACCAGCAGATTGCGAGATTCGCAGTTCTGACATGGTGGTTGCTCCTTGGGTTGAAAGGCGTTGGTCAAAACAATACTGGATAACCCCTGCGGCTGCAACCACTTCCAAGGGTCTAGGCCAGTTAGGCCACTGGGCAGGTGGCTGATAGCCCGGGAAGTCTTGATCTGCCCACAAATTCAGGGCAAAACAAAAGGCGCCGGTTTCCCGACGCCTTTTGTTTTTGAGCTTAGATCTGAGGCTTACTTGCCCTTGAACTCTGAAGCTGCAAATGCCTTGTCGTCCTCGGCGCTCTTCATACGAGCGATCGAGAAGATCATTAGGCCGAATAGACACTTCGCCAAGATGTCAGCGATGGTGTATCCGGTCTCGCGAAGTACAAAGCCCTGCTCGTCGAATCCAACAGAGTTCATGTTAGCGATGAACGCGATTGGGTAGACACCCCAGGTAGCTAGAAGAAGAAGGCGTAGTTCCTTCAGTCTTCTCTGAACCTGCTTGCTCTGCTTGGTTAGGTTCTTACCTAGCTCAACGAACAAGATGTACAGGATGTAAAGGAATGGGATTGTTGAAAGTAGACCCCACATTGGAGCAGAGATGCCACCGATGTCTAGGCCTGCGTCTCCTGGGTAACCAAGTGCAATCATCAGCGCTGCAGCAGGTACTAGGCGAACTAGTAGTGCAGTCTGAGCTGACTTAGCTAGAGCAAGAACCGCAATGGTCTCGACTAGTAGTAGTGGCACAGTTAGTAGCCAGTCAACGTAGCGGTAGCCAACGTTGTACACGGCACCCTCAATTGCGTCTGGGCCAAATACGTGGTTGAAGCTGTCAAACATTCTGAAGTAGTGATAGGCAGCGATACCGGTCACTGTTGCAGACACCAAAACTGCCATGCGGTAGCGAGGCAATACGCGCTCACGTGCCACTAGCAAGAAAATGGTGGTGAATAGCATGCTCGCGATACCTAGCGAGAAGCCGTTATAAACGATCAGGAATCCTGATTCACTCATAATTTGTTGTTCCTTTCAGCTGAGAGAGGCAAGCTGCCAAGGATTCATCGGTGACCAACTACATCGACGATGCTTCCTCGCATCACTTACACGTCTTTTAACCTAGCACCCGTTATCAGGCTTTTCTAAGGTTAGAACCCCGAATTTGCGCCAAATAAAGGGGTTCAGGGGCCCCGCTCGGGCGTGTCTGATGTGCAAATCTCGGGCTAAACTGGTCAAAGGTCAGCCGGCAATCTGGCTAAGCTCCAAACCCGCCAAACAGCCCCGAGAGGAAGAGCCCAGATGTCTAGAATCAGCATCGTTCAGGCCGAGGTGGACCTAAACACCCCTCTAGTTCTTGAGTTCAACGAGATCACTACTCTTATGGCCATCAGTTCGTTGGGAATAATCACCGTGATTGTGCTCTCTGTTGTGGTTGCCGCCCTAGCCTTTTTTGGCTCTAAAGGCCAAGACCTGTCTCAAGATCATTTCGCCAGACGCTAGGCCCTCTACTGGCAGGGGATTGCCAGAGTACCCAGTTAGACTCGCACAATGAGCATGCTGGCAACCAAATCAACCACCCACTTCAACCAAATATTGGCTCAAGTTCGTGACGCCGGTTTGTTGTCAAAAAAGCCAAGCTTTTACATCATTCGCCTTATTGTCCTGACAATTGCTGCCGCTGGATTTTGGACCCTGAGCGGCTATCTTGCAGCGTTATCCCAGGAGAACAAACTTTGGCTAATCGCTGCCTTCGTACTTGTTGCAGGACTCGGGGTTCTGAGCGCTCAGTATGGGTTTATCGCTCACGAAGCCTCACACCGACAGGTCTTTAGAAACAACAAGGCCAACGACTGGACCGGCCTACTGCTAGCCAACTTGTTCGCAGGTCTTAGCTACGGGTTCTGGCTTCGCAAGCACAACAAGCATCACCAGCGCCCAAACCAGATTGGTGAAGACCCAGACATCGCTATTCGAGTGCTTAGCTTCACCACCGAGTCAAAAGAGTCCAAGCGCGGCATAGAGCGCTGGTTCTCAGACCGCCAGGGATACCTTTTCCCTCTACTACTTCTATTCACCGGCTTTGATCTACTGGTTGACTCATTTGCTGGCCTAGTCCGCAAAGACCGGAAGCTCTCGATCCGTCTACTCGAGTTCTCACTGATGATGATTCGTCAGCTAACTCCTTATGTGGTCTTTGCAATCTTGTTTGGCCCGATCTGGGGTCTGGCACTTTGGTTTGTGATGATGATGGCCTTTGGCTTTTTCATGGGGGCTGCCTTTGCCCCAAACCACAAGGGCATGCCACTAGTTCCTAAAGAGGCCAAACTTGACTTCTTTTCAAGACAGGTACTCACCTCAAGAAACATCAGAGGCTCTTGGCTCAAAGACAACCTCATGGGGGGTCTGAACTACCAGGTCGAGCACCACTTGTTCCCATCTATGGCAAGACCAAACCTTCGCAAGGCTCACGAAATCGTTGTTGAGTACTGCCGCAAGCACGAGGTCACACTGGTTGAGATGAACCTATTGGCAAGCTATGTCGCCATCATGAAGCACCTAAACAAGGTGGGTCTTAGCAATAACGCCGATCCTTTTGTTTGCCCGATGGTTGCCGAGCTTCGCCCTAGAAGCTAGTAAAGCCCCCAGCTTCACCCCTTGGGCACCCTCTTACGGTAAATTTAAAGAGGGAAAACCCCACAAACTCAACTAGGAGACAAATGTCTATTTCTTCTGTTAAAAAAGCAGCGCTCGCAATTGCGACTTCGGCTACTCTTGCATTCACACTTTCAGGTTGCGCGGCTACCGCAACACCTGAAGCAGCACCTAACGAACTTCAGACCATTACCGCTGGCAAGCTAACCATCGGAACCGGCCTACCGGCTTACGAGCCATGGGTTGTTGGCGACGCTCCAGAAAACGCAGAAGGCTTTGAGGCTGCAGTTGCTTATGCAGTAGCTGCCGAACTTGGCTTTGCTCCAGAAGATGTTGTATGGGTTCGCACAACTTTCGATGAGGCAATTGCTCCTGGAGCTAAGAACTTCGACTTCAACTTGCAGCAGTACTCAATCACAGATGAGCGCAAAGAGGCAGTGGACTTCTCATCCCCTTATTACTCAACAGCACAGACTGTAATCACCGTTGCAGGATCTAAGGCTGCTGAGGCTACATCCCTTGCAGACCTAAAGGGTCTGTTGATTGGTGCAGCTACCGGAACAACAAGCTTTTCTGCAATTGAGACCGTAATCGCACCGACTGCTGGCGCTCAGGCGTTCAACTCGAACGACGATGCCAAGGCAGCTCTAGCTAACGGACAGGTTGACGCAATTGTTGTTGACCTACCAACCGCTTTCTACCTAACCGCTGTTGAACTTGACGGAGGAAAAATCCTAGGTCAGCTAGCTGGGGCAGAAGCAGGAGATAGCTTCGGTCTAGTACTAGACAAGGGATCACCTTTGACTGCGGCCGTATCGGCAGCTGTTGACGCTCTTCGCGCAAACGGAAGGCTTGCTGAGCTTGAGACTATTTGGCTCGCAGACTTCGCAGGCGCACCAGTTCTAAAGTAACCAAAAATTGAGAAAATAGGTGGGGCAGCAAATGCCCCACCTATTTCTATTTGGATCGAGCCATGGACCTAAACGAGCAAGAGCTTTCTCAAGCAGAGAAGGATCGACGCGCGCATCGTAAAGCACAGCGAAAGCGTTCGGTTTGGATCTCGCTTGCAAGCACTCTGGCCTTCGCGGTAATTGTTTGGTTTGGTCTAATCGCAACTCCCGGCTGGGAGCGCGTTGAGCAGTCATTTTTCAACTGGGATGTGGCGGTAGCTAGCTTTCCTAGAGTCATTGACGGGCTACTGCTAAATCTCCGAGTGTTGGTAGCTGCGGCAATTCTGGTGCTGTTCTTTGGCTTGTTGCTTGCCATAATCCGCACACTTAAGTCCCCGGTGTTTTTCCCGCTGCGCGTGCTTTCAAAAGGTTACGTTGACCTATTTAGAGGCTTGCCGCTAATCATTGTTTTGTACCTGGTTGGATTTGGAATACCTGGACTAAGACTTGAATTTCTTGGAAGAATCCCTGCTGAGGTACTCGGCATCGTCGCTTTGACAATCACCTACAGCGCTTACGTTTCTGAAGTGTTTAGAGCAGGTATCGAATCTGTTCACTCCTCACAGCGCCTTGCCGCGAGATCACTGGGTCTTTCCTACTCCAAGTCGATGCGCTTAGTTGTTTTGCCTCAGGCGGTTAGAAAAGTAGTGCCACCTTTGATGAATGATTTCATCGCTTTGCAAAAAGACGTGGGTCTTATTTCTGTACTTGGTGCAATCGACGCTGTTCGCGGAGCGCAGATTGAAGTTGCGAAGTTTGCCAACTTCACACCGTACGTAGTTGCAGGTCTGTTATTTGTTTTGCTCGCAATTCCAACCATTAGATTGGCTGACAGGATTTCAGCGAAATTCACGGCCCGCGAACAGCAGGGAGTCACACTGTGATCGACTGGAATCGCCCGAGGCTAAAAGTTGTTGGACTCAAGAAGTTCTATGGCGATCGTAGGGTCATAAACGGTGTTGATCTAGAAGTTTTCCCTGGCCAAATTGTTGCGTTGATTGGTTCATCGGGTTCTGGAAAATCCACCCTGCTTCGCTGCGTGAATCAGATTGAAGATCTCACCGATGGGCAGATTTTCCTAGACGGTGAAGAAGTCTCCGCGCCGGGTGTGAACCAGGATCTGATCAGAGCCCAGATTGGTCTGGTGTTTCAGTCCTTCAACCTCTTTACTCACCTGAGCATTCTGAATAACATCACCCTTGCTCTGAGGCATGTAAAGAAGATGGATAAGGATGCTGCTAACAAGCTTGCCCAAAGCTGGCTGACTCGGATTGGTCTTGGCGATAGGGGAGATTCTTACCCTGACAAGATCTCCGGTGGACAGCAGCAAAGAGCAGCCATCATCCGGGCGGTTGCCATGGAGCCTAAAGTTTTGCTTTTGGATGAAGTAACCAGTGCACTGGATCCAGAACTGGTTGGTGAAGTGCTTGATTTGATTCGCGAACTAAAATCTGGTGGTACCACAATCTTGATGGCAACCCATGAGCTTTCTTTCGCGAGGGAAGTTGCCGACTGGGTGATATTCCTTGAGCAGGGACAGATCTACGAGCAGGGCGAAGCCAAGGACTTTTTTGATAAGGCTAGCAAGCCTCGGACAATTGAATTCCTATCGAGGATGAGATCTAGATAGTTTGCTATCTGTGAACTAAGGCAAAATCTCCGCAGTAAACTTCTGGCATGAAGCCAATCGGAAAACCCGCATTCATCGCAGCCATTATTGGTCCGATTCAGTCAGTTTTAGGTTGGGTAATCGCGGGCGCGCTTTGGGCTGAATACAATCCTGTGACTCAAACCATAAGCGATCTTGCCGCCTTTGAGTCTCCAGTCAAATGGATCATGTCTGGATTCTTTATCTTCGGTGGAGTGCTTACTCTCATCGCTTCTATCTATGCTCGCACGTTGGCTCTGCCTGGACGCATAGCTTTGTTTTTATCGGCGATTGCAACTTTCGGACTGACAATTTACCCAACTCCTTTGATTGGCTATTCAGTGGAGCATCGGATTTTTGCGATTATTTCTTTTGCGCTCTCGGCTTTCTGGCCCATCCTTGCAATGCGATTTCGGAAAGACGCGCCTTGGATAATCAGACCGACCGCATCGATAATCGGCACCACTTTACAACTGGCCCTCGCAGTATGGTTTTTGAGCACCTGGACAGATCCAGAGACCACCAATGTTGGCGTCTGGGAGCGCGTGGTCACCGTCAGTCAGGCCCTCTATGGATCAATAGTGATAATCACTATTTATCTTGGGTCTAAGCGACGCAAGCCAACAATTAGTAGGTAAAATCGAGGAACAAGCACCCCAGCAATAAGGAGAAAAAAACCATGGCACAAAAAGAACAGAAACCTCAGAAGAGCGACAAAAAGGCTCCAGCAAAGACCCTGAAGGAAAAGCGCGCTGACAAGCAAGCTAAGAAGAACCGCGGTTAGTCAAAAGAAAAATTGGTAGGCCCCGTCGGGATCGAACCGACGACCCACGGATTAAAAGTCCGTTGCTCTAACCAACTGAGCTAGAGGCCCTAGCGCTTACTAGTCTAGCGAGTCGGGACATACCCAAGACGCGTGAGCCAAGTACTGCTGATCTAAGTGAAATGCGTTTGGGTCAGCGGGCTCTTGGTTTTGCTATTTGGCCACTCGACAATAAGCATCGCAATCAACATCAGGCCTCCACCCAATACAGTGCGAAGCGCGAGGGTTTCTTGACCCACCGCTACCGCAATGGCGGCAGCAAAGATAACTTCCGTGGTCAAAATGATCGCCACCCTTGATGGGTCCATAATCGACTGAGCCCAGGTCTGAACCAAGAACGCCGCTGCGGTTGCAAACACGGCAGTGAAAACCACAACTCCCCAAACGCTTGCGTTCGGTGGTGGCTGATAGCCATCGGCTAATGCTCCCAGCCAGCAAACAGCCGCACCTGCACCAAGCTGGATAACCGTTAGCGCATAGAGATCCTTGGCTGTGCTCCAAAAACTAAGACCAATGATGTGAAAAGCAAAAAGCAAAGCACAAGCAATCAACCAAACCTGACCGATTTCGATAGAAAAACCATTAAACGAAATCAGCAGTAGGGCAGCAAAGGCCAGTACGGTTCCAACTATGACTTTGCCTTCGACTTTGTTTCTGGAAATTAGCCAGAACAGAATCGGAGTGAAGACAACATACAAACCGGTTAGAAAACCGCTGATGGCCGCGGTTGTTAGATCTAATCCAATTGTCTGTGTAATTAAGGCCAGCCCGAGGATAGCTCCCAGAACAGAGCCTCTAAAAAGTAGCTGTTTGTTTATTGCCTTTAGAACTTGAGGTCGAACCGCAATCATCACAAGTGTTGCCAGGGTGAATCTGGTTGCAAGAAAGTCAAAGATGGGCTGTTCGTTAATTGCATCTTTCATTAACACGAACGCAGCACCCCAAGAAATAGTGACTCCGAAAAGGGCAATAACAGCCCAGGTGGTTTTTGTCATTTTGATTGTTTTCTTATCTTGCGAACTGATGGACCGGCCATGTTCTTAACCATTGATGGAAACACCAGTCCGTGCATTGGCCAAACGGCCCACCAGTAAGCGTGGCCGAGCAAACCTTTCGGGGCAAATAGTGCTCGCTGGGTGATCAGGGTGCCGGTGCCAGCCGAGTCTTTTTCGGCTACGAACTCCAACCAGGCAAGTCCCGGCATTCTCATCTCGGCTCTCAAGCGAAGTAGGAAAGGTCTATTGATTGCCTCTACTCTCCAGAAATCCAACGCCTCACCCTCGATAAGTGTGTTCTCGTCACGACGTCCGCGTCTTAGGCCAACTCCACCTACAAATTTGTCCATTAGACCGCGAAGCTCCCACGCCCAGGTTGCAGTTGAATAACCGTGTTTGCCACCGATGCCTTCAATTCTTTTCCAGACAGTTTCGATGGCGTCATCTGAACGCACTGTTCGAACGTCTGTATATAGAGTTCCACCAGCCCAGTCCGGGTCGGTTGGAAGTGGATCAGATGGAGTTCCAGGAACCGAGGCATTAGTCCAGCGGGTTTCAACGTTGGCTTCCTTGATTCGAGTCAGTGCAAGCTCAACGGCTGTCTTGAATGGAGTAAGTCCGTTTTTAGAATCCGGAATCAGTTGTCTAATCGAATCGTTGCGGGCAACGACCTCGTTCTTCAAACTCTCAACCAATCTTCTAGCAAGGGTAATTGGAACTGGTGTGACTAG
>Ga0208595_1000413_pt1 | contig 16546 bp, 13 predicted proteins | sample LakMenEpi28Jun11_FD_150742 | JGI IMG/M metagenome (GOLD analysis project Ga0208595, IMG submission 150742) | Freshwater microbial communities from Lake Mendota, WI - 28JUN2011 deep hole epilimnion (SPAdes) | ecosystem: Environmental > Aquatic > Freshwater > Lake > Epilimnion/Euphotic zone ...
CTTTGATTTCGCCACCGGAAAGTTTGAGAAAATCAGCAGCCTCGGAACCATCACCCAAACCATCGACGCCTCGGATCGTGACGGCGCAGGTAACGGCAAGTCGGTCAACATCAATGATGTGGTCAAGGGCCTTCCTATGCCCGACACAATCACCCAGTTCTCACGCGGCGGCAGCACATTCCTTGTGACCGTCAACGAAGGCGACGCGCGTCCGGACGACGCAGACATCGCACGGGCTAACGTATCTGGTGTGGTCGACGCCTCCGACAGCGGCAGTGGCGACCAGTATTACGCAGGCAATGTCGGCAACACCGGCATCGGTCGTCTCAACATTCTCAAAGACATGGGCAACCTCGATGGCGATGCGGGCATCGAGGACCCGACCATGATGGGCACCCGCAGCTTTTCGATTTGGAATGCCGCGACCCACACGCTCGTCTTCGACAGCGCGAGCATGATCGAGCAATATGTTGCTGCCAACGACCCCACTTCGTTCAACATGAACAGCGGGCTGACCACCAACTTCGACACCCGCTCGGATGACAAAGGCCCTGAGCCCGAGGCGCTGGCTTTCGGCTCCATCGGTGGTCGGGACTATGTCTTCGTCGGAGCGGAGCGCCAAAACGGCATCTTCCAGTTCGATATCACGAACTTGGGCAATGTGACCATTACCAACTACTTCAACACCGCAACCAGCAGCGCCGACAGCGGGGGCGCGTTCATTTCGCCCGAGTCGATTGTGTTCCTCGATAGCGCAAGCAACCCGACCGGGCAGAACTTGCTCGTGGTTGGCTATGAAGGAACCGGCAGCAATGGCTCCATTGCAGTTTTCAGCGTTGTGCCCGAGCCACATAGCGCATTGCTCGTGGGCGTCGGTGCCGTGTTCGCAGCCATGCGTCGCCGCCGGGCTTGATGCCGGGCTTGTTCGCCTCATTTCCCAAGAAGCCATTGGCCAGATGCGCCGATGGCTTCTTGTTTTTTGGACGCACGCAAAACGCCCAATAATGCGTGGACAAAGTGCAGCTTCGCGCCTCATTTTGCGCGCACCATACTCAACGCCATTATCTTCCTCATCCTCGGACTCGTTCTTCTGGTATACGCGGCCGACTACCTCGTCAAAGGTGCATCGCAGATCGCGACGGATCTTGGCATTTCGCCGCTCGTTGTCGGCCTCACGGTGGTGGCCTTTGGCACCAGCGCGCCCGAGCTGGCAGTTTCCATCATGTCGGCATTCAAGGGTGAGGCGGATCTAGCGGTGGGCAATGTCGTGGGCTCCAACATTTTCAACGTTCTCTTCATCCTCGGCATCTCAGCTTTGATTGTTCCGCTGATCGTGCATCAGCAGCTTGTGCGCTTCGATGTGCCCATCATGATCGGTGCCTCACTGCTGTTGTACGGAGTCTCCCGCGACGGCAACATTTCACTGATCGATGGCGCAGCCCTCTTTGTTCTGGCCCTTGCGTACACCGCGTTTCTCATTAGGCAATCGCGCAAGGAAAAGGATGCGGAGGTCATTACGGAATACGAGACGGAGTACGGCAAGCATGGGGTAAAACCCAAGTGGGCGCGCAACATCTTCTTCATCGTGCTGGGTCTTGCAGGTCTCATTCTTGGATCGCGCTGGCTGGTTGAAGGTGCGGTTTTCATCGCGCGCAACTTCGGTGTTTCGGAGCTCGTCATCGGTCTCACCATCATCGCAGCCGGCACATCGCTTCCCGAAGTCGCCACCTCGATCATTGCCGCCATCAAAGGCGAACGCGACATCGCCGTCGGCAATGTCGTCGGCTCCAACATTTTTAACATCCTCGTCGTGCTGGGCCTTTCATCGATCATCGCCCCTTCAGGCGTTGCCGTCGATGCCGCAGCCCTCAAGTTCGACATCCCCGTCATGATCGGCGTGGCCATCGCCTGCCTCCCGATCTTCTTCCACAACCACATGATTTCACGCACCAACGGCGCGTTCTTTTTCCTCTGCTACGTCGCGTATGTGGCTTACCTCATCGCCGGAGCGCAGCAAGAACCGACCAGCACCCAGGCACCCCAAAGCTGCCCCATCTACCGCGCGGGGTGAGAAATCCACCGCGGCACCCGCGAAGTACACTCAGGGGCAAAAAGCTTGAAATTTGACCCTAATTTTTCGCTTGGGTGGGCTAATTTTTTCAAATTTCTGACTGAGCAGGCTGGAAAATTTAGAAAAATCGGGCGAATTTCGATTTGTAACTCATTGGTAATCAATCGAATAAAATAATCTTTCGGGCGCCCTCATTTTTTCTTGTCGCTTGAGTGTATTTTGGTGTATTTCATCACCACCCAAACGTCACCCGGGTTTTCTCGTGAGCAGCAATTACCAGCGATACAAGGGGTTCACCCCCTACAAGATGGACCCCAAGTTTCGGGTTTCCGTGCCGACGGCATGGCGTCCGGAAGCGGGGGGCGTTTTGTTTCTGCTGTTTTCCAAGGAGCATGAAATGCCCTTGGTGAAGGTGCTGAGTCATGAGGCCTACGGCGAAAAAGTTTCGTTGATCCAGAGTAGCGACAAGACTCCGGTCGAGAAGGGCAAGTTGCTGGGCAAGTTGGCGATGTTGTGTCGCGAAGTGTCGCTCAACGAGCAGGGCAAGTTGCTGGTGCCGAAGGACCTGAGCGAGAAAGCCGGCATCGAGGCCGACTCCGAAGTCGTGTTGGCCGGCCGTGGCATTCATTTCGAAATTTGGAGCAAAGCGAACTTCGAGCGAGTGCTCAACATCGAGACTCGCGAAGACGAAAGCGACGACCTCGGAATTTTCTGATCACTCATTCATCAACTCCATCACGAGCAATCCATCATGTGGCTCACATCATCCGCGCCAATCACCGAGGCGGCCTGCGCGCCGATCGGTGGAGCTCGCGGTCTGCGCTCGGTGGGGTCGTTGAAAAATTTTCCTGCCACACAAGACTCCGCGCCCGGGACGGCGAGGGGTTTTGGCAACGCAACGGATGTCCGCGCCGCACCTGGCTGGTTGGCGGCGCGGCTTCCGGGGACTTTCATGGACGGGCACCAGCGATCTCCCGGGACGGAGCATCCGGCGCCTCTTGATACGATGGTTCGCGCGGCTTCCGGCTGGTTGTCCGCGCGGCTATCGTGGCTTTCCGAATCGCGCGATGTTTCGCGCAAAACTCCGCGTGTCGCTGCGCATGCTTCATGCATCGTCATGAGCGAGGCCAATGAGCCAAGTGAAGCGCAGGGCAAGGGTGGGTATCACTTGCCAGTTTTACCGGCGGAGGTGGCCGAGTGGATGGCTGCCAAGCCGGGCGACTTCATCATCGATGCGACGCTGGGTGGTGGTGGTCACAGCGAGATGTTTCTCAAGGCCGGCGCCGAAGTGTTGGGGGTGGATCGTGACCCCGAGGCGCTCGAGCACGCGCGCGCGCGACTGGCGGGCTATGGATCGCGCTTCACGACTTGGGAGGGAAATTTTTCCAACTTGCTCGAGATCCCTGCGATCAAAGCCGGACGCAAGGCAGATGGCTTGTTGCTGGATTTGGGAGTTTCATCGCGCCAGTTGGATTCCGCCGCGCGCGGGTTTTCATTCATGCGCGAAGGTCCGCTCGACATGCGGATGGGTCCATCGAGCCCCCGCACGGCGGCTGAGTTGGTGAATCAATCGAGCGAGGCCGAGCTCACGCGCATTTTGTTTGAGTTTGGCGAAGAGCCGAAAGCCCGGCGCATCGCAGCGGCTTTGGTGAGACAACGCGAAGTGAAACCTTTCGCCAGCACGCTCGAGCTCGCGTCATGCATCGAAGCGGCGGTCGGTCGCCAAGGTCGCATCCACCCCGCGACGCGTGCGTTTCAAGCGATCCGCATGGCAGTCAATGAAGAGCTCGAATCACTCGCTGCCGCGCTGGCTGCCGTGCCGCAGGTGCTCAAGCCCGGCGGCAGGCTCATGGTGATCACTTTCCACAGCCTTGAGGATCGAATGGTGAAACGCTACTTGCGTCATCGCTCGACGCCGATGATTGACGAGCCGGGTTGGCCCGCGCCGCGTCCGAATCCCGACCTTCAGTTTGAACTCCTCGCACGCAAGGCCATCGCGCCCGGTGCTGTGGAGATCTCCACCAACCCGCGGTCGCGCAGTTCAAAGCTGCGAATCGCCCGCCTTCTGGAAACAAAACCATGAACCGTCGCCGCAACGAAACACGCACCCCCCTCTCGGTATTTGCCACCCTCATTCTTGCCGCCGCCCTCATCGCCGGCGGCGGGGTGCTTCACGCCTATTACAAAAATGGCCAGGTGCAAGCCAGCCGCGAACTCGATAAGATCGAACGCGACATCGAGCAATACCGCCTCGACATGCGCACCAGCCAGATGCGCATGGACCAATTGCTCAACCGCTTCGTGATTCGCAAACAACTTTCCGAAAACGGATCCGACCTCATCGCGATTTCCAGCGCGGTTGTCGAAGAGGTCAATCCCGCTCCCGCCGACCCGCGCGCCGTCGCGTCCGCCGCACCCTGATTCGTGACTTCCTCGTTCCAAGCCCGCTGCATCGCCCTTCTAACGATCCTCGTGATCGGGTTGAGTGTGCTCTCGTGGCGGCTTGTGCAGATCCAGTTGGTCGACCGCCAGCGTTATGCGGAGAGCTCGCGCAAGGCATTTCACCGCATCGAGAAACTGCCGGCGGTGCGCGGCATGATTGTCGATAGCCGCGAGGAACCAATCGCCAAGAGCATTCCTGTTTCGACGCTTTACATTGACACCAACCATCTTAAGGACCCGAAGCTGGCGAGTTTCGGTGTGGCCTGCAAGGAGCTGAGCGCGACTGATGGCTGGGATCGATTGGATGCGGCCGCGCGGCGTCGGCAAGTTGTCAGCCTGCGCGGGGAAATCATCGAGCGCGACACCGGCGAGGAAATTAAGCGCAAGCATCTGGAATATGCTGTGAGCGTCTTGGCGAGGCCGCTTGGCATGAAGCGCGCGGAGTTGATGGACAAGATCAATAATGGCAAAGGCAAAAGCAAGTGGTTTCCGCTTGTAAAGGATTTGCCCGAAGACATCGCCGATGGCCTGCGCGAAACCATCGACCGCAATTACCTTCAAGGATTCGAATTTCAAAATTCCATCAAGCGCTGGTACACCTCGCCTAACCTCGCGACGCACCTGATCGGATTCACGGGTGAGGCCGAGCAGGTCAACGCAGAGGGCAAGGTCGAGAACAAGGTCGTCGGGCGCTTCGGCATTGAGGCTGCAATGCAAGAATATCTCGCCGGCCGCGATGGGTGGCGCCAGCACCACCGCGACGCGCGCGGGCTGGTTGTGCCCGGCAATTCAACCAGCCTATTGCCGCCGCGCTCGGGGCTCAATGTGCAGCTCACCATCGATATGGGATTGCAGGCGATCGTCGAAGAGGAAATGGAAGCCTGCCTCGCGGAATTCCAATCCGAGCGCGGAGCAGTCATTCTGATGAATCCGAAAAATGGTGAGATCCTCGCGCTGGCAAGCAGGCCGCACTTTGATCTGAATCATCGCAAGGACATCGCGCAAAACGGATTCAACTTTGCCACCCAGGCGATCTACGAGCCAGGCTCGACATTCAAGATCATCGCCACTGGAGCAGCGATCAACGAAGGTCTCGCCAAACCAACAACGCAGGTTTTCTGTCACAATGGTTTGTATTCCGAGGGAAGCTTCACCGTGCCTGATCATCACCCATACGGCAGCCTCACGCTCGAGGGAGTGCTTGCGAAATCGAGCAACATCGGTGCTTACAAGTTTGCAAAACAACTCGGATCCAAGCGCTTTTACGACTATGTCTCGCGCTGGGGCTTCGGTCGCAAAACCGGCATCATGCTCGGAGGTGAAAGCTCGGGCATCGCGCGCAACACCAACAATCCCGTCGACTTCTCGCGCGCGAGTTATGGCTACGCTCTCAACGTCACGCCCTTGCAAATGGCTTGCGCGTATTCGGTGATCGGCGGTGATGGCCGCTTGCTCAAACCGAAGATCGTCAAATCACTCGTCGCCAATGACGGCACGGTGGTGGAAACATTTCCTGAAGAAGAAATTTGCCGCGTGCTCAAGCCAGAGGCGGCAAGGCAGATGCGAGAGGCAATGATCAAGACCATCGAGCCCGGAGGCACCGCGACGCTGGCCGCCGTGCCGGGATACAAAGTTTCCGGCAAGACCGGCACCGCCAAGCGCCACAACCCGAATGGCTCGGGCTACCTCAACAACAGCTACACCGTCTCGTTCGCCGGCATGATCCCCGCACACGACCCGGCCTTTGTCGGCGTGGTGGTGATCGACGATCCGAAGACGAACAAAGTGTCGCGTTACGGCGGCACCATCGCCGCACCCGCGTTTGGCCGCATTGCCGCACGCGCCGCCACCTATTTGAACCTGCCTCCCACCGAACCCGTGAATCCCTCGCTGACGAAGGCCGCCAAACCATGATTCTAAAGCAACTTGTCGCCAGCCTCGCACGCGTCACCGCCTCCGGGCCGATGGACGCGGAGATCCACTCGCTCACCGCATCATCCAAAGAAGTTGGCCCCGGCGTGATGTTTGCCGCGATCCGCGGCAGCGCAAATGATGGTCATCGTTTCATCGGTGATGCCTTGTCAGCTGGTGCTTCGGCGATCCTTGCCGAGACCGCGCCGCCGAGTGATTTTGGCAACACGGTGGCATGGCTGCATGTGCCCGACAGTCGTGCGGCGCTTGCCGAAATGGCATCGGCGTTGGCGGACCATCCATGGCGCGACCTCGCGATGGCCGGAGTGACCGGCACGAATGGGAAAACGACCACTGCGTTTCTCATTCATCATGTGATGAAAACCGAATGGCACCGCGCGGGCTTGCTCGGCACTGTGTTGGTCGACGATGGCGAAACGGTTTCGTCTGCCACGCACACCACGCCCGATCCGGTGGCACTTTTGCAATTGATCGCACGCATGCGCGACCACGGCTGCCGTGGTGTGGCGATGGAAGTTTCCTCGCATGGCATTCATCAAAAGCGCGTGGCGTCGATCGGATTTGATGCCTGCGTTTTCACCAACTTGAGCCAGGATCATCTCGATTATCACGGCACGATGGATGCGTACTTCCGCGCCAAGGCCGATTGGTTTCATGCGCTTGCGGCCGACCCGCACGGTAAAAAGCCGGTCGCGGTGATCAACACCGATGATTCGTTTGGCGCAGAGCTTGCGGATGAGCTTGATGGCAAAATGCCGCTCATCCGATTCGGCTTCGGCGTGCATTGCGACTTTCGCGCCAACAACTTCATGCAATCGGCGCGGGGCATGGAGTTTGAACTGGCGACCAAGGGAAAATCCTATCTCGTGCGTGCGCCATTGATCGGCCGCTTCAATGCTTACAATTTGCTCGCGGCCTTGGCGGCGTCCCATGCTTGCGGGATTCGCCCGCGCGAAGCGGTGGCCGCGTTGGCGCATGCGCCGCAAGTGCCGGGCCGCATGGAAAATGTCGGCAATGCCGGCGGCGCGACGGTGTTTGTCGATTACGCCCACACGCCCGATGCGTTGGAAAACGCCTGCCGCACGCTCAAGGAGCTCAATCCGCGCCGCCTCATCACCGTCTTCGGTTGCGGCGGTGATCGCGATCGCGGCAAGCGTCCGCTTATGGCTGCCGCGGCCGCTCGTCACAGCGATGCTTGTGTGTTGACCTCTGACAATCCCCGTTCGGAAGACCCACTTGCGATTCTGCGCGAAATGGAGGCAGGCATCGGTGGCAAAAATCATCTCAGCATTGCCGACCGCGCCGAAGCGATTTCCTTCGCCGTGCAAAATTCGCTTTCCGGCGACATCATTCTCGTTGCCGGCAAGGGCCATGAGACCAGTCAGCAATTTTCCGACCACGCGATTGAATTTGACGACCGCAAGCACGCATCCAAAGCATTGCGCGACAGGGCTCAAGCCATTTCCGCCAACCGATGAAGCCACTCAGCGCCCAACAGATCGCAGATATTCTCGGCGCGGATGTCGTCGCGGGAGATCCGGCCGCGGTCGTGTGCGCCGGCGTTTCGACCGACACGCGCAAGTTGCCTGCCGGATGTGCGTTCTTCGCGCTGCGCGGTGAGAACTTCGATGGCGATGCCTTTGCAGCCGATGCCTTGGCTGCCGGTGCGGCGCTCGTCGTTGTGCAGCGATGGAGTGGCGATTGCCCCGCAGGCGCGGCGGTGATCGTGGTGCCCGACACACTCGCCGCATTGCAACGCCTCGCTTACTGGTGGCGCAGGCAGCTCGACATTCCGGTGGTCTGCATCACTGGTTCGAATGGCAAGACCAGCACCAAGGATCTCACCACCGCGGTGCTATCGCGGCGTTTCCGTGTCTCATCCACCAAGGGCAACCTCAACAACCACATCGGACTTCCGCTCACGGTGCTCGCGACGACATTGGAAGATCAGGCCGCCGTTTGGGAAATCGGCATGAACCATGCGGGCGAACTCGCACCTTTGTGCAAAATTGCGCAGCCAAAATATGGCATCATCACCAACATCGGCACCGCGCACATCGAGCATCTCGGATCGCGCGATGCGATCGCTGACGAAAAAGGAACGCTGGCACGCGCATTGCCCGAAGATGGAATTCTGTTCATTTCGGCCAGCTGCGATTATCATGATTTCCTCCGCGAAAGAACCAAAGCCGCGCTGGTATCGGTCGGCGATGGTCGCGGCATCGTGCGCGCCGAAAACCTGCGCCTCGAGCCGGATCGCAGCCACTTCACTCTCGTGATCGAAGGCGACGGCCATGCCGAAATCTGCTTGCCTGTGCCCGGTCGCCACATGGTCATCAACGCCCTGCTCGCGGCCGCAGTCGGATGGAAGCTTGGCATGCCGCCATGCGAAATTGCCGTGGGCTTGAGCGAAGTGAAAATTTCCAGTGGCCGACTCGCGCGGCGCGTGGTCGATGGCGTGACGGTCATCGACGACACCTACAATGCGAATCCCGAGTCGATGGCCGCAGCGATTGAAACGCTGGCCGAGGCGCCGGTGCCCAATGGCGCGCGACGCTTTGTGGTGCTTGGCCGCATGGGTGAGCTCGGCATTCATGGTCCGGCCGCGCACCACCAGATCGGCGAACTCGCGGCAAGCCGTGATCTTGTCGTCATCGCTGCCGGCGAGGGCGCCGAGGGCATCGCCGAAGGCGCGGGCGGTGCAAAACATTTTCCCGTACTTGCCGATGCCGCGAAATGGCTCGCGGCGGAGGTCAAGCCCGGCGACGCGGTACTCTTCAAGGGCAGCCGCTCCGCCACCATTGAGCGCGTGATGAACGCCGCATTCCCACCAAACTGATGTTACCCGCAATTTACGATTTTTGGTTCCAGGCCTTCGAGGCAGAAAAAGCAGCAGGCCATCATGGTTGGGCTCATGCGTTTTCATTTCTCAACCTCTTTCAATACATCACCTTCCGCGCGGCGGGCGCCGGCATTCTTGCCTTCCTGCTTTCGCTGATCTTCGGCCCGCGCGTGATCCGCCGTCTCATTTCAATGAAGTTGGGTCAGCCGCTGCGCACGGCAGAGGAAGTCCACAAACTCGCCGAGCTTCATGGTGGCAAGCTTGGCACGCCAACGATGGGCGGCGTGCTGATCCTTGGCTCGGTGATCATAGCGACACTAATCTGCGCGCGTCCGCTCAACCCCTTTGTTGCGGTGTGCGCGTGTACGATGGCTGCCTGCGGATTGCTTGGCTTTTGCGATGATTACAAAAAGGTGCGCGAGAAAAAATCTGATGGCCTGAGCAGCCGCATGAAATTGTTCTGGCAACTGGTGATCGCGTTGGTGGCGGCCTTTTTCATTTATTACAAGCCAGAGATTTCGGGTCACGGGGTCGATGCGTCGCGTCTCGCAAGCAACGAGGCCGGCTTCATGCTAGGTAGCGGCAAGCCGATCGGCATCGATGCGATTTGTTTTCCTCTTTTCAAAACGCCGTTGCTCCATCTCGGTTGGCTGATCATTCCGTTCTTCGCGTGGATCATCATCGGATGTTCGAACGCGGTGAACCTCACCGATGGTCTCGACGGGCTTGCCACCGGTTGCACGATCAGCACTGCGCTGGCCTACGCGTTGCTCGCATACCTTGCCGGGCACTATTTCATGGCGGTCGAGTATCTGGTGATCCCGCACAACCTTTACATCGGCGAGCTTGCCGTGTTCCTGATGGCGCTGGCTGGTGCGGGTTTCGGTTTCCTTTGGTTCAACTGCCACCCGGCCAAGGTTTTCATGGGCGACACCGGATCACTCGCGATTGGTGGCGCGCTCGGCACCGCGGCGATCTGCACCAAGCAGGAGCTTTTGCTGGTCATCATCGGCGGCGTCTTCGTGATGGAGGCAATGTCGGTGATCCTGCAGGTCGGCAGTTTCAAACTTCGCAAGAAGCGCATCTTCAAGATGTCGCCGATCCACCATCACTTCGAACTGCTCGGTTGGCATGAAAACCAGGTGATCATCCGCTTCTGGATTCTGTCGATCATGCTCGCGCTGTTCGGTCTCGCCATTTTGAAAATCGTTTGATGTCCATGACGCTTGCTGGAAAACATGTTGCCATTTTGGGTGCGGGTCGCAGTGGCCGGGCTGCGGCCTTGCTTGCGTTGCGCGAAGGCGCGGAGGTGTCGATCTGGGATGCCGCCAGCGAGGAGGCCTTTGCAGGCATGCCCGAAGGCGTGGCGCTCCACCCTCATGCGAACGAGGAAACCGGGCGCGGCGTGCATTGCGAATTGTTGGTCGTGAGCCCGGGCATCGACACCTACGGGCCTTATGTCGCCGCGTTTGCAACGCACGCGGGCGAGGTCATCGGCGAGGTGGAACTCGCATCGCGATATTACTCAGGAAAAATTGTCGGCATCACCGGCACCAACGGCAAGACCACGACCACCGGCATTGTCGGGCGCATCCTTGAACACGCGGGTCTTGGCGGTACCCCTTGCGGAAATTTCGGCACGCCTTTCGCCGAGGTGGTTTTGCAATCACATCCACCCGCCGCTGTCGCGCTCGAGCTGAGTTCATTTCAACTCGAAACCATCCGCACGCTGCGTCCGGATGTTGCGGTGTGGCTGAACTTCGCGCCAGACCACATGGATCGCTACCCGACCGTGCAGGCGTATCGCGAGGCGAAGCTGCGCATCTTTCAAAACCTCAAGCCCGACGATGTCGCGGTGATCCCTTTCGGCGGCGAACTTCCCGTACCAACGAGCAAGCCGATCACGTTTTCCACAATTGATCCCGCAGCCGATTGGTTTTCCGACGGTGTCCTCATTTTTCATCGCGGCGAAGTTTGCGCCGACCTCAATCGCGACAGTTTTCTGCGCGGTCTCCACAATGCGGAAAACGCAATGGCCGCGATGGCTGCCTGCCATGCCTTGGGCGTGCCGATCGATGTGATGCGCGAGGCGCTGCATGGCTACAACCCGCCACCGCACCGCTGCGAATTCATCCGCACGCTCGACGGCGTCGAATACCTCAACGACTCGAAAGCCACCAACCTCCATGCGCTCGAAAGCGCGCTGCGCTCGCAGGTCCGCCCGGTGGTGCTGATCGCCGGCGGCAAGGACAAGGGCCTCGACTACTCGCCGGTACTGCCGCTGCTGGAAAAAAAGGCGCTCGCCTGCGTGACCTTCGGCCAAATTGCCCGTCCGCTGGCCGAACTTTTCGCGCAAGCGGTTCAAAGCGAGGCAGTTTCGACGCTCGCCGATGCGGTGAATGTCGCTCGCAGCCTCGCGCCGCAAGGTTCCACGATTCTGCTCTCGCCAGGCACCTCGTCTTTTGATCAATTTTCCGGCTATGAACAACGCGGTGACGCGTTCAGAGATCTCGTACATCAACTCAACTGATACCCATATGAAATTCCAAACACTGCCCGTCAGACGCCGCCCTGTTTCCAAGGGGATTTTCCACCGACTCAGCGCCGTCACCCGCAAACGCCAACGCGTTTCCGCCAGTGCCACGATGTCGGGTATGGAAATGGAAGATGGCGGATCAAAAATTTCCCGCGCGTTGACGATCATCTTCCTCATTCACATCGTCGCGATCGCGTTGATCTTCATCCACCAGCGTTTCCTTGAAGGTCGCCCGCAGGAAAGCACCCGCGCTGTCGCGCACGAGGCAGCCACACCTGCGGTCGTCGCCAAGACGCCCGACACTCCCCCCGCACCGCTCGTCGCGAACAGCGGCAAAACGCATGTCACCAAGGACGGTGAAAGCTACGTATCGATCGCCACCATGCACGGAGTGGCGGAGGCGGATCTGCGCCAGTTGAATCAAGACAAAGCCATGCGCAAAGGTCTGATCCTCAGCATTCCGACGCAGAAAGCCGAAGCTACGGCAGTGGTTTCTGAAGCTGTCGCGGATGCAAGCACAACAACGACCGATGCCGTGATCGCCGCCCATACCACCGCCGACGACGGCATGGTCGAAGCAGTGCCAGTCGATGTGAGCATCGCGCCAAAGGCGAAGGCAGTCGTGGAAAACGAAAGCGCCCAACCCGCTTCGAAGGAGGTAGCCAAAGCCTCGGGCAAGACCCATCAGGTCAAGAAGGGCGAAACAATCGTGAAGATTGCCAAGCATTACAAGGTCACGCAAGACGCGCTGATGAGCGCCAACGCCATCACCGACCCCACCAAGCTCAAAGCGGGTGCGAGTCTGGTGATTCCGTGATGTGATTCCCATCAATTTCCATGGCTCGCCATTGCTCCACCTTCCTCTGCGCCGCGGTCGCCATTCTGGTCGCCCTCGGGCTGACCATGCTGGCAAGCACGAGCGCGTGGGTAAAGGGAGTCGAGGCTCCTTACCATTTCCTGCAGCGCCAAGCGATCATGGTGATGGTTGGTTTGGTAGCCGCCTTGGTGGCATCGAAGTTGCCCTTGGAGTTTTATCGCAAGTTGGCACCCGTGATGTTCATCGCGATTTGCATCCTGCTGACCTTGTGCTTTGTGCCCGGAATCGGGATTTCAATTTACGGATCAAAGCGTTGGGTTGGCATCGGCAGCATCTCATTCCAACCATCGGAGTTGGCGCGAATCGTGGTGGTCATTTGCCTTGCGGCATGGTTTGCGCGCTGGCAATCGGAGGTGAAAACCTTTTGGCGCGGCTTTGTTTTACCGGGCGCGATTGCGGGCATTCCGATTTTGCTGATCGCCGGGGAAACCGATGTGGGCACGGCCCTGTCGCTTTCGGTGTCGGTGGGCGCGATCATGTTTTGCGTGGGCACAAGGCTGTGGTTCATTTTGCCGACCGCGCTGACGGCGATGACCGGCGCCTACCTGTATGTGCGCCACAATGAAAACCGCTGGGGGCGCATCGAGGCATGGCTGGATCTCGAAAATCCTGTGCATCAACTCGATCGTGGCATGCAGCAATGGCGTGCCTTGCTTGCCCTAGGCAATGGCGGCCCAGAGGGCGTCGGCCTTGGCAACGGGGTGGAGAAATTCGGCACGCTCACCTTTGCTCACATCGACTTCATTTTCCCTGTCATCGGCGAGGAGCTTGGCCTTGGCGCCACGCTGTTTGTCGTGCTTTGTTATGTGATCATCGCGGTGTCCGGTTGCGGCATCGCTTTGCAAACTACCAGCATGTTCAGCCGCTGCATCGCGCTCGGCCTCACCTGCATGATCGTGGTGCCCGCGATGGTGAACATCGGCGTGACCACTGCGCTGCTGCCAAATGACGGATTGCCCCTGCCATTCGTCAGCTATGGCGGCACCAGCCTCATTTTCAGTCTCGCCGCCGTCGGCATGCTTGTCGGCATTCACCGCCGCTCGCAAGTCACCGTGACCAAGGAGTACCCACTCAACCGCCAAACACGCCTTGCTGTGAGATTGTGAGCGGGAGGGGGTAACGGTGTCAGCGGTCAACTGGAAGAGAACAAGAATGCTGCCTTTTCAATTTTTCATTCTCGATCTCCCGCAGCGCTACACGCTCCGCTTATTGCCGAGCAGCACACCATGACTTCGGTGAAACTCCATGGTTTTTTTTGAAAGCCGCGGAAAAATGGGCAGCTGAGTGGAATCCGAGCAATGCGGCTATTTCCTTGATGTTGTGAGCTCGCCCCAAGAGCAGTTTCTCGGCTCGTGCCAGCCTCACTTTTCCCGCAAATTCCTTCGGTGCCAAACCGAGCAGGCGATGAAAATGCCGATGCAGCGTTGGATAGCTCACACCTAGGGATCGCGCGACGAAACCCACCCCCTCCCCCATTGCCACTCGCTCGTGAGCTTGCGAAACAAGCCTCCGAATGCGGACTTCGGAGGACGGTGTGTCATGACCAGCACCAAACAAAACCTGCGCCAATATGGACATCGCAAGTCCTGCCATCTCACCCGTCGGACACAGCGGTTTGCCAGAAGCCATGCGATGCAATTCATCAAATCTCCCCCATGCTTCATCCGCTCCGGTGTCTGAAAACACTCGCCCCCCAAAAAGTCCGGACTCAATCCACGCATCCACTTGCGATCCACGCAGTTCGAACCAATCCTCCGTCCACCCCGTGCGCTCCTCCGGCCGATAGCGATGCCACACACCGGGCAAAATCAGAAACACGGAACCCGCACGAAGCACTTCCTTGCGATCACGCCATTCGATCACGCCACCACCGGTGCGAACCGCAACCAATTGCAAGGCGGGAAGGGAGCGCCCACGCCGCCATGAAAACTGATAATCGCCCGGATGATTCGACAACGGGTATTTCGAGCCAGCCGCAACCTTCCAGTGCCCCACGGCGGAAACATGAAAGCCCCAGGCGGACTCCTGCTCGCCCGGCGCAAAATAGCGAAAATAATTTTTGATAGATTTTTGCAATGTTTAGAGAGGAAATTAGAAGCCTTGAGCCTGTTCTTCAAGAGAAATCCCCATAGGCTGTCGGTTGATACCACACTGCATGAAATCAGAACCACACCAACTGCGCATAGGCCTTTTTGGCATTGGGCTCGAAGCCTATTGGCCTCAATTTGAAGGTTTAAAAGAACGCCTCGAGGGATACATCCAGCAAGTTGCCGGGCGCATTGATCGCAAAAGCGTGGAAGTGGTGAATCTCGGACTGATTGATTCCACGGAAAAAGCATTCGAGGCGGGTCATGCGTTCCGCCGTGCCGACGTTGATATGATTTTTTTGCATGTCACCACCTATGCTTTGAGCTCCACCGTTTTGCCCGTGGTGCAAAGGGCCAAGGTTCCCATCATCATTCTGAACCTACAACCAACCGCGGCCATTGATTACCAGAGCTTCAACCGGCTAGGCAACCGCACCAAGATGACCGGTGAGTGGCTCGCCTATTGCGCTGCTTGCCCCGTGCCGGAAATCGCCAACGCGTTCAACCGCGCGCGCATCGGATTTCACCAGATCACCGGCACGCTCGAAGAATCAAGCAAGGCATGGACAGAGATCGACGAATGGATCGAGGCGGCCAAGGTGGCTCATGCGATGTCGCACAACCGTCTTGGCCTGATGGGGCATTATTACAATGGCATGCTCGATATCTATACTGACACCACACGGCAAATCAGCTATTTTGGAGGGCATATCGAGATCCTCGAAGTCGAGGAGCTTGCGGCACTTCGGCGCGATGCAAGCCGGGCGGAGATTGATGCGAAGCTTGAGGAATTCAAGCGTACGTTCGACATTCAACCCGACTGCCCGCAAGATGAACTGGAACGCGCGGCAACGACATCAGTCGCCCTCGACAAGTTGGTGGCAGCCAAAAAATTGGGATCCATGGCTTATTACCACATGGGCACCGGAAATGCGGAAAACGAGGATGTGATGAGCTCGGTGATCCTCGGCACTTCATTGCTTACAGGACGCGGCATCCCCGTCGCTGGTGAATATGAGGTGAAAAACGCGCAGGCGATGAAGATCATGGATACTTTCGGAGCGGGCGGATCTTTCACCGAATACTATGCAATCGATTTCAACGAAGACATCGTCCTCATGGGCCATGATGGGCCAGGCCACCTGCGGATTGGCGAAGGCAAAACCAAGGTGCGACCGCTCGATGTCTACCATGGAAAGGTCGGCAAGGGGCTCTCGGTGGAAATGAGCGTGAAACACGGCCCTGTCACTTTGCTCTCCGTCGTCGAATATGCCGATGGCTCGCTCAAGTTGCTCATTGCCGAGGGCGAGTCGGTGCCGGGCCCCATTCTTGAGATCGGCAACACGAACAGCCGCTACCGTTTCGAGATCGGTGCAACCGCGTTCATTGAAAAATGGAATGCCCAAGGCCCGGCCCACCATTGCGCGGTCGGGGTCGGTCACATCGCTTCCAAGCTTCGCAAACTTGCTCAGCTCCTCGACATGGAGGTCGTTCAAGTTTGCTGATGCGCTCAAGGATCAGGAAACAACCTGCGACACGTCTAGTTTTACAGGTTGTGCGGCTTGCCGGAAATCGGAAAACACCGCGCAGCGGGAAATTGGCACAGCCGCCGGAGATGCAAGGAGCGACGCGACTGGAGGCGGAGGTGGGAATGCAGCTTTCGGCTTGCCGAAAATCAGAAACCATCCGCGAAGCGGCTCACTGGCACAGCAGCCGGAGACGTAAGGAGCGACGCGACTGGAGGCGGAGGTGGGAATCG
>Ga0208595_1000415_pt1 | contig 16460 bp, 16 predicted proteins | sample LakMenEpi28Jun11_FD_150742 | JGI IMG/M metagenome (GOLD analysis project Ga0208595, IMG submission 150742) | Freshwater microbial communities from Lake Mendota, WI - 28JUN2011 deep hole epilimnion (SPAdes) | ecosystem: Environmental > Aquatic > Freshwater > Lake > Epilimnion/Euphotic zone ...
TAAAAAAGACAGAAGTTTGAATATGAGTTTTGACAACAATCTATTAACCGAAGTGCAAGGAAATGATTATACCGTTCGTTTAGGATACAGAATTAAAGGTGTTCAAATTAACTCAAAATTAGCAGACAATGCGCAAGGAATGATTAAAAGTGATATTGATCTAAAAGCCGATTTTACATTGCGTAAAAATATGACAATTGTAAGGTATTTAGATTACAACAACAATCAATTAGGTGGCGGACAGAATATTTGGTCTATCAAGTTAACAGCAAATTATTCATTTAGTAAGAATTTTACCGCTATTTTCTTTTACGATCATCAGTTTTCTAAAGCGGTTATATCAACAGCTTTCCCGTTAACAAATATACGTTCTGGATTTACATTACGATATAATTTTGGAAATTAATATTAGTCGAAAGCCGAATGTCTGAAAGTCATTATGTCAATCACTTTACGACTTTCGACTTTTGACTTTCGACTTTACAACTTTATCACTTGCGACTTTAAAGAATATAATTTACATTTGTCAAAATAAAAACACAATTAATAAGATGAATATACCAGCGAATTTAAAGTACACAAAAGACCACGAATGGGTTTCAATTGATGGCGATGTAGCAACTGTAGGAATTACTGATTTTGCTCAAAAAGAATTAGGAGATATCGTTTATGTTGAAGTAGAAACATTAGACCAAACTTTAGGCAAAGATGAAGTTTTTGGAACTGTGGAAGCAGTTAAAACAGTTTCAGATTTATTTTTACCATTAAGTGGTGAAATTATAGAATTTAATGACAATTTAGAAAGTAATCCAGAAGCTGTAAATTCTGATCCATATGGTGCAGGATGGATGGTAAAAGTAAAAATATCTGATGCTTCTGAAGCAGCACAATTACTATCAAGTGAAGATTACACGGCACTTATTGGGGCATAATTTTTTTAAAATTTGTGCCATTTTTTGGACACTTCTAATTGTTTATTTGTGTTTAAATGACGCGCCTAGTTTGCCAATAATACCTTTTGAAAATATAGATAAAATCATACATTTTGTATTCTATTTTGTATTTGTTTTCTTATGGATTATGAGTTTAAATCACATTTCATTACGATATTTTTTAATCGTGCTTTTCATAGCATTTTTGTTAGGAATTAGTATTGAATTTTTACAAGAAAAATATACAAAAAATAGGGCTTTTGATTGGTATGATATTGTTGCTAATGCCTTAGGTGCTATCACCAGTTTTATATTAGTAAAATCTTACCACGTAATACAAAACAAAAACATCTCACATTAGTTGAGATGTTTTTTGTTTAATCAATACATTCATATAATGAATATAAAACATTACTTAGATTCAACGTATTTAAAAACAGCCAAACAATCGGGCGTTTCTGAAAAAGAAAACAATCAAATTGTTAATGATTTTGTACGCGAAGCAATTGAAGAAAAGTTTATGTTGGTTATGATTCGTCCAGATAAAATTGTTGACGCTAAGAAGCAATTGGTAGATGCCGCTTCAAAAGTGTTAATTGGCACCGTAATTGGATTTCCAGAAGGCACTTTTTCTATTGATGAAAAAATAAGTGAAGCCAAAACTGCCATTGAAAACGGAGTAGATGAATTGGATTTTGTAATTAATTTTGAAGCCTTTAAATTAGGTAAAATTGATTTAGTAAAACAAGAAGTACTGCAAGGAACAAAATTAGCGTTAGCGCATCGTAAAAAAATTAAGTGGATTATTGAAGTTGCAGCATTAAATGGCTCACAAATTATTCAATTGACATCATTAATAAAAAATGTAGTAGTTGCAAACTTTACTGAAAAAGACTTCGATTCGGTTTTTGTAAAATCGTCTACGGGATTTTATAAAACAACAAACGGATTTCCAAATGGCGCAACGGTTCCTTCAGTTATTGCCATGTTGGAAAATGCATTTCCACTTCAAGTGAAAGCGTCTGGTGGTATCAAAACAAAAGAAGAAGCGCTTCAAATGATACAATTAGGTGTAAAACGAATTGGAACTTCTGCAGCAAAATCCATTTCAGACGGGGTATTAGATTCTGGAAATTATTAAATTATAAATTTTGAATTTGCTTTACTAAGTATTGCGAAAACCAAAATCTTCTTACTATCTTTGCACTCGATTAAAAATTCACTTTTGAAAACAACTACCGTCACATTAAAATCGATTTTCTTAGATTTTAAAGAAATTACAAAAGCTGGCTTAGCAATAAGTGTAGTGTTTTCTTCTATTGTGGGGTATTTGTTAGGTTTTTCAGACAAACATCCTTTTAGCGTTATCACATTAATATTATTAGCCATTGGTGGCTATTGTATGGTGGGCGCTTCTAATATTTTTAATCAAGTTATAGAAAAAGATTTAGATGCAAAAATGGACAGAACAAAAAATCGTCCTGTACCATCAGGCCGAATGTCTGTAAATAATGCATTAACTTTAGGTTTTGTATTAACGTGTATTGGCTTGCTTGTATTGTATTTTATCAATCCAAAAACGGCAATGTTTGGGGCTATTTCTATATTTATGTACGTAAGTTTGTATACGCCATTAAAAACATTAACGCCTTTATCTGTTTTTGTCGGCGCTTTTCCAGGTGCTATTCCTTTTATGTTAGGATGGGTAGCAGCTACAGGAAGTTTTGGAATAGAAGCGGGGACTTTATTTTTAATTCAGTTTTTTTGGCAATTTCCACATTTTTGGGCAATAGGTTGGTTTTTATTTGAAGATTATGAAAAAGCCGGTTTTTTTATGTTGCCAACAGGAAAACGAGATAATAAAACAGCCATACAAATTATTTTATATACTTTTTGGTTAATGGTTGCATCTATTTTGCCAGTATTTGGTTTTACCGGTGCTTTACAATTGTCTGTTGCAGCAGCAATTGTGGTTTTTTTGTTAGGTTGCTGGATGCTATTTTATGCCATAAAATTATATAAAAATAGAGATGCAAAAACTGCAAAAAAATTAATGTTAGTAAGCGTAACTTACATAACTTTGTTGCAAATTATATATGTAATTGATAAATTTGTATAATTCAAGAAATAAACAATAAAGAACACAAAATTTCTATATATAAAATGTGTTTAAACAAATAAAAATGAAAAGTAGTTCAGAACAAGAAGCTTACGATAAAAAAGCAAAAACATATAAAATGCTGTTGTATTTTGCAATGATCAGCATAATAATGATTTTTGCAGGATTAACCAGTGCATTTGTGGTGAGCAAACAACGCCCAGATTGGTTGAAAGAGTTAGTTATTCCTACAACATTTACGTACAGTACAATAATATTGCTAATAAGCAGCGTTACTTTTTATTTGGCAAAAAGAGCCATTAAATCTAATAATCATTCTTTAACAAAAGTATATTTATTACTTACGTTAGCTTTAGGAATATCATTTGTCTATCTTCAATTTAAAGGATTTGATTTGTTGTTTAATCAAGGGTTAGTTCCTTTTGGTTCTTCAAGTAAAGTAACGGTCTCTTTTTTGTATGCTTTTGTGTTTGTACACGTAGCACATTTATTTGGAGGTATGATTTCATTAATTTATGTAATTTATAATCATTATAAACAAAAATACAATTCATCGCAATGCCTTGGTATTGAGCTAAGTGGCATCTATTGGCACTTTATGGATTTTATTTGGGTTTACTTGTTTTTATTTTTCTATTTTTTCAAATAGAAAAAAATCAATAAATTTGGGAACTTTTTAACAATAACTATTATATGAGCGCTACGGTTAATAATGAACACGCTTTAGACGGAGGTCCAGGACCAATGGGAGCCACTTATGGTAAAATGATGATGTGGTTTTTCATCGTATCAGATGCTTTAACCTTTTCAGGTTTTATCGCTGCTTACGGATTTTCAAGATTTAAATTTATCGAAACTTGGCCAATTGCCGATGAGGTATTTACGCACTTTCCATTCTTACACGGTGTTAACGCACCTATGTACTATGTGGCATTGATGACGTTTATCCTTATCTTTTCATCAGTAACGATGGTTATCGCTGTTGATGCAGGTCATAAATTACAAAAAACAAAAGTTGCTGTTTATATGTTACTTACAGTAATTGGTGGTTTTATGTTCTTAGGTTCTCAAGCTTGGGAATGGAAAAATTTCATCAAAGGTGAGTATGGTGCTGTAGAAACGGCTGGAGGTTCTATTTTACAATTTGTTAAAGTAGATAAATCTGAAAAAACAGGATACAAAAGAGTAAAATTAGAAGAATTTGCCGCTACTTTACCTGAAGAAAGAGAGCAGTTAACAAGAGATAAAGGGGTTTGGTTTATGGAAGAAGACCACGAATTACCACAATACTCTGTTAATGAAGTAATGGCTGGATTTAAATCACATCCTGAAATCTTAGTTAGAACAGAATTCATTACTAAGAAAAAAGAAAAAACAGTACTTTCTCGTGCTGAATCAGAAACTAAATTGAAAGATGCTATTTTAGTAGTAGAAGGTGCAAGTTTAATCAGAAATGAGTACGGTCATAAATTATTCGCAGATTTCTTCTTTTTCATTACAGGTTTCCACGGTTTCCACGTATTCTCTGGTGTAATGTTAAATATCTTAGTTTTCTTTAACGTATTATTAGGTACTTATGAAAGAAGAAAAAGTTATGAGATGGTTGAGAAAGTTGGTTTATATTGGCACTTTGTCGATTTAGTATGGGTGTTTGTATTTACATTCTTCTATTTAGTTTAATTTTTAGTAAAAATAAAATATTATGGCACACGCACACGAATCTAATATGAAAAGAATCTGGACAGTATTCGGAATCTTATCTATCATTACAACAGTTGAAGTTTATTTTGGTATTACAAAACCAGATGCTTTATTTTTTGGAACTTTTATTAAAATGAGTTTACTTAACTGGTTGTTTATCATTTTAACAATCGTAAAAGCATATTATATTATGTGGGCTTTTATGCACTTAGAAGGTGAAAAGAAAAGTTTACGCTGGTCTGTTGTAGCTCCATTAGTATTCTTAATTTTATATTTATGTTTTATTATTTTAATTGAAGCAGATTATATTTTTGAAGTATTTGAAAATTCTCATTACAAATGGATGTTTTAATAAAATAAATAATAATAATCCCGTTCCGATTTATATTGGAACGGGATTTTTTTTATCTTTGTATATCAATATTTAACTTTTCTGTAGTGAAAAAATATATCGTATTAACTGTACTCTTCATTTTGCCAATAGTGGCTTATATGTTTTTCGCAACAGCCTCGCACAATTCCTTATTCCTACCCGTTATTTCAAAAAATCATACTGAACTTTCAAATGAATTTGTTTCATTAAATGGTGAGAAAGTGGTTTTAGATAAAAATATTACTGTTTTAGGTTTTCCAGGAAGTAATATTGAAGAAGTAAAAGCCAATTTATTTAACTTAAATCAGAAAATTTATAATAAATATGGCGGTTTTAAAGATTTTCAAATGGTGATGATTTTGCCAGAAGGAAATCAAGATAAAATTAAAGCCATAATGTTGGAGTTTAGAAGACTCTCAAATGATTTAAAAAATTGGCATTTTCTTTTCGGAAAACCTGAAGCTATTGAAACGTACTATAATACCTTTAAATTTAAAAATAAATTAGATGCATTTACAGGCTCTCCTTTTGTGTATATTTTAGATAAAGAAAAAAGTTTAAGAGGAAGAAAAGGTCAGAAAATTAAAGGGAAAGTAGAATATAGAGAATGTTATAACACCATTTCTGCTGCAGAGTTACATAATGAAATGTCAGATGATGTTAAAATATTACTTCGCGAATACCGTTTGGCTTTAAAAAAGAACAAACGTAAAGATGATTTTAGAGATAAAATTGAACAAGAGGTAATTAAAAAATAGATAACTTAATGCTTAGAATAAATTAATTGATTCATGAAAAAAAACTCATATATAGGAATATCATTTATTGTTTTATTGTTCGGAATTTGGACAGTAAAAGAATTAACTGAAAGATTTAAAGATAGCGGTTTAGAAAAATTAGCTAAAGTACCTTCTTTTGAACTTACAGACCAAAACGGTAAGAAAATATCAGATAAATCATATTTGGGAAAAGTCTATGTGGTTGAATTTTTCTTTTCATCTTGTCCAACAATATGCCCGAAAATGAATCAAAATATGTTGCTATTGCAAGAAACTTTTTATGGCGACTTAAATTTCGGAATTGCTTCAATCACTATAGATCCCGAAAATGATACAGCCGCCGCCTTAAAAGAGCACGCTAAATCATTAGGTGTAAAACATTCGAATTGGCATTTTTTAACAGGTGATTATGAGTATATTATGAGTATTGCAAATAAAGGGTTTAATATATTTGCAGGTAAAAATGATAAAGTACAAGGTGGTTTCGAACATTCAGGACTTTTTGCTCTAATTGATAAAGAAGGAAATATCAGATGTCGAAAAGATAAATTTGGTAACCCAATTATGTATTACGATGGCCTTGAACAATCAGGAATTGATGCCATTAAAGAAGATATTAAATTATTATTAAAAGAGTGATTATAAAAATTAATAACTTATTATATGAATTTTAGAAATTAATATAATTTCTTCAATCTGTGTTCGAAAAAAATAATTAAAATGGAAAACAACATCGAAACAAAATACAATAAACTAATAACAGCTGTATCTATTATTATTCCAATTGCTGTAGCTGCTTTATTTGGTGTGAATTTAAGAAAATTAGGGTACGATGTGGAACCTTTAAACTTTTTACCACCTATCTATGCAACTATAAACGGAATTACCGCGGTTTTATTAGTTATAGCCGTGTTAGCTATAAAAAACGGTAAAAGAAAACTGCACGAATATTTAATGAAAACAGCTATTGCTTGTTCCTTAGCCTTTTTATTAATGTATGTGACGTACCATATGACTTCAATTTCCGCTGTGTTTGGCGACACAAACCATAATTCTATCCTTGAAGAATCAGAAAGAATAGCAATTGGTTTTGAAAGATATAATTATTTGTTTATTCTTATTACACATATTTCACTTTCAGTAATTATTATTCCTTTAGTATTAATTACGTATGTTCGAGCTTTAGCGTATCGATTTGATAAGCATAAAAAATTAGCAAGAATTACATTCCCTATTTGGTTATATGTCGCTATTACGGGTGTGGTGGTTTATGTAATGATTTTGCCTTATTATGTTAAGTAAATTTAAGAATATAGAATATAGAATAAAGAATATAGAAGTTGAGCGTAGTATTTATGTTCTATGTTCTATTTTCTATTCTCTATTTTCTCAAAGTCAATGTGCCATGTGCAGAGCTTCTTTACAAAACGAAGCAAACAAAGCAGTTGCCGAAGGTGTTAATGACGGAATTGTGTATTTAATGGCAATACCTTATATTTTAGTAGCGGGCGTTTTTTTCGCAGTTTGGCGATTAAAACAAAAGAAAAAAGTAGTCGCAGAATAATTTTTCAAAAACCAAACCAAAATTTCTTGCAAACTTGTCTCCATGAAAGGGTCTCACTTAACGTTGTTCAATTCAACTAATAAGAGATGCTTACAGCATGACAAACTTTATGGCTAATTGCGTCTTTAGTATTTTTGCTTTTGCCTTTTTACTTTTGCCTTTTTACTTTTGCCTTTTTACTTTTTACTTTTCACTATTCCATTCCGTCAATTGTAATCTTCATAGAACCTGTTGAAGTAATAAAGGCAACAATGCCACTTTCGGTAAGTTCCATTTTTTCAAATACAAAATCGTTTAATTTTCCGTTTACAAAAACACCTTTCATAGGAGAATAATTAGTTAAATAAGGAAGCATACTTTTCTTTCCTTCTTCTAAATTTGGTTGAATTGAATATTTGCAATTTTCTTTAATTTTCTTTAAAATCAAACCTTGTAACAACCAATTTGCAGTTTTTGTTAACACGCCTTTTGTGTTTAAAACATAATCCATTTCTTCAAAATAAATTTCTTTAGTTTCAATATTGTATTTTGGAATTCCAGCTAAATATATTGTTCCATTTACCGATCCAATCATATCTAAAGCAATAATCATTTTTCCATCTTTATACCATAATGCTACTTTTTGAACGGTGATTTTTCTTTTCCCAGAACCAAATTCTTGACCAGCAAAATTTTTAGTCATAATTCTACTTGCGCTTTCGTATGAAGAAACAGCCGCAACTGAAGCATTAAAATCGGATGGAATTTTAGCAACCGCTTTAGAAACGATTTTAGTTTTGTCAAATCCGCTTTTTGGTTTTTGGCCAATTAAAGTTTGCATCTGACATTTTAATCCTAAATTCATTGTAATTTTAGAATTACTCAAAACCGCATTTGTACTATACATTTCATTTGGAACTAATTTGAACCAAGTTTCATACGTTTCATTTGCCATAAAAGGTGTAGAAAGTGTTTCTAAAACTTGCATAACTTGCGTTTTAAAATCACAACTTTTATTTATTGCCTCATCAATCATCTTGGCTATTTTCCCTTTAAAAATAGATAAAGTGGGATTAATGATATAGGTAATTGGTACATTTTTTCCAGCTACTACGATACTTGGACTTTCGTTCCATTCAAAATCTTCAATTTTAGAAGTGGTGTTTAGTTTCCAGTTGGCAAAATTGGCTTTACTACTTAAAGTTATGGTTCCGTTTAAATTTATTTCTCGAGTGTCGTTTAGACCCATAAATTCGGTGCCGTATTTTATTTTTGCCCAAATTTTTAAAGGAATTACCGAAACAATTTCACCGTTTTGTTCTACCAATTTGATATCAGAAGTTTTCCAAATTTTCATTTCTGTTTTATCATCGTTTAAAATGGTATCAGCATAAATTAACCCTTTTACATTTTTATTTAAATGATATTCCACTTCCTTTAAACTTACTTCCATAGGCATTGCAATTAGCGATGTTTTATTGCTATACACAATTGGAGCATTGTTGCTGGGTTCTGGTTTTAGTGCTTCTATTTTTTTTGAAGAACCGCAACTAAAGATTCCTAAGCTTATAATGCTAAAAAGCAAAATTTTAATTTTTATATTCATAATTAACGATTCTGTAAAAAGATTTTAAGAAAAACAAAAAATATAAGAAAATATTGTATTCTGTTTTAATTTATTTCTGGTATAAAAGTAAAATTTTTAATTGTAAAGTGTAACATTTTTAATAAACAATGGTCAAATAGTAAAACAATTATTATAATGAAGTCAGTACAAATCGTTTTGATACTATTTTTTGTGAGTGTTACTTCTTTTGCCCAAGAAAAAAAATGGACATTAAAAGAATGTATTTATTATGCCATAAAAAATAATATTTCCATTAAACAATCGGAATTAGATACGCAAACTACAGCTATCGCTAAAAAAGATGCTATTGGTAATTTTTTACCAAACGTAAACGCATCTTCATCGCATTCTTGGAATATTGGTTTAAATCAAAACATTACAACGGGTTTATTAGAAAATCAAACGACGCAATTTACCTCTGCCAATTTAAATGCAAATGTGGATATTTTTAAAGGATTGCAAAATGTAAATCAGTTAAGAAAAGCGAATTTAGCTATAATTGCTTCTCAATATCAGTTAACGAAAATGCAAGAAGATATTGCTTTAAACGTTGCCAATGCTTACTTGCAGATTTTATTTAATAAAGAAAATTTAAAAGTTCAAACCCAACAAAAGTTACTTAATACGAAACAATATAACAGAACGGTTGAATTAGTGGAAGCAGGAAATGTTCCAAAAGGCGATTTGTTAGACATCCAAGCTACTATGGCTACAGGAAATCAGCGTGTAATTGTGGCAGAAAACACCTTGTTATTATCTAAATTAAGTTTGGCACAATTATTACAGATTAAAGATTTTCAAAATTTTGATATTTCGGAAGACGATATGCCTTCGATGTTATCAACAGTTTTAAACGAAACACCAGAAGCGGTAATTGCTAAAGCTAAAGAAAACAGAACGGAATTAAAAATTGCTGAAACCAATGTGGCAGTAGCAGAAAAAGATATTTCTATCGCTAAAGGAGCTTATTTACCAAGTTTAACCGCTTTTTATGGTTTCAATACCAGAGCATCAAATTCCAACGGATTTGAAATAATTAATGGTGTACCGATAGTTACGAGTCCAAAACCTTTGTTTGATCAGTTTAGTACTAATAAAGGTCAAAATTTTGGTTTTTCACTAAATATTCCAATTTTTAATGGTTTTGCTGTGAAAAATAATGTAGCTCGTACCAAAATTGCATTAGCGAAAAGTCAGTTAGCCAAAGATCAACAAGAATTAGATATTGAGCGTAATGTTTTTACTGCCTATACCGATACAAAAGCCGCAAAAGAAAGTTATGAAGCGGCATTACAAATTGTAAAAGCGCGCGAATTAGCGATGCAATACGCTAAAGACAGATACGAAATTGGTATGATGAATGTTTTTGATTACAACCAATCTCAAACTGCTTTCGTAAACGCACAATCAGAAGTATTAAGAACCAAGTATGATTATATTTTTAGAATTAAAATTTTAGAATTTTATTTCGGAATTCCACTTATAGAAAAACAATAAAGCTATGTCAAGAAAAAAATTATTTATCATTTTAGGAAGTGTAGTTGCAGTGATTGCACTATTAATTATTCTTAAAAAATCAGGAAAAATTGGAAATAACGACGACAGTAAAATTGTAGAAGTTTCTAAAGCAGAAACGATGACGATTATTGAAACCGTTTCGGCAACTGGTAAAATTCAACCAGAAGTTGAAATTAAAATTATGCCAGAAGTTTCAGGTGAAATTATTGCCTTAAACGTAAAAGAAGGGCAGGAAGTTAAAAAAGGGCAATTATTAGTAAAAATAAATCCAGATATTTATACTTCTGGAGTCGACCGAACTGTGGCCTCTTTGTCAACCTCAAAAGCAGGTGTAAGTCAGGCTGATGCTCAAGTTAAAGAAGCGAAAGCCAATTACGATAGAAATAAAAAACTATTTGATAAAGGCGTAATTTCTCGTGCTGAATGGGACAGAATTGTTTCTGCTTATGAAGTGGCAGTTGCCAGTAAGCAATCGGCATATTACCAAATGAAATCGGCTTCGGCAAACGTAACAGAAGCGAGTGATAATTTAAAAAGAACTACCATTTTTGCACCTGCAGATGGAACAATTTCTAAATTAGATATTGAATTAGGAGAGCGTGTTTTAGGACAACAACAAATGGCTGGTACAGAAATGATGCGAATTGCCAACTTAAATAATATGGAAGTTGAAGTAGATGTAAATGAAAATGATATTGTAAAAGTAAGTATTGGCGATTCGGCAAAAATTGAAGTGGATGCTTATTTAAAAAGAAAATTTGATGGTGTAGTTACAAGTATTTCTAACTCAGCTACAACAGGTTTAACGGCAGATCAAGTAACGAATTTTAAAGTAAAAGTTCGATTAGTAAAAGAATCGTACCAAGATTTGTTAGAAGGAAAACCGGTGAGTTATTCTCCTTTTAGACCAGGAATGACTGCAACTGTAGATATCGAAACAAAAAGAAGTACAAATGTTTTAGCAGTTCCAATTAGCGCCATCGTAATTAAAGACGACACAACTTCAACCAAAAAAGATATTGTTGCCGAAATTGAAAAAGAAGAAGCAGAGAAAAAAGGAAATGCGCCTAAAAAAGATATTAAATTTGAATGTGTTTTTGTAAAAGTTGGTGATAAAGCCAAAATTAGAGTCGTAAAAACCGGGATTCAAGATGATACCAATATTGAAATTTTATCTGGCTTGAAAAAAGGAGATGAAATTATAATTGGACCGTACACTTTAGTTTCAAAAGACTTACTGCCAAATGATAAAGTAAGATTAGAAACCAAATCTGACCAAGATAAGAAAGCAAAAGAACAAAAAAGTTAGTTAATATAGTTTTGATTTTAGAAAAGGCACAAGAAATTGTGTCTTTTTTTGTTTCTTTGTGTATTAAATTTAAAATAAAAATGGCATTAATTCTGAATATAGAAACCGCTACAAAAAATTGCTCAGTTGCTTTATCAAAGGATTGTAGAACGCTTGCAATAAGAGAAATAGCAGAACAAAATTTTTCTCACGCCGAAAAATTACACGTTTTTATTGAAGAACTTTTTGCTGAATCCCATTTAAAATTACAAGATTTAAGTGCGATTGCTGTTAGTCAAGGACCAGGTTCTTATACGGGTTTACGAATTGGAGTTTCTGCAGCAAAAGGTTTGTGCTATGCATTATCTATTCCGTTAATAGCAGTCGATACTTTAGAAATTTTGGCAAGAAAAATAAATATATCAAACGGAACTATTTTACCTATGATTGATGCCAGAAGATTAGAAGTATACAGTGCGTTTTTTGATAGCAATTATGCTAAAATTAGAGAAACAAAAGCGGAAATTATTGATGAAAATTCGTTTCAAGAGGAAACAGAAATATTACATTTAATTGGCGATGGCGCGATGAAATTTAAAGAAATTTTAACGGATGAAAAATTTAAATATTATCCTGAAATTCAATTTCCGTCTGCTGCCGATATGAGTTTAATTTCCTTTCAAAAATTTCAAAATAAACAATTTGAAGATGTGGCCTATTTCGAACCTTTTTATTTAAAAGATTTTGTTTTAATTACTAAAAAATAAATTATAAAAACAAAAAAGGGCTATTTACATAATATAAACAGCCCTTTTTTTATTGTAAGAAAAAATTAGCCATTCATAGCTTCTACTATAATTGAATTATTTTTTAACATATCACGTAACATATTTTCAATACCATTTTTTAATGTAAATGTAGATGACGGACAACCGCTACAAGCACCTTGAAGCGTCACTTTTACTACATTTGAACTTTCGTCATACGAGTTAAAAGTAATGTTTCCACCATCACTTTGAACAGCAGGTTTTACATATTCTTCCAAAATATTGATGATTTGTTGAGAGGTAACATCTAAATTATCAAAAAATTCTTCTTGTTTAATTTTGAAATTATCTGTTTTTTCAATCAAACTTTCGTCTACAACTAAATCGGTTTGTTCTAAATATTGTTTTAAAAAAGTTCTTAATTCTAATGTAATATCATTCCATTCGGCAATGTCATATTTTGTAATAGAAATGTAATTTTCATCAATAAAAACTTCTTTTACGAAAGGGAAACTGAATAAATCTTTTGCCAAAGGAGACGCTTTGGTTCCATCAATATTTTTACATTCAACTGCTGTGTTTGTTAGTTTTTTATTTGCAACAAACTTAGTAACGGCAGGGTTTGGTGTAGATTCAGCATAAATTGTAACCGGATTTTTTTTTGCAGTTGCTTCTTCTGTAATGATTTGACCACCTTTTGCAATAAAATCTTCTATTTGTTGCGCAACTTCTTCCTGAACGTCTTCCCATTCCACAATTGAAAACTTTTCAATAGCAATAAAGTTTCCTGAAATGTAAACGGATTTTACAAACGGCAGAAAAAATAATTGCTTTGCTAAAGGAGAATTTGCAGTTTCATCAATATTTTTAAATTCAAAATTTTGATTTCTGGTGATAAATTCTTCTAACTCAAATTTTACAATTGATAGGTTATTTGTGCTTTTTATCGATATTTTATTCATTTTAATTCAATTTTTTTACAAAGATATAAACATTCATTAAAGTAAAGTTATATATTTGAAGATTATAATTTTGTTAACATAATTACAACAAATACAAAATGAAAAAAATTACATTATCTATTTTTTTATTACTTTTTAGTGGGATATTATTTTCACAATCAATAAATGTAAATACTACTACTTATTCTATTTCTCAGTTAGTTCAGAATGTATTAATTGATTCTCCTTGTGCTCAAGTTAGTAATTTTACCACTCAAGGTAACTGTGGAATTGGTTATTTCTCATATGGAGGTTCACCAGCAAGTTTCCCTTTTCAAGATGGTGTAATTATTAGATGTGGTGTTGCTACTAATTCTTCAGGAAGTTTTACTGATACAAATCTTTCCAGTGCTTGTCCAGGTGCTACCGGAGATGCTCAACTTTTAGCTATAAGTCAAGCAAATGGGAATACAGGTAGCATTAACGATGCTTCTTTTGTAAAATTTAATTTTACACCTTTTACAGATAATTTTAGTTTCAATTTTATATTTGCATCAAATGAATATGGAACCTACCAATGTGGTTTTAGTGATGTTTTTGCATTTATTTTAACTGATGTTACAACCGGGGTTACAACTCCACCTCAAAATTTAGCAGTAATTCCTGGAACAACAACTCCGGTTTCTGTTACAAATATTCGAAATAGTGCATATAATGCTGCTTGTGCCTCTGTAAATCCTACTTATTTTTCAGTATTTTCTTCAAGTATACCTGCGGCTACTACTGTGATGAATATGAGAGGATATACAGTTCCAATGACAGCCTCTGCAACGGTTATTCCTAATCATAATTATACTATTAAATTGGTAATTGGAGATTATAATGACACGGCATTTGATTCTGCTGTTTTTATCGAAGGTGGAAGTTTTAATGTTGGTGTAGCTAATTTAACTTATCCTATAGGATTAGGAGGTGCCTATACGCAAGATATGTTGGTTTCAAATGGTCAAGCTGTTTGCCCGGGTCAAACTAGAGTAATTAGTACAGGTTTAAATGCTGCTAATTTTGATTTTGTTTGGACTAAAAACGGAGTAAATTTGAATATTGATGCGCCTTCTATTACTGTTAGTTCACCAGGCACATATTGCGTAAGCGCAAGCGTTACAGGTGGAGGTGCTTGTTCGCAAACAGATTGTATCGTTGTCGAATATTTTACAGGTTTTCCAATTAATCAAACTCCCCCAAATTTGGTTGTTTGTAGCTCACCTGCAAATTTAACCACCCAAAATAGCATTATTTTAGCTGGTTTAGATCCAAATATTCATGATGTGCAATATTATTATACTATGGCTGATGCACTAGCTGAAAACAATCCAATTACTGCTCCAATAGCAATAGCTTTAGGTGTCACTATTCCAATAGTGGCTAGAGTAACAAATATATTCGCGGCTTGTCCAGAATTTGCAACATTTAATGTAACTTACATTGATAATAATACTGTAACAACGCCGTCATCAACTCCAACATTATGTCAGAATACGCCTTTAACAGCAATAACTCATGCCACTACAGGTGCAACCGGAATAGGAACAGCTACTGGTTTACCAGCTGGTGTCACGGCAGCATGGGCCTCAAATACCGTTACGATAAGTGGTACGCCAACCGCATCAGGTACTTTCAATTATTCCATTCCTTTAACTGGAGGTTGCGGGACAATTACTGCCACCGGTACGATAACTGTAACACCTGGTTATACAGTTTCACCTGCATCATCGACTCCAACATTATGTTCAACAACTACTTTAATACCAATTACACATACTACAACGGGAGCTTCAGGTATTGGTATAGCTGTTGGTTTACCAACGGGTGTTTCGGCAGCTTGGGCATCTAATGCTGTTACAATAAGCGGAACGCCATCTGTAACTGGAACTTTTAATTATTCTATTCCTTTAACTGGTGGTTGTGGTACAATTAGCGCTACTGGAACAATCACAGTTATTTCTATTAATACTGTTGCTCCGGGCACTACCAATCCGTCATTTTGCTTAAATTCACCTATATTGCCAATAACACATACCACAGGAGGCGCTACAGGAATTGGAACTGCAACAGGACTTCCAGCAGGAGTTACGGCTAATTGGGCAGCAGACACAATTACAATAAGTGGAACACCAACTGTATCTGGTACTTTTATTTATTCAATTCCATTAACAGGAGGATGTGGAACTATTAATGCTACAGGAACTTTGGTTGTCAATATGGATAATACAGTTACCAGCGCCTCTTCTTTGCCTTCATTATGTACTAATGTTGCATTAACCCCTATAACTCACACCACTACTGGCGCGACAGGTATAGGGACACCAACTGGTTTACCAGCAGGTGTTACGGCTGCTTGGGCAGCAAATACAATTACTATTAGTGGTACGCCAACCGCTTCAGGAATTTTTAACTATAGCATTCCGTTAACGGGAGGTTGTGGTTCGATAAATGCTACTGGTACGATTACAGTAACAACAGCTAATACTGTTACTGCTGCAACTTCTTCACCAACATTATGTTTAAGTTCTACTTTTACACCAATATCTCATACTACTACAGGAGCAACAGGTATAGCAAGTACAACTAATAATTATGGTTTACCACCAGGAGTTACTGCTAGTTGGTCAGCAGATACTATTACTATTAGTGGTACACCAACTACTACTTTAGGAAGTCCATTTAATTATAGTATCCCATTAACTGGAGGATGTGGTGGAATTGCTACAGGAACAATCACGGTTAATCAGCAACCAACCGTAACTAGTTTCACGGGTACTACATCTATTTGTTCAGGAAGTTCAACAAATTTAACTTTTATTGGAACCCC